>Ga0137381_10000228_pt1 | contig 34757 bp, 40 predicted proteins | sample SagtaG_16_FD_104808 | JGI IMG/M metagenome (GOLD analysis project Ga0137381, IMG submission 104808) | Vadose zone soil microbial communities from Sagehorn Ranch, Mendocino, California, USA - Sage2_L_115_16 metaG | ecosystem: Environmental > Terrestrial > Soil > Vadose zone | place: USA... | reverse complement strand
TCTTTCGCGCCGATACCTCGCGCAAACTAAGTCTCCCGAAAAAACGAAAGACCGCCGCCTGGAATCCGGGCTATCTTGCCCATGTCTTGGGATTACCGAGCATTTGATGCTCCGGCCCTGCACTGAGCGCCCGATGGCCGCGTCCGGGCCGTGCTATCGTGGAATATCGGCCGGCCCGGCCGGCACCCGAGGAGATGCCATGAGAATATTCGCCTGCGCCCTTCTGGCTTGGGCCGGCGCGGCCGCCGCGGCGCCTAACGCCTATGTGCCGAACGAGAAATCCGGCACCCTGTCGGTCATCGATACCGCCAGCAACCGCGTCACCGCCGAGATCCGCATCGGCGGCAAGCCGCGCGGCCTGGCCGTTTCGCCGGACGGCAAGACGCTGTTCGTCTCCGAGCAAAGCTCCAATGCGCTGGTCGTCGTCGATCTCGTCAAGGGCGAGGTCGCCGGGCGCGTGGCGCTGGGCGAGTCGCCGGAAGGGGTCGGCATGTCGCCCGACGGGAAATGGGTGGTGGCCGCCGTCGAGTTGTCCAACAGCGTCGCCTTCGTCGACGCCCTGAGCCGCGAGCGGCAGTTCTCGGTCAAGACGGCCGGCAAGAACCCGGAACACGCGGTCTTCAGCCCGGACGGCCGCTGGCTGCTGGTCAGCGCCGAGGAGGCCGACAGCGTCGATGTCGTCGATGTCGCGGCGCGCCAGGAGACGGCCAGCATCAAGGTCGGCCCGCGACCGCGCGGCATCGGCTTCCTGCCCGACGGCAGCCGCGCCTACGTGGCCTGCGAGCTGGCCAGCACCATCTACGTCATCGACGTCGCCAAGCAGACCGTCGTCAAGGCGATCAAGGGCGGCAACTATTCCAACGGCATCGCCGTGCGCGGCGACGGGGCGCGGGTGTATGTCTCGAACGGCCGCGACGGCACCGTCTCGGTAATCGATACTGCCAGCGACGAGATCATCGCCACCGTCGCCGTCGGCAAGCGCCCCTGGGGCATGGCCCTGACGCCCGACGGCAGCCGCCTCTACGTGGCCAACGGCCGCTCCAACTCGGTGTCGGTGATCGATACGGCGAGCAATACGGTCGTCGCCACGGTCGAGGTCGGCGAACTGCCCTGGGGGGTCGCCGTCCGCTGAGGGCTTCTCTGCTAGAATACCGTGTGGCGGGTCTCCCCGCATTGCGGTGTGGTCAATCTGGTCAGGTCCGGAAGGAAGCAGCCACAGCCATCAACCGCAAGTGCCGGGGGTCAGGCTCGCCACCCCTACACCCGGGTGCCGCGCCCGCCAGCGGCGACACATCTGCTCACAAATTCCGCCGCGGCGCACACAAAGCATTAATGAAGATGCGATGCAATTCGGCCTGCCATATGGCATTGCCCGACGGAGGACTTATGCAGAATCCAAGACATCTATTTGTCATCGCCGCGGCCGCGCTGTTGGCGGGCAATGCGGCCCTGGCCCGCGACGACTGCGGGCGCATGGGCCGCGGCGACGGCGAGCGCCACGGCATGATGCGCGGCGACCCCGGCGAGATGCGCGCCCGCTTCGAACGTCATCTGGCGCATTTCAAGGACGAACTGAAGATCACGCCGCAGCAGGAGGCTCTGTGGACGGCCTATGCCGACAAGGTCAAGCAGAACGCCGGCTCGGCGATGGCGGCGATGCGCGACCGCCTCGCCGACGCCAAGCTTTCGGCCGTCGAGCGCATGGAGCGGATGAACGCCATCATGAAGGAGCGCCTGACGGCGGCGGAGGCGGCGGCCGATTCCTTCAAGCAACTCTACGCATCGCTGACGCCGGAACAGAAGGCCGCCGCCGACCGGCACATGAGCCACCACATGGGCCCCGGCGGAGCGCACCACAAGGGCGGCGACGACGAGCCCCACGACCACCCGCACGGCTGAGCACTAAGCGGAGCACGGGGCGGATGGCGATGGCCGTCCGCCCCGTGTCTTTTCCGGCTGTCGCCATGGCCTGGGCGGCGTTTGCCGGCCATGGGTAATGGCAGCGACGGCGCGGTGGCACCACGCTCCGGCCGAATGGCGCGGAGCGCGCAGCGGCCTCCGCTCCCGGTTAATCGCCGGGGCGCCTTGGCGGCGGCCGGCACGACCCCTCTGTTAGAATGCCCGGATGACTTACCAGGTCCTCGCCCGCAAGTGGCGCCCCCGCTCCTTCGATACCCTGGTCGGCCAGGAGCACGTCGTGCGGGCCCTGGGCCACGCCCTCGACACCGGCCGCCTGCATCATGCCTACCTGTTCACCGGGACCCGCGGCGTCGGCAAGACGACCATCGCGCGCATCCTCGCCAAGGCACTGAACTGCGAGACCGGCGTGTCGGCGAAGCCGTGCGGAGCCTGCTCCTCCTGCGTCGAGATCGACGGCGGCCGCTTCGTCGATTACATCGAGCTCGATGCCGCCTCCAACCGCGGCGTCGAGGACATGACGTCGCTGCTGGAGAAGGCCACCTATGCACCGACGCGCGGCCGCTACAAGGTCTATGTGATCGACGAAGTGCATATGCTCTCCGGCCATGCCTTCAACGCCATGCTGAAGACCCTCGAGGAGCCGCCGGCCCACGTCAAGTTCATCCTCGCCACCACCGATCCGCAAAAAATCCCGGTGACGGTGCTGTCGCGCTGCCTGCAGTTCAACCTCAAGCAGATGGCCACGGCCCACATCGCCAGCCATTTGGCGCGCGTTGTCGCGGCCGAGGGAGTCGGATTCGAGGCCGCGGCGCTGCAGCATCTGGCCAAGGCCGCGGCCGGCAGCATGCGTGACGGCTTGTCGCTGCTCGACCAGGCCATCGCCCACGGCGCCGGACGCGTCGAGGAGGAAGGCGTCCGCGCCATGCTCGGCACGGTCGGCGACGATTACCTCTATGGCCTGCTCGACGGCCTCGCCGCCGGCGACGTCGCCGCGCTGATGCGCGTCGCGGCCGGGATGGACGAGCGCAGCCTGAGTTTCGACGCCGCCCTGCAGGAGCTGGCGACGCTGTTCCACCGCGTCGCCCTGCTGCAGTTCGCCCCCGAAGCGCTCGGCGACGGCACCGAGCGCGCGCGCCTGGCGCCTTATGCCGAACGCTTCGACGCCGAGTACCTGCAGCTCTGTTACCAGATCGCCGTCCAGGGCCGCGAACAGCTGTCGCTGGCGCCGGACGAATACGCCGGCTTTTCGATGACGCTGCTGCGGCTGTTCGCCTTCCGTCCCGTGACGCCGCCACCTTTAGGCGTCGCCGCGCCGGCGGCTGTTGCGCCGCTCACGGCGCCTCCGCCACGCGCCGCCACAGCGGCCGCCGCCCCGGTTGCTGAGCCGCCGCCGCCCGTCCCGGCCGCCGTGCCGCCGCCGCAGGACTGGCACGGCGTCGTCGCCCGCTTGGCGATCAGCGGTCTCGTTCGGCAGCTGGCGCAGCACTGTGAACTGGCGACGGTCACCGACACGGCGATAACGCTGCGCCTGCCGCCGGCGCATAAGCACCTGGGCGGCGGCGCGCAGCAGGACAAGCTGCAGGCCGAGCTGCAGGCCTATTACGGCCGGCCGCTGCGACTGAATATCGTCGTCGGCGCGGCCGAGAGCGAAACCCCGGCCGAGCGCAACCGCGGCGCGCAGCGCGAGCGGCAGGAGCGGGCCATCGCGGCGATCGAGCAGGACGGATTGGTCCGCGAAATCGTCGACCTGTTCGATGCCACGATCGACGAATCATCCATCAAACCCCTCTGAGACTAAAGGAAGCGATCATGATGAAAGGCGGAATCGCCGGACTGATGAAGCAGGCCCAGCAGATGCAGGCCAACATGCAGAAGGCCCAGGAGGAACTGGCCCTGCTGGAAGTCGAGGGCCAGGCCGGCGCCGGCATGGTCAAGATCGTCATGACCTGCAAGCACGACGTGCGCCGCGTCGCCATCGATCCATCCGTCATGGACGACAAGGAGATGCTCGAGGACCTGATCGCGGCGGCGATGAACGACGCGGCGCGCCGCGTCGAGACCACCGTGCAGGAGAAGATGGGCGCTTTTACGGCGGGACTGTCGCTGCCGCCGGGAATGAAACTGCCTTTCTGATGTCCGCTCCCTCGAGCCTCGAGGAGATGATCGAGGCGCTGCGCTGCCTGCCCGGCGTCGGGCCCAAATCCGCGCAGCGGATGGCCTACCACCTGCTTCAGCACGACCAGCGCGGCGCCGAGCGCCTCGCCGCGGCGCTGGCGCGCGCCCTGCAAACGCTGCGCCACTGCGCCCGCTGCAACACCTTCAGCGAAGCGGAGATCTGTGCCCGCTGCGCCTCGTCCAAGCGGGACGCCGCGCTGCTGTGCGTCGTCGAGACGCCGGCCGACCTGGCGATGATGGAGCAGACGCAAAGCTACAACGGCCTCTACTACGTGCTGCTCGGGCGGCTCTCGCCGCTGGACGGCATCGGCCCCCGCGAACTGCACCTCGAACGGCTGATGGCGCGGATCGGCGACGGCCTGGTCGGCGAGGTGATCCTGGCCACCAACTTCACCAACGAGGGCGAGGCGACGGCCCATTACCTGGCCGAGCTGTTCCATGCCCGTGGCATTAATGTCAGCCGCATCGCCCGCGGCGTGCCGGTCGGCGGCGAACTCGAATACACCGACGCCGGCACCATCGCCCAGGCGCTGCTCGACCGGCACGCTTACTGATGGGCGAGACGGCGAAACCGCTGGCGGGAATCCGCGTCGTCGAGTTCGGCACGCTGATCGCCGGGCCCTTCTGCACCCGCATCCTGGCCGAGTTCGGCGCCGAGGTCATCAAGATCGAGGCACCGGGCGAGGGGGACCCGCTGCGCGCCTGGCGCAAGCTGCACCAGGGTACCTCGCTGTGGTGGTATGTGCAGGCGCGCAACAAGAAGTCGCTGACGCTCAACCTCAAACACCCGGAAGCGCTCGCCGTGGCGCGGCGCCTGGCAGCCGGCGCCGACATCGTGGTCGAGAACTTCCGTCCCGGCGTCATGGAAAAGTTCGGGCTGGGCTGGGCGGATCTCGCCGCCGACAATCCCGGTCTGGTGATGGTGCGCCTGTCGGGCTTCGGCCAGAGTGGGCCGATGCGCGAGCAGGGCGGCTTCGGCGCCGTCGCCGAGAGCATGGGCGGGCTGCGCTACGTGACCGGCTACCCGGACCGGCCGCCGGTGAAGACCGGCGTCTCCATCGGCGATTCGATTGCCGCGCTGTGGGGTGCGGTCGGCGCCCTGATGGCGCTGCGCCATCGCGATGCCACGGGCGGCAGGGGCCGCGGCCAGGGGCAAGTGGTCGACGTGGCGCTCTACGAAGCGGTGTTCGCGATGATGGAAAGCCTGGTGCCCGAATTCGGCACGGCCGGCTTCGTCCGCGAGCGCACCGGCAACGTCATGCCGGGCATCACGCCGTCGAACACCCACACGACGCGGGACGGCCGGCACATCATCGTCGGCGGCAACGGCGACGCGATCTTCAAGCGCCTGATGGCGGCCATCGGCCGCCCCGACCTGGCGGCGGATCCGCAACTGGCCGGCAACGCCGGCCGCGACGCGCGCGCCGCCGAGATCTACGCGGTCATCGACGCCTGGGTCGGCGGCCACGACGCCGAGTCGGCGCTGCGGATCCTGGCCGAGGCCCAGGTTCCGGCCAGCGCGATCTTTTCGGTCGCCGACATATTCGCCAATCCGCAATACCTGGCCCGCGGCATGATCGAGTCGTGGCGGCTGCCCGACGGCACCGAGATCAAGCTGCCGGGGATCGTTCCCAAACTGTCCGAGACGCCCGGCGGCACCGAGTGGCTGGGGCCGGCCCTGGGCGAGCATAGCGACGCCGTCCTCGCCGAACTCGGCTACGGCGAGGCGGACATTGCCCGGTTGCGCCGGGCCGGAGCGGTCTAGCGACGGCCGGTCCGGCGGTACTCATAAGCTCAGTCGCAAACGGGATTTATTCGTATTAGCGTTTCCTGTATAATTCTTCGGATTTTGGCTTTGCTAATTCTCCTCATTCAGGGATAACACCATGAGTTGTGATGAAAAAGTCGATTGCGGCCGGCGCCGTCTTCTGGTCGCTACCGTCGCCGTCGGGGGGGTCGCCGGGGTCGCCACGGCCGTGCCTTTCCTGGCCAGTTTCGCCCCCTCCGAGCGGGCCAAGGCGGCCGGCGCCCCGGTCGAGGCCGACATCGGCAAGCTCGCTCCGGGCCAGATGATGACCGTCGAGTGGCGCGGCAAGCCGGTCTGGATCATCCACCGGACCAAGGAGATGATCGCCGACCTACGCAAGAACGACGACAAGGTGGCCGATCCCAAGTCCGAGCGCGGCCAGAGCGAATACCAACCGCCCCCCGGCATCGACGTCGAAACCCGCTCCCTGAAGCCCGATTACATGGTCGTCGTGGGCATCTGCACCCACCTCGGCTGCTCGCCGACGCAGAAGTTGGAGAACGGCGCCGTGTCCGGCATGGATGCCGACTGGACCGGCGGTTTCCTTTGCCCCTGCCACGGCTCGACCTTCGACCTGGCCGGCCGCGTCTTCAAGAACAAGCCGGCGCCGGACAACCTGCCGATTCCGCCGCATACCTACCTGTCCGAGTCGAAGCTGCTGATCGGCGAGAGCAAGAAGGGATAAGCGAAGCATGAACAACAAAATGAAGAATCTGCTCGACTGGGTCGACGCGCGCTTCCCGATGACGTCCCTGTGGAAGGAGCACCTGTCCGAGTACTACGCGCCGAAGAACTTCAACTTCTGGTACTTCTTCGGTTCGCTGGCGCTGCTGGTGCTGGTAATGCAGATCGTCACCGGCATCATGCTGACCATGCACTTCAAGCCCGATGCCTCGCTGAACGGCGCCGGGGTGCCGGTGGCCTTCGCCAGTGTCGAGTACATCATGCGCGACGTGCCGTGGGGCTGGCTGATCCGCTACATGCATTCGACCGGCGCCTCGGCCTTCTTCATCGTCGTCTACCTGCACATGTTCCGCGGCATGCTCTACGGTTCCTACCGCAATCCGCGCGAGCTGATCTGGATCTTCGGCGTGTTGATCTTCCTCTGCCTGATGGCCGAGGCCTTCTTCGGCTACCTGCTGCCCTGGGGCCAGATGTCCTACTGGGGCGCCCAGGTGATCGTCAACCTGTTCTCCGCCATCCCGCTGATCGGGCCCGATCTGTCGGTCTGGATCCGCGGCGACTACGTGGTCGGCGACGCCACCCTGAACCGCTTCTTCTCCTTCCACGTCATCGCCGTGCCGCTGGCGCTGCTCGGCCTGGTGGTGGCCCACATCCTCGCCCTGCACGAGGTCGGCTCGAACAACCCCGACGGCGTCGAGATCAAGAAGAACAAGGATGCTAATGGCATTCCGCTCGACGGCATCCCGTTCCATCCCTACTACACGGTGAAGGACATCGTCGGCGTGGTGGTGTTCCTGATGGTGTTCTCGGCCATCCTCTTCTTCAAGCCCGAGGCCGGCGGCTACTTTCTCGAGTACAACAATTTCTTCCCGGCCGACCCGCTGCAGACGCCGCCGCACATCGCCCCGGTCTGGTACTTCACACCGTATTACTCGATGCTGCGCGCCAACACAGTGAATTTCTTCTGGATCGATGCCAAGGTCTGGGGCGTGATCTTCATGGGGCTCGGCGTGCTGGTGTTCTTCTTCCTGCCCTGGCTCGACAAGAGTCCGGTCAAGTCGATCCGCTATCGCGGTCCGCTCTACAAGGGCGCCCTGGCGATTTTCGTGGTGACTTTCTTCATCCTCGGCTATCTCGGCATGCTGCCGCCGACCGCGGGCCGGACGCTGGTGGCGCAGATCGGCACGATCATCTACTTCGCGTTCTTCGCCCTGATGCCGATCTACACGAAACTCGACAAGTGCAAACCGGAACCGGAAAGGGTGACTGGATAATGAAGAAGCTGCTTTTCGCACTGCTGCTGGCGCCGCTGGCTGCGTTCGCCAGCTCCGAGCTGGCCCTCGATCAGGCGCCCGACAAGTCCAACGACATGGCTGCGCTGCAGCACGGCGCCCAGGTCTTCGTCAATTACTGCCTCGGCTGCCACGGCGCCTCCTACATGCGCTACAACCGGCTCAAGGACCTCGCCCTAAGCGACGCGCAGATCAAGGACAACCTGCTGTTCACGGCCGACAAGGTGGGCGAACCGATGCGCATCGCCATGCAGAGGGCCGACGCCAAGCAGTGGTTCGGCGCCGCGCCGCCGGACCTGACGGTGATCGCCCGGGCCCGCGCCTCCGAGGCCGGCAGCGGCGCCGACTGGCTGTATACCTACCTGCGCACCTTCTATCGCGATGACTCGCGGCCGACCGGCTGGAACAACGTCGTCTTCGCCAACGTCGGCATGCCCCACGTACTGTGGGAACTGCAGGGCGACCAGGTGATGGGCGCCGACCACAAGCTGCAACTGGCCAAGCCCGGCAAGCTCAAGCCCGAGGAATACGACGCCGTGGTGGCCGACCTGGTCGCCTATCTGCAATACATGGGCGAGCCGATGGCGCAGTTCCGCAAGCAGCTGGGCATCATCGTCCTTATCTTCCTTGCCGTACTCTTCGTCTTCGCCTATGCGCTGAAGCGCGAGTACTGGAAGGATGTCCACTAACGACCTTCATCCGGCACCGAGATGCTGCACATGGGGCACCGTGAAGTCAGCGCACCGCTCGTACGGCGGGTGGTGCGCGACGCAGAATATTCCTGGGGTACGAGTACCATGATGAACCTGTACTCGGGCACGACCTGCCCGTTCAGCCATCGCTGCCGGATCGTCCTGTACGAGAAGCAGATGGACTTTCAGGTGATCGATGTCGATCTATTCAACAAGCCCGAAGACATCGCCGTCATCAATCCCTACAACCGCGTGCCGGTACTCGTGGACCGCGACCTCGTGCTGTACGAATCGAACATCATCAACGAGTACATCGACGAGCGTTTCCCGCATCCGCAGCTGATGCCGCCCGACCCGATCATGCGCGCCCGTGCCCGGCAGCTGCTGTTCACGATGGAGCACGAACTGTTCAGCCACATCGATTCGCTCGAGAAGAACCTCAAGTCCGCCGACAAGTCGCGCGGTCACGTGCGCGACCGCCTGACCGAGCTCGCCTCGATCTTCGCCAAGCAGAAGCACATGCTCGGCGAAGAATTTTCCATGCTCGACGTGGCCATCGCGCCGCTGCTGTGGCGTCTCGACCACTACGGCATCGAGCTGCCCAAGGCGGCCGCGCCGCTGATGAAATATGCCGAGCGGGTTTTCAGCCGGCCCGGCTTCATCGATGCGCTGACGCCCTCGGAAAAGGTGATGCGCCGCTGACGCGGCAACCCGGCAGGCCGCCACCTGCCCTCGCCATGCTGCCGCCGACCAAGCCCTATCTGATCCGTGCCATCTACGAGTGGTGCACGGATAACGGCTATGCTCCCTACATCTCGGTGTCGGTCGACACCCGGACGCGGGCTCCGCGCGCCTATGTCGAGGACGGGCTGATCGTCCTCAACATCGGCCCCGACGCGACCCAGGGCCTGACCCTGGGCAACGACGAGATATGTTTCCAGGCTCGCTTCAACGGCGCCGTCCAGTCGCTGACCATCCCGGTCGACCGGGTTGCGGCCATCTATGCCAGCGAGAATGGCCAGGGCATGGCCTTCGACGTCGCACCGGTCGATGCGCAGCAGCCCGGCGATCCGGCGGCCGCCGGCGACCCGGGCGGGGGCGGTAGCGAGCCCCCGGCAGCGCCGGGCGGACGGTCGCATCTGACGCGCGTCAAGTGAGGCTTAGGCGCCTGGGGCGCCGCTGCCAGCCTCAGTATTTCTCCGCCTCGTCGAAGCTCAGTCCTCGGGCGTCCTTATCTGCGAGGATCGGCGTGTCCGCCAGCGGCCAGTCGATGGCGACGCGGGCATCGTCCCAGCGCAGGCAGCGTTCGTATTGCGGCGCCCAGTAGTCGGTGGTCTTGTAGAGGAATTCGGCCGTCTCCGAGAGGACCACGAAGCCGTGCGCAAATCCCGGCGGAATCCACAGCTGGCGCTTGTTCGCCCCCGACAGCAGTTCCCCGGCCCAGCGGCCGAAGGTCGGCGAGGTGCGCCGCAGATCGACCGCCACGTCGAAGACCTCGCCGGCGATGACCCTGACCAGCTTGCCCTGGGGTTGGCGGATCTGGTAATGCAGTCCGCGCAGGACATTCCTGCCCGACAGCGAATGATTGTCCTGGACGAAGCTGGCCGCGACCCCGGTGATCTCGGTGAATTTCCGCTGATTGAAGCTTTCGAAGAAGAAGCCCCGCGCGTCGCCGAAAACTTGCGGCTCGATGACCAGGACCTCGGGTAGGGTCGTCGCAATCGCTTTCATCGCTGTGTCTCCGCTGTCGAAGTCGGCCGTCAGAGGGTTTCGGCCATCATCCGGCCGACATGAAAGGTCCAGTCCGGCAAGTGGATGGCAAAGCTCTGACGCAGTTTGCCGGTATCCAGGCGCGAGTTGGCGGGGCGCTTCGCGGGCAGCGGGTATTCGTCGCTGGCGATCGGTGCGACGGCCTCGGGCGCGCACTTCAGCGCGACGCCCGCCGCGGCGGCCAGCGTCAGTATGTGTTTGGCATAGCCGTGCCAACTGGTCTCGCCGGCCGCAGCCAGGTGGTACAGGCCGCGGCGCCGGTCGTCCGGGGTGCGCAGCACGTCGCGCAGGCAGTGGGCGGTCACGTCGGCGATCAGTTCCGCCGAGGTCGGCGCGCCGTGCTGGTCGGCGACGACCTTCAGCGCGTCGCGTTCGCCGGCCAGGCGCAGGATGGCCTTGGCGAAGTTGCCGCCGCGGGCCGCGAACACCCAGCTGGTACGGAAGATCAGGTGCCGCCCGGCGGCAGTGGCGATGGCCCGCTCGCCAGCGAGTTTGCTGCTGCCGTAGACGTTGAGCGGATTGGGTCGGTCGTCTTCGCCATAGGGCGCGCGCTTGGCGCCATCGAACACGTAGTCCGTCGAGTAATGGACCAGCCAGGCGCCGAGGCGCTGCGCTTCCTCGGCGAGCACCGCCGGGGCGACGGCATTGATCGCCTCGGCCTGCGCTGGCTCGGCTTCGGCGCGGTCCACCGCCGTATAGGCCGCCGCATTGACGATGGCATCGGGCCTGGTGTCGCGGACGACGCTCCGCAAAAGTCCGCTGTCGGCGAGGTCGCATTCTGCGTGGCCGCAGGCCGTGACTCGGCCGAGCGGGGCCAGGGCGCGCTGCAGTTCCCATCCGACCTGGCCGTTCTTGCCCAGCAGCAGAATGTGCGCCATCTCAGCGGCGGGAAGGAAGTAGTGGCGGGCGGCCGGCCTGGCCGGTGCGGCGGTTCACGGACGGTATTGGAGGTCGAGCCACTGGCGGTAGGTGCCGCTCGTCACGTGCTCGACCCAGGAGGTGTTGTCGAGGTACCAGCGCACGGTCTTGGCGATGCCGCTGGCAAAGGTCTCGGCCGGGGTCCAGTCGAGCTCGCCGGCGATCTTGCCGGCATCGATGGCGTAACGGCGGTCGTGCCCGGGGCGATCCTTGACGAAACTGATCTGCTCGCGGTAGCTGCGGTGGTCGGAGCGGGGCGCCTCGCGGTCGAGAATGTCGCAGAGCGTATGCACGACCTCGAGGTTGCTCATCTCGTTGCAGCCGCCGATGTTATAGATTTCGCCGAGCCGGCCCTTTTCCAGCACGACGCGGATCGCCGTGCAGTGGTCGCCGACGAACAGCCAGTCGCGGACGTTGCTGCCGTTGCCATAGATCGGCAGCGGCTTGCCCTGCAGGGCATGGTGAATGACCAGCGGGATCAGCTTTTCCGGGAACTGATAGGGGCCGTAGTTGTTCGAGCAGTTGGTCGTCAGCACCGGCAGGCCATAGGTATGGTGCCAGGCCCGGACCAGATGGTCGGAGGCGGCCTTGGAGGCCGAATAGGGGCTGTTCGGCTCGACGCGGTGGGTCTCGGCGAAAGGCGCATCGTCCGCGCCGAGAGAGCCGTAGACCTCGTCGGTCGACACGTGGAGGAAACGGAACTCCGCCTGTTCGTCGGCCGGCAGCGCCGACCAGTAGCCGCGCACCGCTTCGAGCAGGCGGAAGCTGCCGACGACATTGGTCTGGATGAACTCGCCGGGGCCGAGGATGGACCGATCGACGTGGCTTTCGGCGGCGAAATTGACGACGGCGCGCGGCCGGTGTTCGGCGAGCAGTTGGCCGACCAGTTCGGCATCGCCGATGTCGCCGCGGACGAAGATGTGGTGCGGATCGCCGCCGAGCGCGGCGAGGTTTTCCAGATTGCCGGCGTAGGTCAGCTTGTCGAGGTTGACAACCGGCCCGCGGTTGCCGCGCAGCCAGTCGAGGACGAAGTTGGCGCCGATGAAGCCGGCGCCGCCGGTAACCAGGATCATTCGTGTATGACGATGGGTTGTTAGTGAGGCGGGGCCGGCGTGGCGGCAAGCTCCCCCGATGGGCGGCAATTATAACAGAGCCGCCGCGGTGCCGCGCCGCCTCAGTAGCTGCCCGGATTGGCGAAGTTCTGGAACTTGGCGTATTCGCCGAGGAAGGTCAGCTTGACCGTGCCGGTCGGGCCGTTGCGATGCTTGCCGATATGCACTTCGGCGACGCCCTTCTCCGGCGTGTCCGGCTTGTAGTATTCCTCGCGGTACATCATCAGGATGATGTCGGCATCCTGCTCGATGGCCCCGGATTCGCGCAGGTCGGACATCAGCGGCCGCTTGTCGTTGCGTTCCTCGACCTTGCGCGACAGCTGCGACAGGGCGATCACCGGCACCGCGAGTTCCTTGGCCAGCGCCTTGATCGAGCGCGAGATTTCGGAGATCTCGGTGGCGCGGTTTTCGCCTTCCCGGGTCGAGGTCATCAGCTGCAGGTAGTCGATGACGATCAGGCCGAGCTTGCCGCACTGGCGATGCAGGCGCCGGGCGCGGGCGCGCAGGTCGGTGGCGTTGAGGGCGCCGGTGTCGTCGACGTGGATCGGCGCCTCGTGCAGCTTGCCCAGGGCCACGGTCATCTTCTCCCATTCCTCGTCGGACAGACGCCCGGTGCGGACCTTGTGCTGGTCGAGGCGGCCGACCGAGGAGAGGAAGCGCATGGCGATCTGCGGGCCGGACATTTCCAGGCTGAATATCGCCACCGGCAGTCCGAGGTCGACGCCGACGTGTTCGGCGATGTTCAGGGCGAAGGCCGTCTTGCCCATCGACGGACGCCCGGCGATGACGATCATGTCGCCCGGCTGTAATCCCGACGTCATCTTGTCGAGATCGACGAAGCCGCTCGGCACGCCGGTGATGTCGCTCGGGTTGTCCTGGTCGTAGAGTTCCTGGATGCGATCGACGACTTCGCCCAGCAGCGGCTGGATCGCCGTGAATCCCTGCGTCGAGCGGGCGCCGGCCTCGGCGATCTCGAACACCTTGGCCTCGGCTTCGTCGAGCAGTTGCTTGGCTTCCCGTCCCGCCGGGTTGAGGGCGTTGGCGGCGATCTCATCGCCGACGGCGACCAGCTTGCGCAGCACCGCCCGCTCGCGGACGATCTCGGCATAGCGGCGGATGTTGGCCGCCGACGGCGTGCTGTTGGCGATTTCGCTGAGATAGGCGAGGCCGCCGGTCTGGTCGACCTCGTTCGATTTTTCGATCGACTCGTAGACCGTGACCACGTCGGCCGGACGGCCGAGCTCCACGAGCCGGGCGATATGGCGGAAGATGCGCCGGTGATCGTCGCGATAGAAGTCGCCATCGACGACCACGTCGCCGATCCGGTCCCAGGCCGTGTTGTCGAGCATCAGGCCGCCGATCAGCGACTGTTCGGCCTCGATCGAATGCGGCGGCAGCTTCAGGGCGGCAATCTGCGGGTCGGCGGGTGTTGTTGTTGTGAATGGGCGGACCTGTGCCATGTTCTTCTCCTCCAATCCCGGGAGTCTATCCGAGTGCGCCGCGCAGCGCTGGGAGTAAGTCTGGGGAAATGCGGTGGATAAGCGGTGGACGGGCGGTGGACAAGCGCCGCCGCCGGGGATAAGCCTGTGGATGGAAGTCGAGCCGTTTGCCGGCGGGCCAAGAAAAAGGGCCGCACAGCGGCCCTTTAGGCTAGACGCCGGAGGCGATTCAGCTTTCGCCGAGCACGGACACCGTGATAGTGGCAATAACCTCGGGGTGCAGCGCGACTTCGACGTGGCTGTCGCCGACCTGCTTGAGCGGCCCCGTCGGCATGCGCACCGCCGCCTTGTCCACCTCGAAGCCCTGGGCGCCGAGCGCATCGGCGACGTCGGAATGGCTGACCGAACCGAACAGGCGGCCGTCGACGCCGGCCTTGCGCGTGACCTGGATCATCAGGCCTTCGAGCCTGGCGGCCAGATCGCGGGCCTGGGTCAGCTTGTCGGCCTGGCCCTTTTCGAGATCCGCGCGGCGCGTCTCGAACTCGGCCAGGCTGGCCGGCGTGACGCGCCTGGCCTTGCCCTGCGGGATGAGGAAGTTGCGCGCATAGCCGTCCTTGACCTTGACGACGTCGCCGAGTCCGCCGAGGTTCACGACCTTTTCCATCAGAATGACTTGCATGGCCGGCTCCCCTTACTGATGCAGGTCGGTGTAGGGCAGCAGCGCCAGGAAGCGGGCGCGCTTGATGGCCGCCGAGAGCTGGCGCTGATAGCCGGTCTTGGTCCCGGTGATCCGCGCCGGCATGATCTTGGCATTTTCGCTGATGAAGTCGCGCAGCAGGTCGACATCCTTGTAGTCGATGGTCTCGATCTTTTCCGCGGTGAAACGGCAGAACTTGCGCCGCTTGAACAGGCTGCGGCCCTTGTCGTCCTTGCGCTTCGCGCCGGGTTTGGGTCTGAACGCCATGATTGGCTCCTTAGAGAAATTCGATCTTGTTCACATGGAGAACCGCGTTGCGGTTCTTCAAACTCTTTGCCGCGAGAAACCCGCCGACCGCCATCGCCTCGCCGGGCTTCGCGCCGGCCATCAGCAGCGCCGCCGGTCCCATCGCCAGGCAGGCCAATTCGCATTCGACGCGTCTCGCGCTGCCCGCCTCCTCCTGTTCGGAGGCATGGTTGAGGCGGAACTCGACGACCGGCACGCCTGCCGGGCTGTGGCGCAGGGCGCCGCGCTCGACGAGGGTGCCGGCAAGGTCGACGGCGTTGCGGCCCAGCCTCGCGTCCACGGCCTCAGGCGGCCGCCGGGGCCTCCGCCTTGACCTCGCCGGCCGGAGCCGGGGTCAGCGACTTGGCCTTCTCGTCCTTCATCATCGGCGAGGGCGTGCTGACCGCCTTGTCCATCTTCATGGTCAGATGGCGCAGGACAGCGTCATTGAACTTGAAGGCGTGCTCGAGTTCGCCCAGCGTCTCGCGGTTGCATTCGATGTTCATGAGCACGTAGTGCGCCTTGTGCACCTTTTGCAGCGGGTAGGCCATCTGGCGACGGCCCCAGTCCTCGAGGCGGTGGATGCTGCCGCCATGGCCGGTGACGAGCGTCTTGTAGCGCTCGATCATCGCCGGGACCTGCTCGGACTGGTCGGGGTGGACGATGAAGACGATTTCGTAATGTCGCATGCGATCTCCTTATGGATTAGGCCCTCCCGGATGCGCGGCGGGCGAGGGCAAGGGATTGAAAAGCCGATCAGTATATTCACGATCGGCGCGCCGGGCAAGGGCCGCCCGACTTCAGCCGCAATAGCGGAGATTGAGCAGGTCGAGCAGGAGAGCCGGCTGGCGGTAGGATAGCAGCAGCGCCGCCGCGACCAGAACGGCCGCAGCCACAGCCATGACGAGCAGAATTCTGCGCAGCAGCACGTTTTTCACCATACCTGGCCAGCGGTCGATCCGAAAGCCGACTATAGCGCACGCCGCGCCGGGCGGCGACCGCTGCCCTGGGTCGGCGGCGCTAGGACGGCACCCGCCGCTCCAGATCCTCCCAGCGTCCCATTGCCGCCTCGATCTCGGCCTCGAGTTCGGCCAGCCGCCCCTGCACGCGGCGCAGTTCGTCCGCTGCGGCGCGATAGAGGCCGGCATCGGCCAGGCGCCGCTGCAGTGCCGCCTGCTCGGCCTCGAGCACGCCGATCCGGTCGGGCAGGCTGGCGAGTTCGCGGGCCTCCTTGTAGCTCAGCCCGGCGCGCGGTTTCGCCGCTGCCACCGGGCGCGGCGGCAGCGGATCGGCGGCCCGCGAAGTGCCGGGCGGCGGCCGCTGCGCCAGCCAGTCGTCATAACCGCCGACGCTTTCGCGCCACTGTCCCTGGCCTTCCCAGGCGATGCTTTGCGTCACCACGTTGTCGAGGAAGCGCCGGTCGTGGCTGACCAGGAACAGCGTGCCGTCGAAGTCCTGCAGCAGGGTTTCGAGGAGTTCGAGGGTCTCGATGTCGAGATCGTTGGTCGGCTCGTCGAGGACCAGGACATTGACCGGCCGGGCGAACAGGCGCGCCAGCAGCAGGCGGTTGCGTTCGCCGCCGGACAGCGAGCGGACCGGCGAGCGGGCCCGCTCCGGAGCGAAGAGGAAGTCGCCGAGGTAGCTGATGACGTGTTTCGGCGTGCCATTGACGTCGACGTAGTCGGAGCCCGGCGAGATCACGTCGGCGAGGAGTGCTTCCGGGTCGAGCTGGGCGCGGAACTGGTCGAAATAGGCGACCTCGAGGCGGCTGCCGAGGCGCACCTGCCCTTCATCGGGCGCCAGTTCGCCGAGGATCAGCTTGAGCAGCGTGGTCTTGCCGGCGCCGTTCGGGCCGATCACGCCGATCTTGTCGCCGCGCAGGATGCGCGCCGAGAAGTCGATCACCACGGCCTTGCCGGCGAAGCGCTTGGTGACGCCGGTCAACTCGGCAACCAGCCGCCCCGACTCGTCGCGGCGCAGCAGTTCCATGGCCACCCGGCCGATCCGTTCGCGCCGCGCCGCGCGTTCGCGACGCAGCTGTTCGAGGCGCAGCACGCGGCCCTCGTTGCGAGTGCGGCGCGCCTCGACACCCTTGCGGATCCAGATTTCCTCCTGGGCCAGGACACGGTCGAAGCGCGCGTTCTGCATTGCTTCGGCGGCCAGGTCGCGCTCCTTGCGCGCCTGGTAGTCGGCGAAACGGCCGGGATAGCTGGTCAGGCGTCCCCGGTCGAGTTCCAGGATGCGCGTGGCGATGCGGTCGAGGAAGGCGCGGTCGTGGGTGATCACCAGCACCGCGCCAGAAAATCCGATCAGCATGTCCTCGAGCCACACTATGCCATCGAGATCGAGGTGGTTGGTCGGCTCGTCGAGCAGCAGCAGTTCCGGATCGGACACCAGGGCCTGGGCCAGGGCCACCCGCTTGATGCCGCCGCCGGACAGCGAACCGATGCGGGTGTCGCCGTCGAGGCGCAGCCGCGACAGGGTTTGCTCGACTCGGCTGTTGAACTGCCAGCCGTCGCCGGCCTCGAGCCGCGACTGCAGATCCTGCAGTCGCGCCAGGGCCGCCGGTCCGGCGTCGCCGGCGAGGCGCGCCGCCGCGTCGTGATAGGCGAGCAGCAGGGCGCTGGTTTCGCCGAGGCCCGCGGCGACGGCGGCGAAGATCGTCTCGTCGGGCGCGAACTGCGGCTCCTGCGGGACGTAGGCGAGGCGCAGGGCCGGGCGCCGCCACAGGACACCGTCATCGAGCGGGGCTTGGCCGGCCAGGGCCCGCAGCAGGCTCGACTTGCCGCTGCCGTTGCGGCCGATCAGCGCGATGCGCTCGCCGGCGTCGATCTGCAGGGCGGCGGCGTCGAGCAGCGCCACGTGGCCGAAGGCCAGGCAGCCCTTGTCCAGCGTCAGCAACGGCGGCATCGATTACCTGGCCGCAAGCTGCTTGAGGTCGGCGAGGATTTCGGCCGAGTGGTGGGCCGTATCGACCTTCAGGTAGGCCCGGGCGATGCGCCCCTGGGGGTCGATCAGGAAGGTGTAGCGCTTGGCGTAGCCGGTCACCACCCAGTCGGAGAATGCGCCGTAGCGGCGGGCGACGCCGGCATCGGTATCGGCGAGGAGGGGAAAGGGCAGGTGATACTTCTTGGCGAAGGCGGCATGGGAATCGCTGTTGTCGACGCTGATGCCGATGACCTGGGCGCCGAGCGCCGTCAGCGCGGCGACGCCGTCGCGGAAGCTGCACGCTTCTTCGGTGCAGCCCGGGGTGTCGTCCTTCGGGTAGAAGTAGAGCACCACCCAGCGCCCGCGCCAGTCGGCGAGGCGCACCGTTTTGCCGTTCTGGTCCGGCAGCGAAAACTCCGGCGCCGCACTGCCGATCGACGGCGGATCGGCCGCATACAGCGGCGTCGTGCCGAGCAGCGCCAGCAGGGTCAGGAGGATGGCGCCGAGGCGCATGGCGCAGATTCCGTTCATGGCGATGAAGACCACGGTCGGCGCGATTAGTTCGCGGTGGCCGCCGTGGCGGGATGGCGGGGCTGCCGCTACAATACGCGCCGCGGCCGCCTCCCCGTAGCACAATGGATAGTGCACATGCCTCCTAAGCGTGGGATACAGGTTCGATTCCTGTCGGGGGGACCAAAGGGTGCTTTCAAGACGTCTCAAGACACATCAAGAAGCGCGCCAATTCAGTATCCTACGGCAAAAATCCAATTCACGGCGCTTCACAAGGTTTAGTGACATGCGAGGTCGATGGGGCAGTTGGCGTACTCGGTTAGGACGAATTCTACCGCTCGCCGCCGGTTAGAAATCGCCGGCGTTCTCCACGCGGCAAGCCAGCACGCACCCGATTGGCCATAGGGAAAGCTTTGGCGGGTGGCACGTCGGCTCTGCTGCTGTCTGGGTGACATCGCCTGCGGCACAGCGGTAGCGCCCGGCACACGCCTGCCGGGCGAGGGGGCACGCCGCCATGGGCTCGATGGCAACAGCCTCCCGGTTAAACCGGCTTCGGCAGGCCAAGCTCCGGGAGCGGGCGATCGAATTCCTTCGTGACCACCGCGTAGCACTCGCCGCGACACAGCTGCTGGTCGAGCGAATGATGCCGGTTGCACACCGCCGTCTGCGCCATCTGCGTCAGCAGCGCCTGGGTGTAGCGCAGCAATAGCCTCTGCGTCGGGCCGGCGCGAAAGAACTCGTCCTTGACCAGTTGCCCGCGCAGCCGGAAGGCGTGGCCGGCGCTTTGCACGACCGCCCGGCCGGGCGTGGTTTCGCCACCCATGAAGAGCGAGATGCCGACGATGCCTTCGTTGCCGACGACGGCAATTTCGGCCGAGGCGCCGTCCTCCATGACGTAGAGCAGGTACGTGATCGAACGGACTCAGGAACCCGGCCGGACGAAACAGCCGAACCAGGCTAGTATTGGCCATCCGATCCCGGCACGTGCGGTACCGTACAGACGCGGCGCGGAATCCGGAGCAGAGTACGCTTGCCCACCGCATGAAGGAGGGTTTGGCAATTGACACTGCGGATGCAACGACCGGCGGCACCTTAGTCGAGATCGGAACATTGGATAATCGGATCATTCGCCATCGCAACGAAACAACCATGGACAACAATCGATTCACGATCGAAATTGCGCAGGAGTTTCATCGACGCATGGCGGCGATCATCGATGCCGTTCAAGCCGGTGTCTGGGAATCGGGGGTGCACGACCTGCTGGCTAGTGCCACCGACTATGGGGTCGGCCAGAAACGGGGTGTACAGACCCTGGCTCTGAAGACCGGCCACAGATCCGCCTACGTGCGTCTGCATTGGGACACCATACTCGGGGATGCCCCCACCGACCGGCAACTCGTGGCCGATGCCATCGGCAGCGCAATCAACGAATTGACCTGACCCAAGTCCGCCGCGACTGTCGCTGCGCCAACGCCATGTGCTGCAGCGCGCACAACAGGTTCGCAACGGCAATACCACTCGCGCGCCGCTTAGCGCGCGCCGCGACGTTCCTTTCTTCGCGCAGACAGATTCATAAGGGGAGTCACGGATACCCCGTGCAGCACGATGGAGACCGCCACCATCGTGAGCGTGAGGGCGATGATTTCCTGTGCCAGGGAGCAAGGCAGGCCGTGATTGATCGCGTACATCAGGTAGTAGATCGAGCCGATGCCGCGGATACCGAACCAGGAGATCAGCTTGCGCTGATCGCGCGACACCGGCGCGCCGAGCAGTCCGAGCCATACCGACACGGGGCGCACGACCAGGAGCAAGAGCAAGACGAACCAGACGGCGCTGGCATGCAGGTAAGTGTACGAGAGCATCGCGCCGACCACCAGGACGATCGCCACTTCCGCTATCCGCTCCAATTGCTCGTTGAAGCCCCGCACCGCCTGCATCATGTAGGCGCTGGCATAGGCTGAATCGGTGGCAAGCGCCTCGTGGGCCTCGCGGCTCTGCAGACCCATTTCCCGAACGGCCGGGTTCGACTCCCTTCCCGGCTGTTCCTTTACCCGCTGCAGCGCGAGGCCCGCGGCAAAGACGGCCAGGAATCCATAGGTATGGCTGAGCAGCGCAAGGCCATAGGCGAGGGCGATGAGGCCCAGCGCCAGGAATTCGTCGAACCCGACCGACTCCTGGTGGCGGCTGCGCAGATAGACCACCAGCCTCCCGATCAGGGTGCCCAGCGCCCCGCCGATCAGCAGGCCGCCGGCAATCGCCCATAGCACGTCGACCGCGAGCCAGCGCCAACCGCCCGTGCCCATATCGTGCAGTCCGAGCAGGCCCAGGCCCAGCATCACGAACGGGAAGGCGGCACCATCGTTCAAGCCGCCCTCGGCCGTCAGACTGAAGCGCAAGCGGTCGCGATCGCTCGCCTCGACCACCTGGATATCGGAGGCCAGGACCGGGTCGGTCGGCGCGAGAATCGCGCCGAGCAGGATGGCGGCGCCCAGCGAGAACCCGAGGCCAAGCATCGCGATCACGGCGATCAGGGCCACCGTGATCGTCATCGAAACGACCACCAGGCGCACCGGCAGGCGCCAGCCCTTGTCCGACAAGGGAAGACCGAGCTTGAGGCCGACGGCGAACAGCGAGACGAGCACCGCCACTTCGGCCACTCTTTCCAGTATGACGGAGTAATGCAACGGATCGGGCGCCATCAGGGCCCAGCCGGCGGGACCGAGCCCGTAGCCGGCGGCCAGGTAAAGCATGGCCGTGCTCAGCGGCAGCCGCTTCAGCGACGTGCCCGACAGGGCCATCGTGGTCAACAGCGCGCCGATGATGAGCGCCCAAATTGCGAAGGTCATTGAATGCGGGGTTCGGCGATTCGATCGCCTGCCTAAGTCTATTTGCGATTTGCGCCGACCCATTTGCCGAGCGCGATTCGATCCCGGTGAAAGTTCCACGCCGGGAGTGGCACCAATCGGCCGGAACACTGGCGACGACAAATGATGCCGGCCTGCCGCGTCTGATGGTACGGGAGATATCCCGTCACTTATGTACGCCAGCGCGCTTAGCGCCGGACGATTGTAGGTGCGGCGATCGAGTCATTGTCGTCATTACGAGCGCCACCGTACAGAACGAATTCGTGGTTTGGGCGAGGATGGCGGCGATGATCGATCTTCGAACCCGGATCGACCGCGTCGTCGAAATCCGCTGCGACCTGGACAGGGTATGAAAGCTCGGCGATGACGTGAAAATCGTGCGAGACGGCACGGATCGCCGCAACGATGGCGAAGCCTGATTTCCCGGCACGCAACCCTCTCCAACGGCCAATGCAACTGGTCATGACAACGATGTGCGAATCCGGATCAGTGTTTGCCCTGATCGCGGCATTGCGGTTTGGTCACAAAAAGGGAGCACGTGACGATGCATGCCGGTGAAGGCTCGAATGCGCGGCTGCTGATCCGTGCCATCGCGGCGATCTTCCTCGGTTCGTCCGGAATTGCCGCCGTGATGGCATGGGTACCGACCTCGGCCGGATTGGCCGAAACGGAAGCGCAGTTTCCCGCCGCGCCGACAGAAGGCAACGCGCGCGTCCGGGCGAAGTGTGCGGAATGCGGTGTCGTCGAGGCCACGCGGGAGATCGACGAACGCGGCGAAGGGGTCGATCCCGGCGCAGCGGGCCGGTTGGCGAGTGGCGGCCGGAACGGGGAAGCGGGCCTGTCGATCAAGCGCTACGAAGTCACTGTCCTAATGAAAGATGGTTCGCGCCGCATGTTCATGGCTGCGGCTCCCTTGAACTGGCGACCGAGGGAGCGCGTGATACTTATCGAAAATGCCTTCGCGTCGAACGATTCAAATCGGCCCCGGCCGGGTCGGACGCAATGAGCTTGAGGATTTCGCCGGTGAGCCGGCGATCCTGCAACACGGGCCTAAGCTGCCGATGGTCTCGCCCTGGCAGGCGTGTCGATGCGGGCGGCGGCCACGGGTCCGGGGCGCCTGTGCCGGTCTCGACCTGTGAGTGCCAGCGCACAGAGAACAGGCCGGATCCAGGGGATGATGGATGCAATGACCGATCGCCCGCGAAAATCCCCGTGAGCGTTTGACGATATGAGAAACGCTGCAAATCGACACTCGCTTCGGGCATCGCGAAGTCGGCGACTTATTCAGATCGTTTGGCATTGACTGTCAGTATCTCGCCGCTTTTGCCGGCAGTCGGAACAATGAAGGCAACAGAAGGCGGAGCATGACACAATTTATGGATCGGAAATCATCATGACCTATGCATTCACCAAGAAGCAAATGGGCCTGGCTGTATCGTGTGCTCTGGCGCTGGGCGTTGTGGCGGGCACGGCAAGGGCCAACATCATCAACCCGGCGGATACGGGATACCTTGATGACCAGCGCGGAAGTGTCGTCAAGAGCGGCTTCGGGCTGTGCTGGCATACCGGCTTCGGTCCCGTCCCGGCGTCCACCGCCGAGTGCGACCCGAACTTCGTGCCGGCACCTGCCGCCAAGGCTGTCGAGCCCGCCCCGCAACCGGTTGCAGTGGCCGTCGCTGACGCGAAGCCGGAACCGGCTCCCAAGCCCGTCGCCGAGCGAATGACGCTGGCCGCCGACACCCTGTTCGACTTCGACAAGGCAGCGCTGCGTCCGGCCGGGCGCGAGGCGCTCGATGACTTTGTCGGCAGGATCAAGGGTATCGACCCGGATATGATCATGGCCGTCGGGCATGCCGACCGCTTCGGCTCCGATTCCTACAACCAGCGCCTTTCCGAGCAACGCGTGGAAGCAGTCAAGGTCTACCTGGTCAGCAAGGGCATCGAAGCGAATCGCATGCACACCGAAGGCAAGGGCGAGACGCAGCCGATCACCAAGGCCGGCGAATGCGCCGGCGCCAAGAGCGTTGCGGTGATCGCCTGCCTGCAGCCCGACCGGCGCGTCGAGATCGAAGTGGTGGGTACCCGGATCGCCAACAGGTAATCGTTGCACCCGCGGTCCCCCGGCAAAAGAAATGCCCTGCGCATGCAGGGCATTTGTTCCGGGAGCGGAAATGCGCTCCTAAGCAGGCGCCCGATGCGTCGCTCGCGAGCCGATTGAATAAGGAAATCCCACGAGGACAATAAGGAAATTTGCGCAAAGTAAAGTTGCCGCAGCAATGCTGCTCGGCCTGGGCGCTTGTGTCGGCATGTCGAGTCAGGATAAGAACACCGCCATCGGCACTGGCGCCGTCGCGGCTTCCGTTCTCACGGGCGGCAGCGCGGTCGGAACCGTCGGCGGTGCCATTGTCGGCGGCGCCATCGGTCGCGAAATCCGCTGACCCTGAAGATGGTTGAACGGCGATGCGCCCGAGATGCCTGGCCGGTGCGTCGCCGTCGTCCAGTGCCCTGATCCCGTAGCGGCAGGGACCGATAGGGTCCTTATCGCTGCCGCAACAACGGGCCACGAGGAGAACCCAATGTTGAAATCCGGCAAGATCGTCAGCGCAACCGTGATCATGAGTGCCTTGCTTGCAGCACTGGTCGGCTGCGAGAAGCAGGCGGGTCCGGCAGAGCAGACCGGCAAGGATGTCGACCGGGCGGTGGAAAAGGTCGGGCAGCAGATCGAAAAAGCCGGCGACAGCATCCAGGACATGGCAAAGGGCGCCAAGAAGTAATCGTCGTACTTGGCGCCAGGGCGACGATCAGAATTGAGCGTCGCCCGCCACTCGTTCCTTACCCATCGAGATCCCCGCCGCTCGGCTCTCTTCGGATTGAGTGCCGCGGCGACAAAATATTCCATGGGCGAATCGCGGCGCCACCCGCCGTTAACCCTCCGTCATTTCTTCCGCCGCCTCATGCTCTACGTCGGCGGGGCGACGGGCCTGCTGCCGGGTTCCCTGCTGATCGGCATGGCCGGGTACGGCTACTTCGAAGATATGGCCTGGCGCGATGCGTTCTTGAACAGCGCCATGTTGCTCGGCGGCATGGGGCCCGTGGATGCGTCGAGGACGGATGGCGGCAAGGTCATTGCCGGGCTTTAGGCGCTGTACGCCGGACTGGTCTTCATCGTCGCCGCCGGCCTCGTGTTCATACCCGTGCTGCACCGCCTGTTGCACAAGTCCCATGGGGACCAAAAGCGATAGTCAGCTGGCATGCGCACGAAAACCCGTCGGCAAGCCGCTGGATCAAAGGGTCGACATTACCCGGCAAGGTGCCGCGCCGCCTCCTGCCCGCCCCGCTACGCGGCAAGGGGCTAGCCTTCCGGTTTGCGGTTTTAGCCGTCGCGCCTCGGCTCGCCGCTGTCCTTCTTCTTGTCATTGGGCGCGTCCTCGGCAGGCTTGGGCTTTTGCTCACGCGGCTCCGCCTTTGGCGCCGCTTGCTGTGGCGGTGGATTAGGCGCGGCAACAGGCGGATGCGGTTCGGCTTGCTTTGCGGCGGGGGCGGGCTCGGGTTTCGCCTGTGCGGCCGGCGCCGGCGGACCGCCTTGCGGTGTTGGCGTGGCCGAGGGCTGCGTCGACCGTTGCGGCGGCGTTGGCGCCGCCGCTGCCGCGGGAGCAGCCTGCGGCGGCGCGCTCTGTGGCTCGGTCGTGCGTTGCGGGGTCGGCGGCGGCGCGACGGATTGTCCGCGCTGCTCGCGGTTTCCAGGCTGTTCCGATTTGCCGCGCGGCTCCGGAGACTGCGCTGCCGGACCCGCTGGCGGGGCTTGCGGTGCGGCGACCTGGGGCTGCGTCGCACCCGGTGATGGTGGCGGCGGCGGTGCGACGATTTGTCCGCGCTGTTCTCCCTTAGCACGCTGTTCGAACCTTCCGCGTTGATCCGGAAGCTGTTGTGCTGTCGATGGCGATGGCGTTGCTTGTGATTGACCAACGCCTTGCGCCGGCGCACCCGGTGTGACGGAAATCGCCGGCGCTGCAGGAGCCCTCCGCTCATCGGATTTTCCCCGTCCAGCAACGGTCGCGGCACCGGGGGATGGCGGCGGACGCAGGGTTCGCGGCGCATCAGGCGTCGGCGCGATGACCTTGACGACCGGCAGCGGCGCGGCCGGCGCGGGTTTCAATTGCTTGCGTGCGGCGTCGTCGAGCGGTTTGCCCGGATTCGCGGCCAGTTGCTGCCGTTGTGCCGCGAAACCGACATGAACCGCAGGGGGAGCGGTGCGGGCGACCACAGGCCGCTCGAACACGCGGGGCGGCGGATTGGCGCCCTGGGCGGCGGCGCCGCGCACGCTTATTTCGATCGGAGCCACGGGCAGACCGACCGCCAGCGGTGCGCTGACGATCGTTTCCCGGGATACCCGTACCGCCATCCTGGCCACCGGCTGCGACTGTACGAACGCGGTCGCCGGCACGGCAACGACGGCTCCCGGCACTTGCCGGTTGGCGTACACGACCTGGGTCACGTTCGAATTGTTGTAGGTGTTGTTGATGACCGTATTGTTGACGACCGTGTTGCTGCGGTTGATGTTCTCGTAATAGGCGCGGCTCACCGGATAGGCGGGTCGATAGATCTCGCGCGGCCCCAGCGGGAACCACGCGACGCCGGCAACGTTGCCGCTGGTGATGGCAAGCTGGAAGTTGGCACCGCCGACGAACACAATCAGCGCCGGCGCGTAGTAAGCCCGGCTGCGCACGGGGCCGGGTACCCAAGCCCACCGTCCATCGAGATTCGTCCAGCGACCGTAGTGGGACACGGCAAAGCCCCAGGGCGCGTCATCGACCCACGTCCAGCCCCAGGGGTCGACCCATGCCCAATGTCCGTCACGGTAAGGCGCCCAGCCGGCGGGTAGGCCATTCGGCACCCAGACGTTGCCGTAGGTCGCGTCGGCGCGCCAGGTGCCGTTCGCATCGAGATCCTGATAGCCGACCACGTCTTGCGATACATAGCGGGCGGAGTCCGAGTTGTCGTAGCGGCGGTCGCGTCCGCTGGCCCAGCGATCGAATTCGTCGAAGCGCGGCGCATTGACAAGCTGGTAGTCGCGCAAGCCGGTCCCCATGAAGCGATACGCTTGCCGCGCATCGACTGCATAAGCCGCGTTTTCGCCATACACCTCGCCTTGGCCCTGGCGCACGACGATCGTCGTCGCGTTGCCGCCGGGATCCACTTCGATCCGGTATTCGCCGGCTTGCCGAAGGCTAAAGGCGAGATTGGGCGTGTCCACCTCGAACACCTGCTCAGGCGCCAGATAACGCACGCGGATGTTCAACGTGCCCTGCGTCAATTGCAGTTGGGCGATACGGTCGTCGAGACTGAGAACCGCCGTGCCGGTAGCGGAATTCATCCGGATCATCGCTCCGCCGACCTGAATTTCGGCCCGCGCATCGACATCCGTCCACAGGCGGTCGCCAGGGCCGAGCGGCCAATTGATCATGGCCTGTACCCAATCGTTCTCGCCGGCCGGTGAAAAACTGACCGCGCCGGCGACGTAGCCGAGACGTGCGACGCGCGACGGCGGGTCGGCGCCGGCCCAGCCGCTGAAGGCCAGCGCTGCGAGGCCGGTTATGTAGGTAATAGCCCGGAGGCGGAGCGCTTGTGTCTGCATGGCGTGCGTGAACGGCGTCGATAGCATCGCTCACGGTCTGTTAGGAAGATGACGGACAGTATACGCGGAGCGTTACGCCGGCAGTCTGTTCGGCAGCGCACCGAACCGGTTCGGATTTCCGTGGCATGCCGGCGCCGTTGTCGGAGCGCTTCGTCGCCGCGAACCACATCGAGCGAAGCTCCGCTCGCTACGCCGGAGCACGCTCGATGATGGCGATGTTTGCGGCATGGAGTCAATCCGCTGCCATCCCGGGTGTTTCACCTGGGACCGCCAATGATCGCGCTATGTTCGGGTCCGCACAGACCCCGGCTCGATGGCGCGCGATATTGACCGTCATGTTGCGCGGCGCTCTTGAACACCGCTACGGGTAAGGCGAGGTATGCCATCCCAAGAACGGCCTGATCGTGTGGAGCGTCGGGATCGAGTGCCGCGGCTTTACCATGGCTTCGGCATACGCAACTTCTTACCGGAGACGGCGATGAATGCGATATTGAGAAGTGCGTTGGCGGTAGCCGGCGTGGCGATCGCCACCCAGGCGGTGGCACAAGTCACCTTTTACGAGCGCGAAGGATTTGAAGGCCGTTCCTTTACCACCGAGGAACAGGTCGGCAACATGGAGCGCTATGGCTTCAATGACCGCGCTTCGTCGATCGTGGTTGTGCATGATCGCTGGGAGGTTTGCGAAGACGTCCGGTTCGGCGGCCGGTGCGTCATATTGCCGCCGGGCAGGTATCCGTCCCTGGCCGAGATGGGCTTGAACAACCGCGTCTCGTCGGTGCGCAGCGTGGGCAGGAACACCAGGATCAATGACGAACAATATGCGCCGGCTCCCGTGGCGGCCTATGAGTACCGCCGGCGCAACGACGAGCGCTTGTACGAGGCGAACGTCACGTCGGTCCACGCGGTGGTCGGACCTCCCGAGCAGCGCTGCTGGATCGAGCACGAACAAGTGGTCCAGGAGCGAAGCCGCGCCAACGTTCCCGGAGCGATCGCCGGGGCACTCATTGGCGGCATCCTCGGTCACCAGGTCGGCGGCGGACGCGGTAAGGATCTCGCCACTGTCGGTGGCGCCGTCGCCGGAGCCGCGGTAGGCGCCAACGTCGGCCGCGACGAGGGCGGACAGCAGGTGACGACCCAGGACGTCCAGCATTGCGCCAGCGTACCCAGTCAGGCCCGACCCGACTACTGGGATGTCACCTACAACTTTCGCGGCGAGGAGCATCGCGTGCAGATGACCGCGCCTCCCGGACCGACCGTTATCGTCAACGGCCATGGCGAACCCCGGGAGTAAGGTCTGGGCAATCGACGCTGCACGGCGGCCCCGCAGGGCCGCTTTGCGGCGTCCGGCAGAGCGTCGATTGAAACCGGACCGCTGCAATTCATTTCTCCGGGCGGAGAGTCACGCTCGATTAACCATTGGGCATGTCTGGCGCCGCGGCGGGATTCGCCGGGCGCTTATGTGCGTCTGCGGACAGACGCGCCACGGCCGGCGGAATAATCTCGAAGCATCGGAGCCAACAGGCATGCGAAGTCTGCACGGTGGCACTACGCGACTGTTCCAGGCAACGCGGTCTTGGCGAAGATAAGGGCATGCCCGGCATCGTTTGCCGAAGCGTCGCTCCCGAGCTAATCGAATAAGGAAATCCCATGAAAACGATACAGAGATTTGCGCTCATTACCGTTGCCGCAGCAATGCTGCTCGGCTTGGGCGCTTGTTCCGGCATGTCCAGGCAGGACCAGAACACGGCTGTCGGTGCCGGCGCCGGCGCCGTCGCGGGTTCCGTTCTTACGGGTGGCAGCGCGGTCGGAACGGTCGGCGGCGCCGTTGTCGGCGGCGTCATCGGCCACCAGGTCGGCAAACCCTGAAGATGATGGAGGGGCGATGCGCCGCGGCTACCCGGCCGGTGCGTCGCCGTCGCCCGGCACCCTGATCCCGCTGCCGGGCGAACGGGCAAAGCACGTTGGAGAAAGGTAATGATCGGCCGATTCCGCTTATTGTTGGTCGTACTGTCTGTCGCGGTCCTCGGTGGCTGCGCGTCGCTGCCCCCCGGCTCCGACTTTCCAAGAATCGCCTCCGCGGCGCTCGCTCATCCGGAGGAGACGCGGCTCGGACGCCAGTTCGACAATGCGGGACGCGAACATGATGGCAGCTCCGGATTTCGTATCATCCCGGTCGGCGCCGACGGCTTCCTGATCCGCATGCAGATGATCAATGCCGCCCAACGGACGCTCGACCTGCAGTACTTCATCTTCCGCGGCGACGAAACCGGCCGCCTGCTGACCGCCGCCGTGCTGCACGCCGCCGATCGCGGCGTGCGCGTGCGGGTGCTGGTCGACGATGGCGAAACGGAGGTCGGCGACGAGCAGATTTCGGCCCTTAGAGCGCATTCGGCAGTCGAGATTCGCATCTTCAACCCGTTCGCCTATCGCGGCCACAGCAAGCTGCATCGCGCCGTCGAATTCATGTTCAACGCCTCGCGGCTCGACTACCGAATGCACAACAAGTTGCTGGTCGTGGACAATGCCCTAGCGCTGATGGGTGGGCGCAATATCGGCGATCAATATTTTCAGATCGACCCCGAGTCCCAAGTCGCCGACGACGACATATTCATCGCCGGTCCCATCGCCCAACAGCTCTCGGCAACCTTCGACGAGTACTGGAACAGCTATTTGTCGATCCCGGCCGGAGCGCTTGCCGGCGGGAAGTCCCCCCACACCGCCTTGAACGAGCAGCGCGAGGTATTGCACGAACAGAGCCGGCAGTCGAAGGCGGATTGCGCCGACTATGTGACGCGGGTGGCGACCGGCGAGCCCTTCGCCGGGGTGGTCTCCGGCCGCCTGCCCCTGATCTGGGCGCACGCGCAATTGGTCTGCGACAGCCCCGACAAGAAGAAGGTCGAAAGCGGTGCCATGGTGGGCCGGCTAATGAAGCGGGCGGTGGCCGAGGCGACGACCGCGGTGCAGACCGAGTTGCTGATGATCACGCCCTACTTGATACCCGGCAAGGAAGGCATGCAGTTGCTCAAAGACCTGCGCCGCCGTAACGTACGGGTCCGCGTCCTGACCAGCTCGCTGGAATCATCTACCGTGTTGGCGGCGCAGTCGGGCTACATGCATTATCGGGTGCCCCTGCTCGAGAGCGGCGTGGAGCTTTATGAGGTCCGCTCGCTGCTGGGAAACGCCAAGGGAAGCGGACAGACGGCGGCGATGTCGCGTTACGGGAACTATTCGCTGCACGCCAAGCTCTTTATCTTTGACCGCCGGAGGTTGTTCATCGGTTCGATGAACTTCGATCAGCGCTCGATGCATCTCAACACCGAGATCGGCTTGATCATCGATAGTCCGGCGCTGGCGCAGCAGATCGCGGCGCGCTTCGAGGCCATGGTCCAGCCGGTCAATTCCTACCTGCTGGCATTGCGTCCGAACGACTCGGGGCGGGCCGCACATTTGGTCTGGCACACCCGGGAAGACGGCAATGCCGTGGAATACGACGCGGAACCGGCCCGCAGCGAATGGCAAAGACTCGAGGTCAACATCTTGTCGCTATTGCCGCTGGACAAAGAGCTATGAACACCCGACTGGCGATGGCTTCGATAGCGATGGCGGGGCTGTCGTTGCTGCCGACCGCGCGTGCGGAAGCCCTGACAACGGTGCAGATCGAGGTCAATTTTCTGCTGGGCTATGTCGAGGGGTCGGGATGCGCGTTTTACCGCAACGGTACCTGGTACGACTCGAAGGCGGCGCAAGCGCATTTACGCGGCAAGTACGAATTCCTGGTGGCAGATAGTCTCATCAACAGCAGCGAGGATTTCATCGAAAGGGCCGCCACGCTCAGCAGCTTTAGCGGGCAGCCGTACGAGGTGAGGTGCGGTGGGGCCGCGACCATCACGAGCAATCAGTGGCTGCGCGCCGAACTGGCGCGCTTTCGCATGTCGAAATGAAAGACCGGCCCCGATGCTGGTAGCATCGGGGCCGGTCGGCGCAGACCTGGCGGGAATCAGCTTACGCGATTGGCATCATGATTCCCCATCGCCCCGGGCCAGCGGTGCGATGGGCATCAAGATCGTGGCAACATCGCCGAATGTCCTAACGATCGCGACCATGGTCGCGATTCTCCCCGTGGCTGTCATTCCCTGGCTCACCACGGTGATCGCCCCGGTGCCCGTCACCACCCTCATCGCGGCGATCGCGATGATGTTCCCGGTAATGCGGAGCGTATTCGCGGTTGTACCAGCTGTCCTGCACAAAGAGAACTCGCTCTCCGCAGGCGTCGTAGTCGCGGCAATGCCTGCTCCAATGTCTGGCGTGGCCCGGCGGCACGTGCAGGTAGATCGGCGGGCGGTCCGTGGGTACCTGCTCGATTACGATCGGCCGGCGGTAGATGACTTGCGGTTGCGGATATTCGCCGACGTCGAGCCGACCATAGAAGCCGGGTTGCCCGATGCTGAGCGACACGCCAACGTCGGCGGCGAGTGCCGGCGCGGAGGCGGCGGCAGCCGTGACGGCGGCCGCCGTGGCTGCGATCAGAAATCTTTTCATGTTGAAGCTCCTGCTGTTGCTCGTACTTGAACGAGGACTTGAGGGAGAGAAAAATCCCCGGCTAGCCGTTTGCCTGTCAAGCACAAGAGATGAGGCGAAATGGCGGCGCAACGGCGATCAGTAAGCTGGCGCGGCGCGACGAGCTTGCGCGGGAGGCCGACGCCGGGACTGTTGGAACCCGGGCCGGTCCGCGCGACTATCAGCTGCACGCAGCGATGAGCCGCGTGCAACTGATCTGGCGGGGTTCTATCTTGAACCCGACCTTTCATTCGTCATCCTTCTTGACTTTGAGATTGCTCGTGACCGACGTTACGCCCTCGGTTGCACGCGCGATCGAGACTGCCTTGTCGGCTTCTTGCTGGGTTCTGACTTTTCCGCTCAACGCCACGGCGCCCTTGCTGTCGGTATCGACCTTGATGTAGGCCAGCGTGCTCATCTTTTCGTCGGCCAGATTGGCTTTGACCTTGGTGGTAATGACCGAGTCCTTGACGTAAGTCAGCGGGTGCGTGCGGTCCGAGTCTGCATCGGCGGCAAATGCGGCAACGGGCGCCAGCAAGGTACCGATTACGATACAGCTTGTCGCGAATGTGGTTTTCATGGTCTGTCCTTTTTGGGGTGGTAGGAGTTGCTAAGGATCCGTTAATATCGCCGAACGATCTGTTCGCTGGCACACATAAAGCAGGAATTCGACACTTGGTGCGGGTTTGCCAATGAGTTTATTGGCGGAAGGCGGTAGAAAGCCGATGCAGAGCCGACCTAAGGCTTACGCTCTCTGTGCGACTCCGCGCAGAGAGCGTCTTAGGTTTGGGTGACAATCATCGTAACTGTTGAGGGTGCTGGCATCAGGCGACGCCGTGACGGACCTGAGCAGAATACAAGCCGCCGCAATTCAGCTCGCATTCCCCTTGATCAACGGTGTTGCGTTGAACTCGTTGCGTATCGATGGATGTGCGACGGCGCCGGTTGGAAGACCGAGCGGACTCAACTACGGATAAAAAATCACTGCTGCCTACAACACGGGTGGGCCCCGGCCGGCAGTCGCGCCGGGCCCTAACCCGGCATGACTTAGGACGAGTGAACCGGAGTCGCGCTCAGACGCCCCAGACCACCGGCACCTCCTGCTTTAGCGACAACTGGAACAACTCGACCAGCGGCAGGGCGCGCTGGCTGACGCTGACGATGGTCTCGGTTCGGTCGTCCGGCGCCGTTTGGTGCGCGGCCTGCGCAGCGGCGGCCCGGCCGTTACGCGTCGCCTTGTCGGCAGCGATGGCGGCTTGCAACCGGGCGATTGCCGCAGGCAGGTCCGCAACGGTGATGGTGCCCTTGTCGGCGGGCTCCTTGCCGGCGATCGCCATCATGTGCCTGGCTACATCGCAGAACATCGTGACGTCCGCCGCTGCCCGGGACTGAAATGTGATGATCATGGTCTATGCTCCTTAGGACATTAGCCAATTCATTGGCGATGGAACTGGCCCATCGCGCCCCGGACAGGGGTCTGCCGGGGTGCTCCCGGTACGGACCAACGCAGCGTGGCGTAAATCATGACGATTGTCTGGACGGCAGCGCACTGAATACGGCTGCCGGGCGAGACTACTGGCAGGCCGCCATGGGATCGGCGGCGACGGCCCCCGGCTAAGCCGACTTCGGCAGGGCAATTTCCGGGAGCAGGCGATCGAACTCCTTCTTGACCACGGCGTAGCACTCGCAGGCCCGTGCCTCCAGCCCGGCGCGGTCGAGCACCGTGATGCGGCCACGGTTGTACTCGATCAAGCCGGTTTTCTGCAGGTTGCCGGCGGCCTCGGTGACGCCCTCGCGGCGCACCCCGAGCATGTTGGCGATCAGTTCCTGCGTCATGACCAGTTCGTTCGCGGGCAGGCGGTCCAGGCTCAGCAGCAGCCAGCGGCAGAGCTGCTGGTCGAGCGAATGATGCCGGTTGCACACCGCCGTCTGCGCCATCTGCGTCAGCAGCGCGTGGGTATAGCGCAGCAATAGCCGCTGCGTCGGGCCGGCGCGAAAGAACTCGTCCTTGACCAGTTGCCCGCGCAGCCGGAAGGCGTGGCCGGCGCTTTGCACGACCGCCCGGCTGGGTGTGGATTCGCCACCCATGAAGAGCGAGATGCCGACGATGCCTTCGTTGCCGACGACGGCAATTTCGGCCGAGGCGCCGTCCTCCATGACGTAGAGCAGCGACACGATCGACGTGGTCGGGAAATAGACGTGGCGCATCTGCATGCCGGACTCGTAAAGCGCGTCGCCGAGCGGCATCTGGACCAGTTCCAGATGGGGGAGAAGGCGCGCGCAATCTTCGGCCGGCAGAGCGGCAAGGAGGTGGTTCTGGCGAGGGTCATGAGTGACTGGCACGAGCGATCTCTCCATCATTGGCCACGGCCGAACGACCCCGGAACGCGGCTGGATCGAATGGTCGTGGCGAGCCCGGATAGGCCATGCGACGGCATTATGTACGACGCCGTACAGACCCGGCAAGGATTCGCTTTCAACATCAAAATGTCCGCCGCGCGAGGACAGCGTACATGGACGCTTGCAGGCACCATGCGGAGGATATGATGATTCGTTATTGAAAAATTGTCGTGGCGGCGCCGATATTGGCCGCCCCGACAATTAGCGGTCAACGGCTTTTGTGGTCGGACGATGCGCCGATTCGACCGGCATGCCGAGCAGACACTGGCCGAGGGCCGTCGGGTTGAAGGTCGATGCGGATGCCCTGCCGCCGGCGGTCGTCACGGCGCTGAAGCTCGGCCAGGTGAACCTGAATGACCCGGCGACCACCCTCGCCTTGCTGCGCCTCAATGCGGTGATCGGCGTGACCGGCTTCTTCGACGCGCGCGGCAACCTTAACTCGATCGGCATTCAATGCGCGCTCTGCCATACCGCCGTGGACAACTCGCTCGCCCCGGGAATCGGCCATCGGCTCGACGGCTGGGCCAACCGCGACCTCAACGTCGGCGCGATCGTCAATCTGTCGCCGGACCTGAGCGCCGTGGCCGCGCTGCTCCAGGTCGACCAGGCGACCGTGCGCAAAGTCATCACCGCCTGGGGACCGGGCAAGTTCGACGCCGAGGTGTTCCTCGACGGCAAGGCCTTCCGCCCCGACGGCAAGACCGCCGCCACCCTGATCCCGCCGGCCTTCGGCCTGTCCGGCGTGAACCTCCACACCTGGACCGGCTGGGGCTCGGTGACCTACTGGAATGCCTTCGTCGCCAATCTGGAGATGCACGGCAAGGGCAGCTTCTCCGATCCGCGCCTGAACGACCAGTTGCGGTTTCCCGTGGCCGCCCGCGCCGGCTTCGCCAACGTGCGCAACGAAACGGATCTGATCAGCGCCAAATTGCCGGCGCTGCACGACTATCAGCTGGCCCTTGCCGCCCCCGCCGCGCCGCAGGGCAGTTTCGATGTCGCCGCCGCGGCGCGCGGCAAGCAGGTCTTCGACACCAAGGCTAAGTGTGCAAGCTGCCATGTGGCGCCGACCTTT
>Ga0137381_10000186_pt1 | contig 38026 bp, 25 predicted proteins | sample SagtaG_16_FD_104808 | JGI IMG/M metagenome (GOLD analysis project Ga0137381, IMG submission 104808) | Vadose zone soil microbial communities from Sagehorn Ranch, Mendocino, California, USA - Sage2_L_115_16 metaG | ecosystem: Environmental > Terrestrial > Soil > Vadose zone | place: USA... | reverse complement strand
TACTGCTCGGGGATCGAGAACTACTCGCGCCATCTCACCGGCCGCCGCCCCGGCGAGCCCCCGCCGACGCTCCTCGACTACCTGTCCAAGGATCACCTGATGATCATCGACGAGAGCCACGTGAGCGTCCCGCAGCTGCGCGGCATGTACTGGGGGGACCGCTCGCGCAAGGAGACGCTGGTCGGGTACGGCTTCCGCCTACCCTCAGCGCTCGACAACCGGCCGCTGCGGTTCGAAGAGTTCGAGGAGCGCGTCGGCCAGCGGGTGTACGTCTCCGCCACCCCGGGCCCGTACGAGCTGGGGATGTCGAAGGGGGAGGTCATCGAGCAGGTCATCCGTCCGACCGGCCTGATGGACCCGGTGATCGAAGTCCGTCCGGTGCGCAACCAGGTGGACGATCTCCTGCACGAGATCAGGCAGCGCGTCGAGAACGGGGAGCGCGTCCTCGTCACCACGCTCACCAAGCGGATGGCCGAGGAGCTGACTCGCTATTACAGCGACCTTGGGGTGCGCGTCGAGTACCTGCACTCCGAAATCGACACCCTGCAGCGGGTGCACATCCTCCGGAATCTCCGGAAGGGGGAGTTCGACGTCCTGGTCGGCGTCAATCTCCTGCGCGAGGGGCTGGACCTGCCTGAGGTGTCGCTCGTGGCGATTCTCGACGCCGACAAGGAGGGGTATCTGCGCTCGGCCGGATCGCTCATCCAGACCTGCGGCCGCGCCGCCCGCAACGTCAACGGCAGAGTCCTGATGTACGCCGACAGGACGACCGACTCGATGCGCTCCGCTATCGACGAGACGAACCGCCGGCGCGCCATCCAGGGGGCCTACAACCAGGAGAACGGCATCACCCCCGAGACGATCGTCAAGGCGATCGACGACGTCCTCGGGAGCGTCTACGAGGCCGACTACCTCAAGGTGCCGCTGGAGCAGGAGAAGGGGGAGGAGGTCGGCCGCCGGCCGGAGGAGATCGAGACGGAGATCGCCCGCCTGCAGTCCGACATGCGGGCCGCCGCCGAGAAGATGCGCTTCGAGGAGGCGGCGGCATTCCGCGACCGCATCAGGTATCTGAAGAAGATTCTCGTGGTCGCCAATGCCTGAGACAACCCTGCCTTACCGGCGGCGGGAGCTGCGAGATCGAGAGCGGCGTTGTGTCTTATAGGTGGGTGGCGGCTCCTGCACTCTCGCGGCTTGCGCGGTCGGCGAACCTCGCAAGAGGCCGGCAACACTCAAATCCTCGTCCAAGTCAGGCCAGTGAATGTCCTCGCCGTCACCGAGGAGTTCCCAGCGATTACGCTGGCGCTCCGTGGCGTGCAAGAGTCGTGGAAACCAGGTCAGGGGTACCGTCAGCGTGCGGCCGTCCTGCCGCTCGACGATCCGCTCGTCACGGGTCGTCCGGACCCTGCGGGCGCGCGCATTGGAATCAACTGCCAAAGTGCTCACGCCAGCTCTCCATAAAGGCTTCCTCGTAGCGCGTGATCAATCGTTCGATCTTCCAGAGCTCGCTGGCCTCGAATCCCGTCACGCGGGCCAGCCTGACAGGCCGCAACCAGAACTTCGCCAGACATCTGTCCCGCCGGACGTGGATGTGTGGCGGCTCGGTCCCCCCGAGCCTGGCCACGGTCGGCATGGCGATAAATATGAACTCTTGTCTGTAGGGACGGCTGACTACGGGGGCGGTTCATCGAAGTGGGACACGTCACGCCTTTGCGCGGACTCTGCCAAGTCTCCCGTCGACAGTGTTTCGGCGACAGTTACGTTCGGGTGTGGAATTCGTAGAATAGGAGGGACATGGATTCCAACGCCCCCGCACGCCTGAAGCTCGACGACCTGCCCGACACGCCCGGTGTGTACCTGTACCGCGACCGCGCCGGCCGCGTCATCTACGTCGGGAAGGCGCGATCGCTCAAGAGCCGCGTCCGGTCGTACTTTCAGGGATCGAGCGCCGGGCAGGCCCCCAAGACGGACGTCCTCCTGGACGAGATCCACGACCTCGAGTACATCGTAACGCGCACCGAGGTCGAGGCCTTGATCCTCGAGAACAATCTCATCAAGAAGGACCGGCCGCGCTTCAACATCCGCCTGCGGGACGACAAGAACTTCCCGTACCTCAAGATGACGACGACCGAGCGCTTCCCGCGCGTCGTCCTGGTCCGCCGGGCGCGGCTCGACGGCAACGCCTATTTCGGGCCGTACGTGCCGGCCTCGACCGCCCGGCGCTCCATCCAGATGGTGGCGCGGCAGTTCAAGGTCGCGACCTGCTACCTCGAGGACATGGACGGCACGCGGCCGCGCCCCTGTCTCCTCTACCAGCTCAACCAGTGCCTGGGGCCGTGCGCCTCGCTGGTCGACGACCAGGAATACAGCCAGGCGGTGAACGACGCGCGGCTCTTCCTCGAGGGTCGCAACAAGGACCTCGTGAAGAGCCTGAAGGAGAAGATGCAGAAGGCCGCCGAGGACGAGCGCTTCGAGGCGGCGGCGCACTACCGGGACCTCGTGAAGGGGCTGGAAACGTCGTCCGACAGGCAGCGCATCTCCTCGGTCGGCCTGGAGGAGGAGGACTACGTCGCCTTCCACCGCGAAGGGGATATCGCCTCCGTGCAGGTGTTCCAGATGCGCGACGGGCAGGTGCAGGCGCGGCGGGAGTTCTCGTTCGAAGGGATTCGCGAGGAGGACGCCGAGTTCCTGGGCTCCTGCCTGACGCGCTACTACGAGAGCGTCGACTTCATCCCCGAGACCATCTGCGTGCCGATAGCACCGGCGTCGCGCGACGTCCTCGAGGAGTGGCTGTCCGAGAGAAAAGGGTCGAAGGTCGCCGTCCTCGTCCCGCAGCGCGGCCCGCGACGCAGGCTCCTGGAGACGGCGGCGAAGAACGCCCGTATCTCGTTCGAGGCGATGTTCCGCGCTCCGCACACGCACGGCGTCGAGATCCTCGAAGGGCTCCAGGAGGCGCTGGGACTGGACGAGCCGCCGCACCGCATCGAGTGCTTCGACATCTCGCACATCCAGGGGAGCGATCAGGTGGCGTCGCTGGTCGTCTGGGAGGCGGGGCGTCCGAAACGGACCGATTTCCGGCGCTTCAGGATCAAGACACTCGAGGGGAGCGACGATTTCGCCGCCATGGCCGAGGTCGTCGGGCGCCGCTACGCTCGGCTCCTGAAGGAAGGGAAAAGCCTGCCCGATCTGGTACTGATCGACGGTGGCAAGGGTCAGCTCTCCTCCGCGGCCGGGGTGCTGGATCGGCTGGGGGTTGGGCACGTGCAGGTCGCGTCGATCGCCAAGCGCGAGGAGGAGGTTTTCCTGGATGGTCGTCGGGAGTCGGTCCGGATTCCACACGACTCTCCCATTCTGCATCTCGTCCAGAGGATCCGCGACGAGGCGCATCGCTTTGCCGTGACCTACCACCGCAAGGTGCGTTCGCGGCGGACCCTGGCGAGCGAGCTGACAGAGATCGATGGGGTGGGTCCGCGGCGCGCCCGGCTCCTCCTGCGCCGATTCGGCTCGGTTCGGGGGGTTCGGGAGGCGACCCTCGAATCGCTGGCCGAGGCGGTCGGGCCGGGGCTGGCCGAGAGGATCAAGATCCGGCTGGGACAGAGTCAGGTCCGCCCGGCCTGAGATGGTCACGGCTGCCCGCGACCACCCGCCCGCCGGGAATTTTCCCTGTGATATAGTCCGGCACCGATGGCAAAGAACGGCGGCACGTTCTTGTCCAGCGGTCCCGTCCGGTTCCTCTTCCTCCTTGTCGGCCTCATCCTCCTCGGCGCCGGCGGGGCCTTCTTCCTGCTTTATGGGGTGACCCACCCGTCCCGCGATCAGATGCAGTTCGACCCCGCAGATCTTCTCCTACGGACCGAGGACGTGGCCTTTCACGCCTCCGACGGCGTGCTTCTTTCCGGTTGGCTGGTGAAAGGGGCTCCCCGGGCACCGGTCATCCTGCTGTGCCACGACCTGGGTGGCTCGCGCTCGACGCTCCTGGGCTCGGCAGTGTCGCTGAACCGCGCCGGGTATCCGCTCCTGGTGTTCGATTTCCGCGGTCACGGACGCAGCACCGGATCGGGCGGCTGGCTCGGTGTAGACGAGAAACTGGACATCCTCGGGGCGATCGAATTTCTGAGGACCCGCAGCGACCTGGACAGCAGCCGCATCGGACTGTGGGGGATCGGGATGGGGGCGTATGCGGGAATCCTGGCGGCAAGAGAGGACCCGCGGATCGTGGCGCTGGCGCTGGACTCTCTCTACCCGGACGTGGGCACTCAGATGGACCGGCTGGTACGCGCGAAGATTCCACCCACCCTGCGCTTCATCCTGCCGGCGCTGGACCTCATCTACAGGCCGTACCTGGCGCTCAGGGCGAAGGACAGCATCTCCCTGTCGACGATCCTCGGAGACCTGACCGGCCGGAATGTCTTGCTCATCGCGGCGACCGATCCTCCCGATCGATACGAGGAGGAGAAGGCCCTGTACGCTGCGCTGCCAGAGCGCCCTCCAGGTGGCAAGAACCTCCTGATGCTGAAGGCCTCCGCCGTGACCGGCCTGTACGCCGAGGACAAGAAGGTCTACGACCAGGCCATCGTCCGATTCTTCAATACGAACCTTCCCGGAGGTGGGAGCACGAAGTCCCCCTCGGCCAAGGGCCTCCAAGTCATCGAGAGGTAGCGCCCTCCGAAGGGTCCATTCTCTATTAATAATGATATGGCGCGGATTCCATAACTATATCCCGAGAGACAGTCGTGACCTGTGGCGCCATTTTGGGCCGCTTGGAGACGTTTTTCGACCAAAGATAGGTTTGGACAGGCGGGCCCGATCACGGTATATTTCGCGCGTCCTGTAGCCTTTTGCCTCTTACCACTCTACCCACAGTTCAAGGTGGCGGGAGTCAGCGTGTTTTCAACGGAAGTAACAGCGGACCCACGATGCGTTCGAGACGATTTCGTCCCGGACGGCTCTTATTTCGACCAGTTGGAGGAGGTGTTTGGCGCCTCTTCCGTGGTCCTGCGGATCGGGCCCCTGGAGGTGCTCCTCGAGGGATTGTCGCCGCGCCAGGCTGAAGATCTGGGTCGGCGCTTCCGGCCGTTCGTGCTGGGGAGAGCCGCGTGCCCGCAGATCAGCATTGTGGTGCGACCAGCAGGAGTGGAGGACTTTTTGAGGGTGCGGAGCCAGGGGTCGGCCGAGACCTACCGCCTGGAGAGCCGCCGGACTGCAGAAGGTCTGACCCTGTGGTCGTATGAGTTCGCCGGCAGGCTGGACCATTCCAAGGGGCAGGCCGTGCTCGGAATCGTGGAGGAGCAGGGCGATCGGTTCGATCGAGGTCTGGAGAACTTCCTGCGTGTTCTGACGGCCTCGTACATCCTCGAGCGGGGCGGCCTGCTGATGCACGCTTCCGGTGTTGTGCGTGGTCGTGCGGCCCACCTGTTCTTCGGACCGTCGGGACGGGGCAAGACGACCGTGACCCTGCTGTCGCCCGGGGACATCGTTCTGAGCGATGACCTGTCTCTCGTCCTCTGGAACGGAGAGCGCTTCGAGGCGAGCGGGATCCCGTTCGGGATGGCGCACCATCGGATCCCGGACACGGCCGACTCATTTCCGATTGCCTCGCTCAACGGCCTGGTGCAGAGTCAAGAGGTGAGCCGGGAGCGCTTGACCGGGGCGCGCGCCCTGGCTGAGATCGTGGCGAGCCTGCCGTTCGTGATGCAGGAAACCGGGCAGTCGGAGCGTGCCCTGGAAGTGGCCCGGCGGCTGCTGCAGGCGGTGCCCGCCTACCGCTTGTGGTTCCGCAACGATCCGTCCTTCTGGGCGCTGGTCGAAGAGCCCTCGCGATGATGGACCTTCACGCCGTACCGAGGAAGAGCCCGAATTCGGCCTACCGCGTCTACGATGGCCAAGCGACGATTGTCTTGCCGGATCGGGCCGAGGTCAACGTCCTGAATGAGATCGGCAGTCTGGTGTGGGAACGAATGGACGGAGCGCGCACGGTGGCTCAGCTGATCGAGGCGGTGCTGGCGGAGTACGACATCCCGCCCGAGAGCGCTCGCCGGGACGTCCTCGAGTTCATCGAGGACCTTCGACAGCACGGGATGGTGACCTGAGATGACGAACGCGCTGCAGAAACTGGTGCAACGCAACTGGAGCCGGGCCGTCCCGATGTCGGCCTTGTTCGAGCTGACGTTCGTATGCAACCACGCCTGCTCATTCTGCTACAACAGCCCGACCGGGCAGAAGGAAATGACCACGGCCGAGGTGATCAGTGCCCTCAAGAAGCTCGCCGATTTCAACATCCTGTACCTGACGCTGACGGGAGGGGAGCCGCTCGTCCGTCGCGACTTCTTCGAGATCGCTCGGACCGCGCGGGAGCTCGGCTTCGCCCTCCGTATCTACACCAACGGGTTCCTCATCGACGAGGCGATGGCGAAACGCATCAGAGAGGTCGCGAACCCGATCGAGGTCGAGATCAGCATCCACGGTGCCCGGCCCGAGACGCACGAGAAGCTGACCTGCGTCCCCGGTTCACTGGCGAGAGTCCTCAATGCGGCGAAGTACCTCAAGGCGCTCGGCACCAAGATCAACTTGAAATGCCCGATCACCAGGGACAACCAGGATGAAGTTCTCGACATGCACCGTCTGGCCATGGATCTCGGCGTCAGCATCATGTTCGACCCGGTGATCACTCCCCGGGACGACGGGGACAAGGATCCTCTCAGCCTGATGGCCACCGACGATTTTCTCAGGCGGTTCTGGTCCGACGAGATCTATGCCGGCGCCCGCAGAGAGCCGGTGCCGATCGCGCGCAACGACGCACCGGGCGAGGCGGTGTGCGGAACAGGACGGTCGTCATTCGCCATCGATCCCTACGGCAACATTTATCCGTGCGTCCAGTGGCGCCGCAAGGCCGGCAACATCAAGGACGTAGAGTCCTTGAAGGATCTCTGGCACACATCGCCAGTCCTCATCGACGTGCGCAAGACCGCGGTGGAAATGGCGGACCGCCTGAGGGAGCAGCAGCACAGCGGCGGATCGGGCGGCTTCTGCAACTTCTGCCTGGGGGTGGCCGATCTCCAGACAGGAGACCCGATGGCTTACTACGCGCAGGCGGCCAAGAACGCGGAGTTCAGAAAGCAGGCCTATGAGGCCTGGCATGCGAAGACGGGGAAGACGCTCGAGGAGGACGGGGGAGTCCTCGGCAAATGCAGCATGTGAGCTTCCCAGTCACGCGCTGCTTCTTTCCGGGAAGGTGACAGCAGGCCCCACGGGCCGGCGCTTCATGAACCGTTCGTTCCTCCGACTCATTGCGGTCGCCGTTTTCCTCGGGTTCCTGGTCGCCCCAGGTACGGGAGCGATCCCGGAATCCGAATTGCGCGTGCCCCTCCGTCTGACCGCCCCCGTTCCCGCTCTCAATTCTGTCGATGATGGCGACCGGCTCGTGCCGCGGATCCAGGGGTTCGGGCTCACCAGTCGCCCGGGGGAGCCGATGCTGCCGCTGAAGGTCCTCATGGTGGCGATCCCCGAAGGGGCCATCCCGGAGCTCGTTGTGGTGTCCGCTGAGTCCAAGCTGCTCCCGGGGAGAGTGTCGATCGCCCCGGTGCCGCGCGCCGTCGCGCGGGGGCGTCTGGACGACCCGCGCGGCGCCCCGGCGCGCGGACGGGCGGGCGATCCCGGCGTGTCCGATATCCTTCGTGAGCGTGAGCTCGCGTTCTCGCCGGATCCGGGAATCTACGGCACCGACCGGCAATTCCCCGAATCTCCGCTAAGACTGGGAAAAATCGGCTACCTGAGAGAGCAGCGGTTCGTCGAGGTCCTGTTCATGCCAATCCTCTACAACCCTGCGCGCGGCGAGGCCAGGCATGTCCAGGAGGTGCGGGCGGAGGTCCGATTCAAGACACCTCCAGGGACGCGACTGGCTGAGGTGTCGCGCACCTACCGCCCCGACCCGCAATTCGAGGATATCTACCGCGCCTCGCTGCTCAACTACGAGCAGGGCAAGCTCTTCAGGGTGGGTCGTGGCGAAACCGGTCAAGCAACGGCAACGCCGACGGCCCTGCCGCTCAGCACGGTCTCGCAGGCCACGACGGTCCCGGGTTCGTCCCGCTACAAGATAAGCGTCTCGACAACGGGCATCTACCGCCTGGACTATCAGTACCTGCAGGTCAACGCCCCGGACCTTCTGGCGGTCGACCCTCGCACACTGACTCTGAGTGCCGAGGGGGTGGAGGTGCCGATGTCCATTCGCAACGCGGCCGGTGACTCGGGAGAGGCCGATGGTCGCTTCGATGCGGGCGATTTCCTGGAGTTCATCGGCCGGAGCAAAGCAGAGCCGCCGGCCCTGCTCAACTATGATTTCACCGGCGTATTCCCTGACGTTTACGAGGCCAACGATTTCACCGACACCCAGATCTACTGGCTGAGCGCCGCGGATCCAGCAGGGTCCCACCTCAGGATCCCCTCCGCGAGCGGGGCTCTCCAGACCCCCGCCTTCACGACGGCCACCGACTTCGAGGATGCGGCGGTCTGGGACGAGAACAATCTCTACCTGCCCCTGGGGGACGCGGATCCATTCTTCTCGATTCCTTCGCTCCTCGCCGGGAGCGCGCAGGCGACGCGCGACTTGATCCTGCCGCTGCCGGGGATCGCGCCGGGGGCAACGACGACGAGCGTCAAGGTCCGGCTCCGCGGCGGCTCGGATCTCACCATCGCTCCCGACCACCGGACGCAGGTCTGGGTCAACGGCGCCTCGACGCGCGGAATCGACTTCACCTGGGACGGAGAGGTCATTGAGGAGCAGGAGTTCGCGGTCGCCCGGTCGGATCTGTCCGACCCGACCACGATTCACCTGAGCGCGCCCGGGATCGCCGGAGTCAACGTGGACTCGCAGTACCCCGACAGCGTGACCATCCGCTACCGGCGCCTCTTCTCCGCCATCAATGACCTCTTGCCCTTCACCTACCCGAACCAGGACGCTCGATTCCAGGTGAGCGGCTTCAGCGGCGCGGCTCCCACAATCTACGATGTTTCACGGAATCTCGCTGGAAGCGGTGAAGGCGATCCGGTTCGAATTACCGGCGCCGTCGTCAGCGGCTCCCCCGGTTCTACCTACACCTTTGACGTGCCCCGCGACACCAGCTCCTCGGCGCCCGCCGTGCGGTCGTTCATGGTCGCCGGTCCCGGAGGGGTGCATCTCCCCGCCGGCATCGTACGCGCATCCGTTCCGACCCTCCATGATCCGCAGAACGCCGCCGATTTTCTGGTGATCGCCTCTCGCGACACCGTGGATATGTCCCCCGGGGGGGCGCTCCAGGCCCTTCTCGACCACCGACTTCTGACCCAGGGGCTGACCTCGAAGACCGTCTTCATCGATCAAATCTACGACGAATTCAGCTACGGCTTGAGAGACGCCAACGCCATCCGCTCCTTCCTCGCCTACGCATTCGACAACTGGCGAGGGCCGAGCGGCGCGGCCCCCCCTCCGTCGTACGTGCTCCTGGTGGGCGACGGGGTGGTGGACTACAAGAACACCCTGAACCGCTCGGACTGGGTCGACCAGGTGCCGACCCCGATCATGTTTCAGCAAAGCAGCATCCTCGGCTATTACAGCAGCGACAACTGGATTGCCTCGTTCAGGGGCAACGATCAGGTTCCGGATGTCTACATCGGGCGAATCAGCACGCGCTCGGCGGCCGAGTCGGCTGGCGTGTTCAATAAAATCCTGCGTTACGAGCAGTCCCCGCCCCCGGGTCTGTGGAAGGGGCATGCGGTCCTGGTTGCCGGAGACGGAAAGTTCACGGGGGAGGCGCAGTCGTTCGAAGCCGTAGAGGACTCTCTGGCGTCGAGCTATTTCTCGGCCGCGCCGTACACCGTGCCGAATCCACCCCTCTACTTCGCGGAGGCACCGTGGAACACGATGGGGGCGGGGGCGTTCAAGAATGCCCTTGTATCCCAGCTGCAGGGCGGGGCAGTCTTCCTCTCGTTTGTCGGCCACGGATCGTTCGATGTCTGGGGACTGGACACCTTCTTCACGGCACAGGACGCCAGCGCCATGAACAACGATGGCTCCCTGCCCTTCATGATCAATATCAACTGCCTGTCGGGCGGCTTCCACTATCTTCAAGGCAGCGGGTCCCTCGGGGAGGCGATGACGAACAATCCGGCGGGCGGCGCGATCGCCACACTCGCCCCCTCAGGCCTGTCGAACGTCTTCGTGGGGGATGCCTTCAACGACTTGTTCGCCTCGTTGTTCGGGCCGGCCAGGGAGCGCGGTCTGGGGAAGGTCACCGCCGCGCTGCGCGCCAAGCTCTGGAGCCTGGGCATGGTGGTGGATCTGCAGAGCTACACCTTGCTGGGCGATCCGGCCACGCCCATCGCAATCCCATCCCCTGCGCCCCCTTCCGGACTCCAGGCCGTCGCGGGGAACGGCCAGGTGAGCCTGTCATGGTCGGCGCCGACCGAACAGGTGGCTGGGTACCGCATCTACCGCGCGACCTCAAGTCCCGCGGGTCAGTACCAGGCGATCACCTGTGACGCGGTGAGCGCGACTTCCTGCATCGATCGAAGCGTGGTCAACGCGACGACCTATTACTACTACTCCACCTCCACCGACTCCGAGGGGTTCAGCGGCAGGGCCTCGAACTTCAACAGTGACTGCGATGCCGGCCCCGACTGCGTCGTGGCGCGACCGATCAACCCGAACCCCCCTTCCGTCCCCGTCGGTCTGAGCTCCCGCGACCCCGGAATCGGTGGTGTCCTGGTGATCTCGTGGCTGCCGAATCCCGAGACGGACATCAGGAGTTACGTGCTCCACTACGACAGCGTGCCGGGGACGTACAGAGGGAAGGTGACGGTCGCCGCGACCGCCTCCTCGACTCTGCTCGGCGGGCTCGTGAACGGCACGCGTTATTACATGGCGCTCAGTGCCATCAACACCTCGGGGCACGAAAGCGCGCTGTCGGCCGCGATATCCGATGTGCCGCATCTGTTCCAGGGGATCGCCCCGCCGCGCGCCATCACCGATCTCTTGATCACACGCTCCGCAGGCGACCTTGTCCTCACATGGAGTCGGCCGACGCTCGACATCTATGGCCGGCCGACGACGGTCGTGAAATACAGCCTCTACCGCAACGTTGCGCCTGTGTTCGTTCCCTCGGCCGCGTCCCTGATCGCCACGATCCTCGATGGAGCGGCGACCACCTACAAGGATCAAGGGGCCGCGCTCGCCGCCGGCAATGCCTACTATCTGGTGACGGCAACCGACAACAACGGCCTCGTCTCCGGCGCCGGGCGGGAGCTTCCCAACGGTATCGATGACCTCTCGGTCACCCTCCCTGCGCCCGGGACGGTCCATCTTGCCTGGTCGGCGGTGATGAACGACGTCGCGGGATACGCCACGATCATCGATCATTACCAGGTCCATATGTCCGGAAGACCGCTGACAAGATCTTCACTCGGCCCTTCCACCCTCGTCCTGGACAACGTGCAGAGCCTCTCGGCCGACCTGACCGCGTTGGGGGCACCTCTTTATTTCAGCGTGATCGCCGTCGACGATCGGGGTAATCTGAGCCCCTTCTGAGGAGTTCGGGAGTCGTTCATGGACGCCGTCAAGCCGCAAGTCGTCGCCGAGGCCGGGAATCCGGAGCGGGCCGCGGGTGAGGCTACCGAGGTGACCGCCCTGGTGGCGGGCGCCAAGAAGGGGGACGCCGAGGCCTTCGCCGGCCTGATGCGTCTCTACGACCGGCGGGTCATCGCGATCGGCGTCCAGATGGGGCTGTCTCACGATGACGCACTCGACGCCTGCCAGGACGCTTTCGTCAAGGTATTCCGCTACATCGGGCGTTTCCGGTCCGGCGAGTCTTTCTACAAGTGGCTTTACCGCATCGCGATCAACGCCGTCTACGACCACCTGTCCTGGAGCCGCCGCAACGGATTCATTTCGCTGGAAGAGGTCGGCCCGGCCAGTCTGGCAGGCATGCGGGGCGACCGCACCCCGGAAAGCCAGGCCGAGTCGGCCGACTTGGCTCGCAAGCTCATTGCCGGGCTCGATTGTCTCAGCAGACAGGAAAGGATCGTTTTTGTTCTCAGGGACCTGCAGGAGATGACCACGGACGAGATCGGGCGGATCCTGGGGGTTTCGCAGGTGACCATACGACGGCATTCCATGTCGGCGCGGCAAAAGCTTCGTGACCGGCTCTTCGCAAGAAAGACCTGAACGTACCAGGTCTGAGCGGGGTAACAGAGAAAGGGTGGCTCGATTTCGCTTCAGAGATGCACAGCTTTGCAATGGCCCACTTTGTGCTTGACATCGCGTCAATTCGCGGTATGTAGGGGGACAGTCATCAAGGTCTGCAATGCTGTACAGGGGGATGGCGGATTATCGTTTGAGTTCAGAATGGGCGGGGGATCGGCCTACACTGAGGAGGGGGTTCGGATGAGAATATTACTTAAGTCCCTGGTGGTGATTGCAATTCTGGCGGTGGCCCTCCAGGCCGCACCCGTGGTCTTTGCCCAGACTCCCGGGCCGTGCGGGACTCCCGTATTCAAGGGACACGCGAGTGCCTTCATCAAGTTCGACAATCTGGTCGGCCTGCGGCCGTGCGGGGCGACCTTTCCCCCACCGGGCTGCGACTATGAAGTCTTCGGCACCGTGTCCGTCTTTGGGGAGCCCACCGTAAGCAGCGGGAGCGTCACCGATTTCTGCACGGAAGCGGCGCCCGCGGAGAGCTCCGCAGGACCCTGCCAGCCCGAGGCCGGGACCGCTGTTGACGGCCAGATGACCCTCAACGGTGACTGGTCGTCCCCCGCTACCGGCTCATGTCCGTCGGCCGTGAGCACAGGCACCCCCGGCGGTTCCCCAAACGTGGCCTTCATCAGGGCGACAGGTGTAAACTCCAGCGGAGTCCCTTTCTCGGTCCTGTCGATCAGCAGCGTCGGTTATGCGACGGCCACCGGTTCGTTCATTTTCGACCTGGCCCAGCCTTCCGATGGCACAGCTCCCATCCCGGAGACAGGCTTTCAGTCTTTCCCGAAACTGACATTTCTCGGACCACCTTCGATCCACGACGTCAACCTCGCGGATATCGATATCAACCTGCCGGTGAGCCAGCTGAAGACCTACGATGACTGCTTCACCGGAACGAATGTCCTGGGGACATGCGCATCGCCGGGGAAGCCGCGCCCTGTCCTGGAGAACGCCCCGCTCTACAGGACCGTTGCACCGTGCTCGACGCTGCCCGGAACGAAGCTGGGGCCAGCTTGGACGCTCGTCCAGCCCAATACGATAGTCTATTCGGCGAGCGGCTTTCCGCAGGACCTGCCCCTTCACCTCGTGAACCAGCCTGTCGATACTACAGGTGTGAATTGCACCTACTACGCCATGGGGCTGACCGTGACTGGCGTGTCGAGCGAGGTCTTGTCGACCAGCGCAGTGCTGGGGGTGAAGGACACCGACGGTGATGGCGTTCCGGACACCACCGACAACTGCATCACCGTTCCCAATCCGGGCCAGGAAGATCTTGACCACGATACCGTGGGCGATGCCTGCGACAATTGCGGGAAGCCAGGAACCACACTGGTCCCCAACCCGAACCAGGCGGACGCCGACGGCGATGGCGTGGGCGACGCGTGCGACAATTGCAGGACGACCCCGAACGCGAATCAGGCGAACGCCGACGGCGACCTGTTCGGAGACGCCTGCGACAACTGTCCAAACGTCGGGAATGATCTCCAGACCGATACGGACGGCGACGGCAAGGGGGATGCGTGTGACAACTGCCCGGCGACCCCCAATGCCAGCCAGACGGACGGCGACTCCGACGGGGTGGGCGACGCCTGCGACAACTGCCGCACCGTCGCGAACCCGATCGTCCCCCCGGCCACCACCCAGCTCGACACCGACGGTGACGGGATCGGAGACGCTTGCGACAACTGCCGGACCGTCCCCAACCCGCAGTTGGTGAACAACAACTGCCCGAATCTCCCGAACCCGTCGCAGATGGATCAGGATTGCGACACGATCGGCGACGCCTGCGACAACTGCCCGACGATCCCTAACACAAACCAGGATCCCTCGGCCTGCATCCAGATCTGCGAGAACGTCAAGATCTCCTTCACGAGCCTCCTCGGCAAGGGGTCTGGTACAGTCTTCTGGGACACAACCCGCGAGATTGACCTGATCGGCTTCAACATCGTGGAGCTCGATTCGAAGGGGAACAGGACACAACTGAACACTTCCCTGGTTCCCTGCACACAGTGCCAAACGAGTCTCGGCGACAACTACGCCACGCCAGTCCCGAAACACAAGAGCGGGCACAACATCTTCGTCGAGATGTTGCGCGTGAACGGGAACGTCAACGTCTGCGGGCCGGCTGTCAGACAGTAAGCTGTAACTGTTCTATGTACCCCGGTCCCGTGCCGCAAGGAGCGGGACCGGGGTTTCTTTTCTGAGGCGCCGCGCATGCGAGTCAATCGTTGCATCGGGATCCGCTGGAGTCCGCTCGTCCTGTCCGGTGCTCTCGTCCTCCTGTTGGCCGCATCACCCGTTCTGGCGCAGTCGCTCTTGAAATCGCGCCGCGACTATATTGTCGGAGATCATCCCGTCGGGGTCGTGGCCGCGGACTACGACGGAGACGGTTTCCTCGACCTGATCACGGTCAACCAGCAGACAGCGGTGAGCGGGGACATCGCGCTGGTCAAGGGGTTCGGAGACGGAACGTTTCGGAAGGTGTCCTCCTTCACCTCGGGGCTTCTGCCCACCAGCATGGTCTACACCGACGTCGACAACGACGGCAGACCGGACCTCGTGCTCTCCAACCTTCGCAGCCAGGAGGTGACGGTGCATCTTGGCATCCCCGGCGGCTTTGGAGCGAAGCTCTCGACGGCCGTCATCGGAACACCGAACGGCGTGGCGGTCGGCGACTGGAACGGCGATCTCAGGCCGGACATCGCGGTCCTGAACGGCGTGCAGGGGAACATCGCCGTCCTCCTGGGCGACCTGTCGGGCCACTTCCCGACTACGCGCCAGACCTTTTCGGTCGGGACGTCGTCGAGGCAGGTGATCGTTGGCGACTGGAACAAGGACGGGAAGCTCGATCTGGCTGTGGTGAACAACGTCCCGAGCACGGTCCAGATCTTTCGCGGTGACGGGACCGGGCTGTTCTCCCTCTCGAACACGCTCACGACCGGCCTGGGTCCGGTGGCGATCGTCGCGGCCGATTTCAACGCCGACACCCGCCTGGATCTGGCCGTGGCGAACGCGACGGCGGACAGCGTGTCGATCTTTCTCGGGAATACCAGCGGCGGCTTCAACGCCCCGACCACACTCTCGCCCGGTTTCGGACCGCGCGGGCTGGCGGTTGCCGATATCAACAAGGACGGCAAGCTCGACCTCATCGTCACCCTGGGCAAGGTCTCGCAGGAGGGGCAGGTGGCCCTGATGACCGGCAACGGCACGGGCGGGTTCACGCTCCTGAACACCTTCTTCGTGGGACCGGCCCCGAACGTGGCCACGGTGGGGGATTTCAACCGGGACGGAAACCTCGACATGGTCACCGCCAACAACACCGGGAACACGGTGTCGGTCCTGCAAAGCATCGGCATTGCGACGTTCCTGACTCCCGGCCGCATCCCGCTGCCGTCCGGGTCGTTCCCGGCCGCCGTCGGGGTGGCCGATTTCAACGGCGACGGCAAGCGGGACGTCGCCGCCGCCAACGAGTTCCTGAACAATATCAGTCTGGTCACGGGCGACGGCGCCTGCGGCTTCACCTCCGTGAACTCGGCCAACAACACCGGGATCACGCCCATCGCCATGGTGACGGCCGACTTCAACCGCGACAATTGCTTCGACCTGGTGACGGGGAATAACGGGGACGGGACGTACTCCTACCTGCAGAACAACTGCTCGGGGAACTTCACCGTGAGCAACGGCAACCTGGTCGGCTGCGCCGACCCGATCGCGATCGCGGCGGGTGACGTGAACGGGGACAGCAATCGCGATTTCGCCATCGCCTGCGAGACCTCCGGCGACCTGTGCTCACGCCTCGGTACCGGATCCTCCAGCTCGACGTTCGGCGCGGCCGTCTGCACCCCGGGCGTGACGAATACCCCGGAAGGGCTCGCCATCGGGGGATTCAATCTCGATGCGTTCGACGACTACGCGTTGACCTCCAGCCCCAGCCCGCCGGGGGTGCCGACCGACATCATCGCGATCGCCAGGTCGAACGGCGCGGGAGGGGTCGTCGACATTCCGGCGACCTTTCCGGTGGGCGTGGGGCCGCGCGGAATCGCGAAGGGGGACCTGAACGGGGACGGCTTCCTCGACCTAGTCGTGGCCAATGGCGATTCGAACACGGTCAGCGCTCTTCTAGGGGACGGGGGGGGCGTCTTTTCCTTCCCGTCGATCGACAGCCCGGCCGGCCAGGCCCCCACCGCGCTGACGCTGGCCGACTTCAACCTCGACGGGAAGCTCGACGTGGCGGTGACCAACACCAACGCCAACAACGTTTCCCTTCTCCTGGGTGACGGCACGGGACATTTCACCAAGGCCGGAGACTACGGCACGCGCGACCTGCCGGTGGCCATCGGTGCCGGAGACTGCAACGGGGACGGGAAGCCCGACCTCGCCGTGGCGGACAACTTCAACGACACGATCACGGTGCTGGTGAACCAGACGATCCCGGGAGATCCTCTGAATTCGACGAACTTCTTCGGCCAGAGCGGTTCCGTGTACACCTGGGGTATCGTCCCGGGCGCGGTCTACGACGTCATCCGCGGCCGGATCAGGCTCGTCACCCAGGGGCCGACGACGACCAATCTTGGCGCCGTCAACTGCCTGGCGAACGACCTCGTCGACACCGACACGGCTGCCCTCCCGGACAGCACCGCCCCCCCGCTGGGTGACACCTACTTCTACCTCGTCAGGTCGGTGGTCGGAGGGGTCGCCGGGAACTACACGGTCTCGGTTCCGAGCGGCAAGATCGGTGCCCCCTCCTCGGGCGGCTGCCCCTGATTTCGGACCCGGGTTGAACGGCCGGGCCCGATGGCGGGTATATAACAGCATGAATGACTGCTCCAGGATACGTCTCCTGCTGCCCCTGAGCGCCGGTGGGGAACTTGGTCTCCGGGAGTTGCGCGCGGTCCGAAATCACCTCGCCGGATGCCGGGGTTGCCAGGAGGAAGAGGCTGAATTCCAGCAGTTGGTCGTGCTGGCCAGAAATATGCCGAAAGCGTCCTACCAGCTCCCGGAGCCGCTCCGGAGGGAGCTGGGGGCCAGGGCGGCCGACCGGGTTCTGAGGCGGCCCTGGTGGCGGATCGCCCCCTTCACCTTCGGGCCGGTATCGGTTTCCGGTCGCGCGCTCGTTCCGGCCATGGTGCTTCTGGTGGCCCTCCTGGCGATGCCCTTCCTCGCACAGAGGGGCCTAGGCCCGGCCCGCGAAGACGGGGTTGTGAAGATCCAGGTTGTGGTGCAGAACGGCGCCGTGAGGCTGGCGTGGAGCGACGGGAAGCGAGACTCTTACACCGTCTACAAGAGCAGCGACCCGCGAAGTTTCTCCCGGGGTGAGGCACGGGTCGTGAGGTCGAACGTCTGGACCGACACTCACCCGGCGTCATCGCCCATAGTCTTCTATCGGATCGACTGAGGAAGCGTGCTGGCTGATTTCTGTTGACAAAAGCACTTTTGAGCGTAGATAGATGCCTGATTGCGGTTAACCTTTAGGAACGCGGGGTGGCGGTTCGCCATCGCTATAGGCAAGGAGGCGGAGGAAATGATGAAACTCGGCTCATCGAAGATGACGCTGCCAGTTCTGATGGCGGCCGCATTGATCGTGGCGGCAGGGGGGGCTGCCATCGCGTCGAACATGGGGTTCAAGATCAACAAGCAGATCTTGCCTATCGCCCAGATTGCGAACGCGATCGGTAACAACTGGACCGCCCTTCCGTACAACATCCCGTACGCGACAGCAGCCGACCTCTGTACGCAGGGGGGCCTGCAGGCCGGTGCCGGCGGCGCCGTGGTCACGTTCACGAATCCCGCAACCAACGTCTCGGTCAATTTCACCTGCGGAGGGGTGGGAGCCTTTACCATGCCCACGAATGGCGTCGGCGTCCTTATCAAGGAGAAGGGAACCTGCTCGGGCGCTCCCGCCGTCACCTGCACCCTTTGCTGCGACACCAGCCTTGCCGCGCCGTACAACTGCAACAGCCCAACCACCGCGGCCTGTCCCGCCGGCGCGGCGGACACCTGCGCCGCTGGGACCGGTCCATGCGTGGCGCGGAGCCACATCTTCGTCGGCTCGCACAACCCGACTCAATCGGTCAGCGTCCAGCGGAACTGCACCGGGGTCAATAACCCCGCCGGGTGCCCCGGTCCTCAGGGAGAGTTCTGGTTCTCCGTCCCCTACCACACGACGGCCGTGACTTTCCAGGACATCTGCGTCCAGGCCGGTCTGCCGTCGGGCGTCACGGGGGCCCAGTTGACCCGGCGCCGCTCCTCCGATGGCGCCGCGATCAACGCCTTCTGTGGAACGGCGGCCGCGTCGACGCAGAACCTGGTGCTTGGTGAGGCGGTTCGAATCCACACCCCGACGAACCCTGGGCCCGTTGTCTTCATTCCCGCTCATTTTTAAACGCGGCAATCCAATCCAAGGGAGGTATTCTGGACATGCAAAAGCTCCTGCTGGTCTTGATGCTCTGTAGTCTCACGGTTTTGAGCTTCGGCCCCGCGTTTGCCATCCCGTGCGGGCAGCCAACCTTGCTTGGGCACGGCTTTGGTGCCTACTTTGTCTGCGACGACAGCCGCATAGTGGGCGCCTACGCCTACCAGCTCAGCAGTCCGCTTCTCGTGAGCACCGGGTTCCAGAAGATTTACTGCACCGCCCCTGACGGGGTCAACTGCTTCGGCAACAGCGGGCCGGGCCAGGTGACCATCGAGAGCGACTGGTCCAATCCGGCCATCGCCGGCTGCCCCGTCGATGCTTCCGGAGGTCATCGGATCATCATCGCCGTCCAGTGCTCCGACGGGAAGGGGCTGCTGGTGTCGCTCAGCGGCGCGGACAGCAGTATCAACTATCTCGTGGAGGCCGCACATCCGTCCGACCCCTCCGGCAGCGTCTTCCAGCCGCTGGTGGCGGGCGCCCAGAACGGGCGGCCGATCATCAATGGGTCGGCGTCGGTCACGGGCGGCTCGGCCACGATGAGCCTGCACTTCAACAAGCCGATCATCTACACCGACTGCGACAACGGTTCGCTCGGGATGGTTCTCGGGTCGACCTGCGTGGATGGCGTCTTCACTCAGAATCGGGATCCCTTGACTGACACCACCGCGGTCCTCCTGGGGCACGTCTTTACGAGCGGTCAGCCCTGCGGTGCCTTCCCCGACGCCGAGACCTCCAAGTGGGTGGACACCGGTGTGGTGATTCCTGCCGGTGGCGGGGACGTTTCGGTCACGGCGGCGCTCCCGGTGCAGCCCGCGACGTGCGCCTCGACCGTGCCGCCCGCTTCGCGGACCGGCTGCCTCTGCCTTTACGTCGGCGGCTCGACCACCGTCGCCGGCAGCCCGCCGGGCATCTCTGGGTTCGTGCAGGCGGGCGGACCCGAGGCGGCTTCGCCGGTCGCTCTCGCAGTCATGGCGGAGCAGGCCGCCGGGAACGTGCGCGTTCGCTGGCACACCGACTCGGAGCTGGGCTTGGCCGGGTTCAACATCCTGACGGACGGCGGCAAGCAGGGCCTCCGCAAGGTTAACGATGGTCTCATCGCGGCGACAGGGAAGGGCGCTGGCGCCAGCTACGACCAGTTCGTCCCGCGCGGCAAGTTCCAGGAAAGCCGCACCGTCATCATCGAGTCGGTGATGAAGGACGGGACGACACTCAGATCGACCCCAGTGAAATTCTAACGGAGGCAGAGGGATTCATGAAGAAAACCTACGAAAAGCCTGCGATCATCCACACGGAGAAGATCGAGGCGCGCGCTGTGAGTTGCAGCAAGTCGACCGACACCTGCGCGGCCGGCGGCGGACCAGCCGCCAGCTAGTCGATTCAGAAAAACCGTCCACAGCCACCAGGCCCTCCGGGGCCTGGTGGTTTTTTTATAAGACAGGCTACCGATCGGCCATCATCCGGTCGAATTCCGGCACGCCGCGATAGAAATTGAAGTCATCGACCTCCCGAATCCATGCGCGGGCCGAGGCATCCTTGGCGATGGCCGCCTCCAGCAGCGCCAGGGCTTCCCGCCTGTTGTTGTGGGCCTCGACCCTGGCGAGGCAGAAGTCGAACCAGGCCACCTCCGGGAAGTCCTGCCGGGCCGACAGGGCCTCTACCCTTGCCTCCCCGAAGTCCCCAGTACGGATCAACGAGTCGACGAGGCGCGAGCGGATGTCCCTGCTCGAGGGAAACTGACGCGCCAGATCGCGAAACTGCCCGGCGGCTTCTTCCGGACGATCGAGCAGAAGCAGGACCCGGCCCGCCTGAATGCGCGCCGGGACGAACCCGGGCCGCAGCTCGATGGCGCGTCGCAAGTGGAGGAGCGCCTCCTCCAGCCCTCTCCGATCGCTCGACGTCAGGATGAGGGCCGTCCCGAGATTGTAATGGGCCTCGAGGCTCGTGTCGGTGATGGCCAGCGCCTTCCGGAGCGGGGCGATCGCCTCCCCGGGCCGGCCCCGATCGAGGAGCGCCACCCCCAGGCCGCTGTGTGCCGGCGCATAGGATGGGAATCTCTCCTCCAGGGCCGCGAACAGCGTAGCCTCATCCCTCCAGATGCCGGCTTCGCGAAAGGAGCCTGCGGCCAGGGCCGCCAGGAGAAGCCCGGCGCCCAGCGCCTGCGCCCGCCAGTGGCGTGACGTCAGAAACGACGTCCGTCCAAGCAGCTCTCCGACGGCCAGACTCAGCCCAAGAAGCGGCATGTACAGAAAGTTCAGGGCGTAGAGCGATGTGATCGGGACGATCAGGTTCGAGGCCGGCAGGAAGCTGGCGAGCGCGAACCCCAGCGGCACCGAAATCCTGTCACGTCTCAGCCACAGGACGACGACCGCCGCCGCCCAGACCAGCAAGACAGCGAGCGACCCGATCACCGCCGCGTCGGACAGCGACGGAAGCGCAGCTGCATCCAGGTAGTTCCGGGGATCTCCGAAGCGGATCGGCGCGAGCACATATAGCATGTACCTGCCGCTCAAGTCGGCAGCCGCCAGGATGCGGGCCGGAAACGGCAGGACGCCGAGAGGGTTGATCAGCGGGTCGATGAGTCTTCGGTCCATGAGGAGTGCCGCTCCCGCGGCGCGTCTCAAGGCGAGGTACCCGACCAGTGCCGCCGCCAGAGCGGCCCACACACGCGGTCCCGGCTTCACCGGATTCGCCTCGCCCCTCATGCGCCGCAGGGCGAGGAGCGGGACGACCAGGAACGCCACGGCCGATTCCTTGGACAGGAGCGCCAGGAGGAAGAAGCCGACCCACGCCGCCCGCCGCCCGCGATCTGGACGAGATTCGCTCGCGTCGAGCGGCGTCCCTGCGAAGGAGGGACACAACGCCAGCCAGGCGCATGAGACGAAGAGGGCCGGGAGGAGATCCACTCGCGCCACGACCGAAGCCACGGGCCATGCGGCGACCGGGTGGACGGCGAACAGGCCCGCCGCGCACGATGCGGCCAGAGCGGGACAACCGAGGCGGCGCGCGAGCGCAAGGAGGAGCATCGCGTTGCCGGCGTGCAGCAGGATGTTGACCAGATGGAACCCGGCCGGTCCCCAGCCGAGAACATGGCCATTCAGCGCGAAGGAGGCCACGACGAGCGGGCGGTAGTACGCCGCCCCGTAAGGCGTTCCGTGCCAGAAGTGGTGCGCGAAGGCGGTGAACGGGCTCGTGGCTTCGCGCAGGAAGAGATTGTGGACGATCAGGTGCCGGTCGTCGAAAACGAAGTCGAAGCCGGGGGTCGCCAGGTACGGGGCAGCCGCCAGGAGGCTCACGATGGCGAACGGGAGCCAGCGGGTCCGTCCCATGACGCGCTAGAATATCACGCACATCCATGGAGATCCGTTGAGCGCGACACCCAGGGTGGTCGTCGTCCTGCCCGCCTACAATGCGGAGCGGACGCTGCAGAGGACCTGCGCCGAGATCCCGCGCGACGTCGTCGACGAGGTGATCCTGGTGGACGACGCCAGTCAAGATCGGACGGTCGAGGTGGCGCGGCTGCTCGGCATCCCGACCATCATCCACCCCGAGAACCGGGGTTACGGCGCGAACCAGAAGACCTGCTATCAGTCGGCGCTCGACCGCGGCGCCGGCATCGTCGTCATGCTCCATCCCGACTACCAGTACCCTCCGAAGCTCATTCCGTCGATGGTGGCCCTGCTCCGATCGGGGATGTTCGACGTGGTGATCGGCTCGCGCATCCTGGTGCGCGGCGCGCTGAAGGGGGGGATGCCGCTCTACAAGTACGCCGGGAACCGCATCCTGACACTCGTCCAGAACTTCATTCTCGGGCGCAAGCTGTCCGAGTACCACACCGGCTTCCGCGCCTTCACGAGGCGTGTGCTCGAGACCCTGCCGATCCTGGAGAATTCGGACGGCTTCGTGTTCGACAACGAGATGCTGTGCCAGACGATCTATTTCGGCTTTTCGATCGGCGAGGTGAGCAGTCCCTGCACGTACTTCAAGGAGGCCTCCTCGATCGGTTTCGTTTCGAGCCTGCGCTATGGCCTGGGTGTGCTGCGCACGGCGTTTCTGTACCGCCTGAGCCGTCTGGGCCTCCTCAGGCCGCGTATCTTCAGCCGGGAGGGGAGACGTCTGCGATGATACAATCCGTCCTCCTATGAGCGAGAGCGCAAGCGCCCGGGCCGCGGACAGCCCAACCGGGGCCGCCCTTGTCCGGGGCGGCCTCGTCGTTCCGACCGTGCTCTTCGCGCTGTACCTGACGCACGCCGCGTCCGCGGCCATCCTCGCGGTCGGCGCCTTCCGGGTGTTCTCCCTCACCGCCGGCTTCACGTCGGGGGCCGCCTGCTCGGCGATCACGGTGCTCGCGATCGCGGGCGCCCTGGGGGCCGCCTTCGCCGGCGTGCGCAGCCGGCACGCGGCCGCCCCGATGGCGCTCCTGACTCTGACCGAGGCGGGCTTCGGGCTGGCGGCGCTGGCCTCTGTCGGCATCTTCCGCGTCATGCGCGCGGTGTACCTGGTCCTCTGGCCGATCCTGGGGCATTCGGCGGTGGGGGAGTTCGGGCTGCGGCTCCTCCTGGCGGCCGGGATGTTCGCCCTGCCGGCGGCGCTCTACTGCGCGACGATTCCGATCCTGTCGCGTCTCATCACCGCCCGTCCTGAAGGGGCGGGGCTGAGCCTCGGCTTCGCCTTCGGTCTGTCGCTCGCGGGAAGCGCCCTGGGTCTGGCCGTGGCGGGAACCCTGGTCCTGCCCTCGCTCGGCGTCCGGGGAGGCGTCCTGATGGGACTGGCGCTGGCCGGAATCGCCGCGGCTGGTTCCGTCCTGCTGCGGCAGCGTGGCCTGGAAGGACCGGGGGCGATCGGCACCGTCCTGACCGGAGGGGGTGCCGCGGCGGAGGGCCCGCATCTCGCGGAGCACCCGCCGGCCACGACGACCGTCCGGGCCGGCGCCCTGGGCGCGGCCATGGCCCTGTTCGCGTTCACCGGCTGGGCCTTTCTGCTGGTGTGGGACCGGACGCTGTCGTTCATCGTCGGTCGCACGCTGGAGGCGCGCGCCACGACCGGGGCGGTCTTTCTCCTGGCCCTGGCCCTGGGAGTCTTCATCTCGTCCGCCCTGGCCGACCGCCTGAGGGGCCCCTTCGCGGCGCTCTCCGCCCTAGCGGGGGCGGCGTCGCTCGGGGCCTACGCCTCGATGTACCTGGTGCCGCAGGTCGCCCTGTTCTACCTGAAGCTCACGCCGTTCCTGTCACGCCCCGGCCTGACGCAACTGCCGGCGACGCTGGCGGCGATGAGCCTGATGCTCCCCGCGGCGCTCTTCCTGGGCGCGGCCCTGCCCCTTCTGGGGCAGGGGGCGCGTGTCTTGCGGCGCCCGGCACCTGGCGTGGTGATCTTTTTCGCCCTCGGGATCGTGCTTGGGGACCTCGTGATAGGGCTCCTGGCGATCCCGGCGTTCGGTCTGAGGCGTTCGCTGTCCCTCGTCTCCGCCGTGGGGCTGCTCGCGGCGATCCTGTTCCTGGCCTTCGCGCGGTTCAGGAACCCGACACTCCGCCCGACACTGGCCCTGTTCCTGCTTGGCCTGATGATCGTCCTGGGCGCGTACCCGGCCTCCTGGGACCCGCGCATCATCGATGCGGGTCTGTACCGCTACGGCGCCCGATCGATCGAGCGATTCGGGTCGGTGGCGGACTACCTGGCGGCCCGTCAGGGGATCGACCTCCTGTTCTATCACGAGGGGAAGGAGTCCTCGGTGATGGTCGAGCGCACGCTGCGGCCGGCCGAGGGGATGCCGCCGGAGGAGGTGCTCACTCTCACGGTGGATGGGAAGGTGGAGGCCACGACCGGAAACGACATCAGGACGCAGGTCCTGCAGGGACACATCCCGGTCCTGGTGCACGGACCGACCGAGACGGTCCTGCAGATCGATTTCCTGGACGGCATCACGGCGGGATCGGTGCTGAGGCACCCGGTGAAGTCGCTGACCGTCATCGAGCGGGAGCCGGCGCTGTTCGAGGCCTCGAAGAATTTCGCCTCCTACAACAACTCCCCGATCGACGACCCGCGCCTGCTGCGGGTCGTGGACGGGGCGCGCGCCCGCCTCCTGGCCGCCCTGGCCCGCTACGATGTGATCCTGGTGGCCGGCCTCGAGCCGTGGCTGCCTCAGAGCGCGTCGCTCGTCACGACCGAGGGGCTCGCCCTCCTGAAGGACAGGCTGAACAGCGGCGGCCTCGTCTCGCTTCGGGTGCCGCTGGGCTCGACGGGGGAGGCCGAGCTGCGGGCGGTGATGCGCTCCTTCGCGCGCGTCTTCCCGTCGATCCTGGTGTTCCGGATCTCCGACGAGGATCTCCTCCTCCTCGGCTCCGCCGAGCCTCTGAGTCTGGACGCCGGCTGGTTCCGCAACGTCATCTCGTCCACGAGCGACGTGTCGCATGATCTGCACCGCGTCACGGTCATCGGCGCGAACGAGATCCTCTACACCTTCCGCCTCGCCGGGGACGGTCTGCGCAAGGCCCTGTCCGAAGGGCCGGTCAACGACGACGATCACGCGCCCGTCGAGTTCGCCTCGGCCCGCGACATGACCGTGCACGGCAACAGCGCCCTGGTCGCGGCGCTGGAGGAAGCCGGGGGCTCCGTCCTGCCTCACCTGAAGAATTACGGCGCGACCCCGGAGGAGAAGGCCGACTTCCTGTACAACCTCGCGAAGTCGTACCTCGGGATCGCCGGCGATCCGGTGCGGGCCAAGGAGATCGCCCGCGAACTGCAGTCTCTGGGCCAGACCGTGCAGGCGCGCTGGGTGATGGGAGAGGCGCTGATGCAGCAGGCGGACGTCGATGGGGCCCTGGGAGAATGGCGCGGCGTTCTCGAGGCCGAGCCCGGCAACCTCGACGCCCTGTTCAGCCTCGGAACGTACTTCATGGACACGCGCGACTACTGGAAGGCCGAGCCGTACCTGGACAAGGCGGCCAAGACCTACGCCGATGTCTCGATCGTCCGCTACAACCACGGGCGGAACCTGTTCTACCTCGGGAACAACAGAGAGGCGATTGCCGAGCTCAAGGAGGCGCGCCGGATCAACGTCGAAAAAGAAAAGAGAGACGGCTACCCCCTCGTGGACTACCTCGTCGGCGTCGTGTCCCACAGGCTGAAGAACGACAAGGAGGCGGCGGCCTCCCTGGAGACCTATCTCAAGTGGGCCTACACCCAGCCGCTGACACGCGTCGAGGTCGACGCCCACCTGAAGCTGGCCGAGGTCTACGACGTCATCGGCAAGCGGTTCGACGCGCACAAGCAGCGCCAGAAGGGGGAGGAGCTGCTGCGCCGCCTGCAGGGGGAGGCGTCTCAGTCGCCGCCGGCCGGTCCCACGGGCGGCGGGACGTCCCCCCCGCGATAACGTGCGCCGTCCCTCCACGACGCACGCCCGTGACGGGACGGCGCGCGCCCCCGACCTGGCCGGGATCGAGAAGCGTCTCGCCTACACCTTCCGCGATCGGAGTCACCTGGTGCGTGCCCTCACGCACTCGTCGCACGCCCACGAGGAGGGCGGCGGTCCGGACAACGAGGCCCTCGAGTTCCTGGGGGACGCGACGCTCGGCTACTTCGTGGCCCACACCCTGCTCGAGCGCTTCCCGGAGATGGATGAAGGGGGCCTGTCGAAGTTCAAGGCGTTCCTGGTCAGCCGCGCCAACCTTGCGGCCACCGCCCGGGAGATCGATCTCGGCCTCTTCCTGCGGCTCGGGAAGACCGCCGAGAAGGGGCAGGGGCGAACCAAGGAGTCGCTCCTGGCGGACGCTCTCGAGGCGGTCATCGCGGCGGTCGTCGTGGACGGCGGCGACGCGGCGGCGCGCCGTCTTGTCACGCACCTGTTCGGCGCGCAGATCGACAGCCTGAGCCGCGAGGACATCGAGAAGAAGGACTACAAGACCGGGCTGCAGGAATGGATGCAGGCGAGGGGGAGGGCGACACCGCACTATCGGGTGGTCACGACCGAAGGACCACCGCACGACCCGACCTTCCACGTGAGCCTGTCTTCGGAAGGGCGCGAGATCGCGCGCGGCCGGGGGCGCACCAAGAAAGAGGCGGAGCAGCGGGCGGCCCGGATGGCCCTGCGGCTCCTGCAGCGTGATCCGAACCGCCCTTAGCGACCGGAGGTCGTCGAATCCGGCTTCGCCTGTCCCTGCGCCGGGGCAGCGGAGGACGACGGGTTGGGCGCGACGCGCGCGGGCTCGTCGCTGATCGGCTGGATGCCGCGTGTCTGCAGGGTCATGATCGTCTTGCGGATCACCGCTGCCTGCGAATACGACGGGTTGATCTCCAGGGACTTCTGGAAGTTGTACAGCGCCCGTCCCGGGTCGTTGAGCCCCTGGAGCAGGATCAAGCCCCGGTTGAAGTAGAGGCGGGCCAGCTCGTCCGGCTCGATGGCGCCGTTCGCGGCGCGGGCCTCGTCGAGCTGTCTCAGCGCGTCCTTGTACTCGCCGGTCCGGAACAGCGCCTCCGCGAGCTCGACGCGCGTTTGAAGATCCTCCGGCCAGAGGTCCGCTCCCTTGCGCAGCCACTCGATCGCCGCCGGCTGATCCCCCTTCAGGTCGAAGGCCACGGCCATCTTGCGGATCGACAGGAGGTAGGCCGGGGCGAGCCTCAGCGCTTCGTTGAACTGCGCCACGGCCTGGTCGACCAGCGGCAGCGCCGTCGTGCGGTCCCCCTTCGCGAGAAGGCCCTTCGCCTGCGCCAGGAGCGTCAGGCCGAGCCCGTGGTGGATGCCGATGTGGATCCCCTTGAACTGCGGCCCGCGCGCGATCGACTCGGCCTCGAGCTCTTTCATGAGCGCCTCGCGAGTCACCTGAGGCCCGAACCGCGCCTGCAGATCGGTGTCCCCCTGCAACCCCTGCGGCCCTTCGCCAAGAAGCAGGAGTCCGACCAGGTAGGCCTGCTGGGCGTTTTCGATGTCCAGCATGGCGTAGTAAGCGTTCCCGGTGATCAGCGCCTGCTCGATGGCCGGCACGACGCCGCGGGGCCACTCGACGTTGACGCCGACCACCAGGAGGGCCAGCAGGACGCAGGCGGCGGCCTGCGGCCACCCGGGCACGAGGGCGCGCGCCTGTGCCGCGATGTCGCCCGAGCGCCGCGCCAGCGCCAGGGCGGTCCGGCCGAGCCGCCCCGTGACGCGGCCTATGGCCAGCAGGCCCTCGGCTGCGAACACGGCCAGGATCGGGACCACCGGCACGCGGAAGCGCGAGAAGTTGAAGAACAGCAGCACCGTCCCCATGTACCCGAACAGCAGGACGTAGAGCGGCACGAGACGACGCCACTGGCGCCCGGTCAGGAGGATCCCCAGGAGACCGAGCGGCGCGATCGTGCCGAACGTCGAGACGAGGTGGATCCGCACCGCCGCCCAGGACGACCCGGACGGGACGCTGAGAGTGGCCCAGCCCGGAGGCGGGAACGTCACGTTCACAGCGGCGAGCAGCGACGAGAAGCGCTGCAGGATCTGGTAGTCGAGGTTGTCGGGCAGCTCGTAGAAGTTCCAGAACTGGACGACCTTCCTGCCGATGAGCCGCACCCAGGACAGCGGCTCTTCCTTGATGAACTGCATCCCCTGATCGAACCAGAACCACGACGATTGCATCGCCGTCACGCTCTTGCCGCTGATCTCCGAGGCCCGCGCCACGAAGTCGGCATGCTCGTACTTCGGGTCCGGCCGCACGAAAGGCGGCGGCACGTACAGGCCGTTGGCATCCGCGTTGTTGCCGATGAAGAAGACCTCGCCGCCCCCCGTCGTCAGCAGCACGAACTCGTGCGACACCGCCCAGTTGCGCACCGTCACCGGGACGATCATCAGGACCGTCCCGAGGGTGAACGCCGCCGCAGCGAGAAGCCCGCGCCGCCTCAAGCCGCCGCCGAGCCACAGGGCCAGGACGGCGAGGATCGGCGCCAGCAGAATGAAGTTGTCGCGGTCGAGCGTCGTCAGCCCGAACACCGCACCGGCCGCCCCGAACAGCCCCAGCACGCGCCTGCCCGGCGCTTCACCGTCCGAGCGCGCCGCCTGTCGCGCCACGTCGAGGACGAGAAGGAGGAGGACCGTCAGGAAGGGGGAGAGGAAGGTCTTCATGACCATCCCCTCGAAGAACAGGAAGGGGCCGTACAGGGCGATCAGGAGTCCGGCGAGGACACCGTGCCAGTGTCCGAACAGCCGCCTCCCCAGGACGTAGGTGAGCAGGACCGTGGCCGTGCCGACCAGCGACTGGAAGACCAGGATCGGGCCGACCGACTTGCCGATCAGCGTCATCAGGAAGCCGAGCAGATAGGCGTACAGCGGGCTCTGCACGAACGCCCCCTTGCCGAGCCAGTCGCCGGAGGCGATCTCCTTTGCCCAGTTGTAGTAGAAGCCCGGGTCGAGCTCGTCGGGCGTGACCAGCGACGTGTCCTTGACCTGGAAGACGTAGACGAGCCGCAACGTCAACGCCAGAACACCCAGCGCCGCCACCCAGACCCAGTCGGGAATCCCCCGTCTTTCCGCGTCGTTCAGCAGAGATACCCCTTTGTTCGGCGAAGCAAGTGGCCGATTATAGACGAGTCGGGCCCCCAGGAGACCGGTTCACGAATCGGGGTCGCGCCGTTGATCCATGATTCCTTTCGACGTATACTCTTTCAGTTCCCAACCATCTTTCCCTTCAGCGGTTTGGAGGTGCCCCCATGAAAAAGTCGTTTGCGGGCCTTCTGGGCTTGAGCTTGTTCCTCGCCATCGCGTCCCGCGCCGAAGCCACTTGCGGTGCGATAACGGGTGTTGTTCACGGTCTCGGCTCCTACTTTCAATGTGCGGATTCAGGTCCAGTCGCTGGCTTCTCCTATCAGCTCACCAATCCGCTCGGTGTCAACAGCGACGGCCAGGACATCCTCGATGAAGGGGCACTTGGCGACGGTCAAGTTCAGAGCGCTTTTGACTGGTCCAGCGGCGGGTTCGTCGGCTGCCCTGTGACGCTGGCCGGGCCGCAGCGCATCGCGATCGTCGTCGAGGGAAACGACGGCAAGGGGCTCATCGTCTCCCTCAGTGGCGCAGATCCCAATGTCGGCTACCTGGTCGAGCCGGCGCACAAATACGACCCGGTCACCGGTCTCGCGAAGCCCCTGCCTTGCGGGGATACCGCGGGGGCGCCGGCAATCCTGTCTCAGTCCTCGTCGGGCGGCCTGGCGACCCTCGCCATTCAGATCAATCCCCCGATAATCTATAGCGATTGCGATTCGGACTCCCTCGGAATCGTGGCGGGTCTGGCGACCTGCCCTGACCACTTCGCTCCGTCGATCGCAGTCGGCCGAATCTTCACTCGACTCGGTGACTGCGTCACGGCGCCGGACCTCCGGCTGAATCAATGGACCGACACAGGGCTCCTGCCCGATGGCAACGGGAATGCGACGGTCACGACGCAGGCACCCGGGAAGGGACAGTGCCTTGACGTCGGAAGCACGACGTTCATCAACGGTTTCGAAAGCAGCGGGATCACGGGCTTCGTAACGGTGCCGGGCGAGCCCTGTTTCGACCTCGATCACGACGGGGTCACCGACTGCCAGGGTGATTGCGACGATGCCAACCCGGCGCGCTTCCCCGGCAACCCCGAAATTTGCGACGGCATCGACAACAACTGTGACGGGCTCGCCGACAATGGCCTCGCCTGCCAGGGATCCTGCTTCCCGCCAAGTCGATCGGGCACCGACGTCCGCGTGACGAGCGATCCGAACTACTCGGCCGCTCCTTCCATCGCATGGAGCGGCGAGACCTATGGCATCGCCTGGTTTGACGGCCGTGACGGCAACTACGAAATCTACTTCGCTCGCCTCGATTCTGCGGGGTCGAAGATCGGTCCGGATCAGCGGATCACAGACAATCCGGGGGTGAGTTCGGCGCCATCCATCGTCTGGACGGGCGCCGAGTACGGTCTCGCCTGGTCCGATAATCGGGACGGGAACTTCGAAGTCTATTTCAAGCGCCTCGACGCCGCCGGGAACGCGCTCACCGGCGACATCCGGTTAACCAACGCTCCGGGTGACTCCCTCAACGTGTCGCTCGTCTCGACAGGGACCGGATACGGACTCGCCTGGGAGGACATGCGTGACGGCGGCAACGACGAGATTTATTTCGCACGGCTCGACACGGCCGGATCGAAGATCGGCGCCGATGTTCGGATCACAAACCAGCCCAACCTGTCGAATAGCCCGAGCATCGTCTGGAACGGCTCAGGGTACGGCCTCGCCTTCCTGGATAACCGGAACGGCGGCTACGGCGATGTGTACTTTGTCTCCGTGAGCGCAGCCGGGTCCAAAATCGGCCTGGAGACACGTGTGACTTCTTCCTCCACCGTCTCGACCGGCCCCAGGCTGGTCTGGAACGGAGCGGGGTACGGTGTCGCCTGGGGGGACAACAGGAACGGACTAAACGCCAACATTTTCTTCGCCCGTCTCGATCCCTCCGGTGCACGACTGGGCGGGGATGTCCAGGTGGATGTCGACTCGACCACCTGGTCGATACTCCCTTCGCTGGTCTGGAACGGCGTGGAGTTCGGCGTGTCCTGGCAGGACTTCCGTGACGGCAATTGGGAAATCTACTTCATCGGTCTGACCGCGCAGGGAGTCAGAATTGGGGGCGACTTCAGATTGACGAACGCACCAGAGGAATCGGGCGACCCTCAGCTGATCTGGACCGGGACCGAGTACGTCTTCGCCTAGCGAGATTTCAGGGACCTCAACGAAGAAATCTACTTCGCGCGCATCGGCTGCAACTGCGTCGATCACGACGGCGATGGGTTCACATCCTGCAACGACTGCGACGATGCGCGCGCCGATGTGCACCCCGGCGCTACCGAGTTTTGCAACGGAATCGACGACAATTGCAACGGACTTGTGGACGAGGATGCAAACGGTGTCGATAGCGACGGCGACGGGGTGCCGAATCTGTGCGACAACTGCCCGACGGTCTTCAATCCGACCCAGGATCCTCTCGCCTGCTTCGAACAAACCGTGGTGGACCTCACCATTACGAGCTCGAGCCCAATCGGCAAGGGATCGGGCACTGTCACCTGGACAACCTCGCACGAATTCGACGTCAAGGGGTACAACGTCGTGGTCTACGATTCTCAGGGAAACAGAGTTCAGCAAAATGCCGTCCTCATCCCATGCGAGGAGTGCATCACCGGCACGCCACGAAGCTACACGTTTTTCGTGCCGAAGCACAAGAGCGGGCGCAGCGTGTTCATCGAGATGTTGCGAAGCAACGGCGTCATCCAGACATTCGGGCCGGCTGTGAGACAGTGAGCAGTCCGGTGGACAACGAATCATCGCGCGCCACCGACCAGGTCGAGCACCCAGGCAATTGACTCGCTCCACGCTTTGCAGCACAATCGCCCGCGACGCGCGCGCCGCTTGCCGCGCACGGAGGGTAGGTGGCCTCGCGACCCGTCCCGCTCGCCAATCAGGACGTCGCCCGACTGTACGAACGGTTCATCGACCACCTCGGCAGCCGCCTCGAAAACCCGAAGATCGACCGCGACGTCCTGTGCCGCGACGTCCTGACGGAGATCCACTACGGAGAAGGGGCGCGCTACGCGGACCTGATCGAGGACGGCTCGCGGCCCGTGGGCGAGCGGCTGCTCATCGCCCAGCTCGATCCGCGCAACGTCACGCTCGAGGCCGAGTACTACGCCGAGTGCGATCCGGCGCGCTACAACAAGGTCAAGCCGCTCCTGTGGCTGTGGATCCAGTTCGACCATTCCCCCCTGGGACAGAATGTCCACCTCGGTGTCATGGTGCGGCGGCTCCTGGCGAAGCACGTCTTCAAGCGTTGCGGCGAGAACGTTCGGATCTTCCGCGACGTGGAGGTGTCGTTCGGATACAACCTCTCGGTGGGGGACAACACCACGATCCACCGCAAGGTCCTGCTCGACGATCGCGGCGAGATCGTCATCGGCAGCCGCGTCTCGATCTCGGACTACGCCAACATCTATTCGCACAACCACGACATCGAGGACATCGAGCGCGTCACCTGCAGCCGGACGCTGATCGGCGACGGCGCGCGCATCACCTACCACGCGGTCGTCCTCTCCGGGACGACGGTGGGGAAGAACGCCATGGTCGGCACCATGGGGGTGGTCACGCGCCCGGTGCCGGACCATCACATCAACGTCGGCATCCCGGCCAAGAGCGTCCGCGTCAAGCGGGACGGACTGAGGGACAAGGGGAACGACGGCGCTTCAGGATCGGCGCTGCCCCGGCCGGTGCATGAGTAGCGCACTCCCCTTGCAACCGGCATCTACCCCCTTCTGAAACTGAGTTAGGATGCGCCCATGCGCGAGGTGTCGCGGGTCCTGGCTCCGGCGATCGTGCTCCTGGCGCTGGGCGCCGCGCCGGGATGGCCGTTACAGATTGCGGCGCCGCCGACCGACCTGCAGTTCATCGTGTCCGAGGCCCAGAAGGTCCAGCAGGCCGACGTCGTGGCCTGGGCGCGCTACCAGTTCGGCAGGCGCTCGGAGCGCGAAGACTACGACGACTCCGGCAAGGTTGTCGGCCGGGAGGATCTCGAGTTTGTCGTGACGCCCAACGGCGACGGGTTCAGCGAAGAGTTGGTGCGCCACAACGGTGTGGCCGCCCTGTCCTCCGAAAAGGATGATCTGCGGCACTCCGCCACTTTCAACAAGCACTACAAGACGCTCGTCGCCGGGGCAGAGGGTCAGGAGGAGAGTGGATACTCGCTCGGTCAGCTCCTGCACCTGTCGTCGTACCGTTTCAGGGGGCAGGAGGCGATGAACGGCGTCGATTGCTACCGGCTCGATTTCAGCCCCGACGACGTGCGGCCGAGGACGGGTGGCCTGGCCGCAAAATTCACCAAAGCGATGGAGGGAAGCCTCTGGATCACCGTGGAGGGCTTCCATCTGGCCGCGGCCCGCGCCGAGACGGTGCGGCCGATCAGCATCGCTCTGTCGCTGTCGAAGGTCTACGACCTCAAGGTCCGCATGGAGGCTGGACCGGTGGGCGAGGGGGTCTGGCTGCCCCTGCGTGTCGAGGTCAACACCAATGCCCGCATCCTGATCAAATCGATCCGCCGGCGAAACTTGTTCACCTACTCCGATTTCCTGCGCCTCGACCCGGCCGGCTGAGCGCTTCCGGCAGGCGGGGGGAGCCTCAGGTGCGCTCCTCGCGCATCTGGTTCATCCGTTCGAGAAACTCCGGCTCGACCAGGACTTCGCGCGGCTTGCTGCCGTCGGCGGGTCCGACGATGCCGTTCTGCTCCATCATGTCCACGAGTCGCGCGGCCCGCGCGTACCCCAGCTTCAGCCGGCGCTGGATGTGGGAGACGGAGATCTGCCCCATCTGGATGGCCAGCCGCACCGCCTGGTCGTAGGCCGGATCGACGTCCTCCTCGCGCGCCGCCGTCCCCCCGGCGGCCCCCTGCGCCTCGTCGCGGGTCACCGATTCGTCGTACTGCGGCTTCGCCTGCTTCTTGAGGAACGACACGATACGGGTCGCCTCGACCTCGGTGACCAGCGGTCCGTGCAGGCGGATGAGACGGGCCGACCCGGGCGGGATGAACAGCATGTCCCCCTGTCCCAGGAGCTGCTCGGCGCCGTTGCTGTCGAGGATGGTGCGTGAATCGACCTTCGACGACACGCGCATGGCGATGCGACAGGGGAAGTTCGCCTTGATGACACCGGTGATGATGTCGACCGAGGGTCTCTGGGTCGACAGGATGAGATGGATTCCGACCGCCCGGGCCATCTGCGCCAGACGCGTGATCGCCTCTTCCACCTCGATGCCGGTGGTCATCATCAGGTCGGCCAGCTCGTCGATGACGATGACCACGTACGGCAACGGCTTCGGCGCCTCGCCGGCGACCGTCGGCACGCGGGCGCTCGCGGGGGTGGCCGATTCCTCCACCGTCGCCGCGGCGGCGGCCGCCGTTCCGTCGGCCGGAGCGGTCGCTACTCCGGCCGCGGCCGCGCGCTCCTTGAGGTCGCGCCTGACGACAATGTTGTACTGGTCGATGCCGCGGACGCCGGCCTCGGCGAGCTGCTTGTAGCGACGTTCCATCTCCAGCACCGCCCAGCGCAGCGCGTTCGCCGCCTTCTTGGTGTCGGTCACCAGCGGCGTCAGGAGATGCGGGATGTTCTCGTAAAGGCCGAGCTCGAGCCGCTTCGGGTCGATCATGATGAACTTGACTTCCTCGGGACTCGACTTGTAGAGGATCGACGTCAGGAAGGTGTTCACCGAGACGCTCTTGCCCGAGCCCGTCGAGCCGGCCACCAGGAGGTGCGGCATGCGCGCCAGGTCGGCGTAGTACGGCTCGCCGTTGATCTCCTTGCCGAGGGCGAGCGTGAGGGGCGCGGCGGATTTCTGGAAACGCTCGCCGGCCAGGAGCTCGCGCAGGGAGATCGTCTCGCGCTTCTTGTTCGGCACCTCGATGCCGACGGTCGACTTGCCGGCGATGCGGTCGATGCGGATCGACTCCGCCTCGATCGCCAGGCACAGGTCGTCCGACAGCGTGACGATCCTGCTGTACTTCACGCCGGGATCCGGCTTGAACTCGAACACCGTGACGACCGGACCGGGCTGGATGGCGATCACCTGCCCGGTGACGTCGAACTCGCGGCACTTTTCGGTCAGGATGCGCGCCGTCTCGACCAGCTCCTTCTCGTCCACCTGCACGTCGTGCGTCGGCGGGTTGAGGAGCGACAGGGGAGGGGGCGTGTAGCGCGGCGGGGTCTCGCCGAAGTCGAACTGGGGCTGTCCCGCGGCCGGCGCCTCGGCCTTCCCCTTCGCCGCGGCCGCGGCGCGGGCGGCGCTGCGGCGGGCGGCGGCCGCCGCGGCGGCTTTTCCGTCGGCGGGTGCGGACGCCAGGAGATCGGTCGCGGCGACCGGGATCGGGGCCGCGGCGTGCGGCTCGACATGGGGCTCCTCGTCCGGCGCCGCGGCGGCCGCGACCGCCGCGCGCCGCTCGCGCTGGCGCCGCGCCACCACGAGGCGCAGCGCCTCCTTGCGGCGGACCTCGCGATGCCTGACCCAGGCCAGCCATGCGTTCCGCATGAGCGCGGCGGCGCGCGCCGAGATGGCGCGCAGGGCCTCGACGATCGAGGCGCGCGTCACGATCAGGAGGCTGGTGATGACGATCGCCAGCGCCGCGACCAGGGCCCCCCAGCGGTTCAGGAGACGTGACAGGACGTGGGCGAAGGCATATCCGAACCAGCCGCCGGCCTGGCGCGCCAGCGGTCCCACCCCCTCGTCGAGCATAAGATGCAGACAGGCGGCGGCCGCCGGGACCAGCAGGAGGCAGCCCGCGATGCGGCTGAAGGCCCTCCCGCTGCGGCGCCAGAAGACCTCCCAGCCGAGGAGGAGAAGGAGGGGGGGCACCGCCCAGGCCGCGTAGCCGAGGAGCTGCAGGAGCAGCTCGGCGCACAGCGCCCCGGCGATCCCGACGAGGTTGTGCACCGGCTCGTTCGTCCACTGCCCGAGGGGCCAGGGGACCGGATCGTCGGCGTGATAGGAGGCGAGGCTCAGCACCAGCAGGATGGCCACGGCCATCAGGATTATGGCCATCGCCTCCGCCCAGAAGCCTCTGGCCGCCGGGGCTTCGCGGCGGGAGGGGACGGTCCTCTTGAGGGCGCGCATAGATGCGAATTCTACCACCGGGGCGGGACCGGGCGACGGCGGGGTAAGATCCGCCCGTCATGAGACCCGTTCGCTGGGGCATAACTCTTGGATTTGCCGCACTGTGCGCCTGGTTCGCCTGGATGGCTGTTTACCAGGTCGACGACGCATTCATCGTCTATCGCTACGCCGCGAACCTGGCGCGGGGCGAGGGGTTCGTCTTCAACCCGGGGGAGAGGGTCGAGGGAGTGACCTGCTTTCTCTGGACCGTTCTGCTCGCACTCTTTGCGGCGGCCGGGCAGAAGCTGCCGGTCGTGGCTCCGGTCCTGACGGCGGCGGCGGGGTGCGCGGTCGTCCTCGTGCTGCCGTTCGTCTCGGCGCGGCTCGCGGGGCGCGCTCGTCCCGATCCCTGGGACGGGGCCGCCGCGGCGCTTCTGGCGGCCCACCCGGGCTTCGCCTACTGGAGCGTCGGCGCCCTGGAGACGGTCCCGTACGCTCTCCTCCTGGTGCTGGCGCTGCGGGACCAGGTCGCGGAGCAGGAGCGCGGATCCGGACGGCGTTCGGCCGGGTGGATCGGCGCCGCCACGCTCATGCGTCCGGAGGCGCTGCTCCTCGTGCCGGCGCTCTTTCTCGGTCGCGTCCTCGATGGACCGGGGCGGGGCGCTCGTGGACGGGTCCGTGACCTCCTCGCATGGTCCGGCATCGTCCTGGCCTTCTTCCTTCCCCTTCTCGCATTCCGTCGGCTCTACTTCGGCGACTGGATCCCGAACACCTTCTACGCCAGGACCGGGGCCGGCTGGACGGACACCGTGCATGACGGCCGGGTGTACACCCTGGGCTTCCTGTCGTCGCTTGCCCCCGGGTTCGGGTACCACGACACGTTCACCGGCGCTATCGGCGTGGGGATCCTCCTGGGGATCGTGGCGTTCGGCCTGCCGCGGCCGCGACTGCGCTCGGCGACGCTCCTGGTCATGGCACTCGGCCTGGCGGTCCTGCTCGAAGGTGGGGATTGGATGGTCCTATTCCGCTTCTGGGTCCCCGGGCTGCCGGTGATCGTCCTGCTGATGGTGGCGGCGGCTCGCGGATTGGCCGGCGAGGTGCGGGGGCTCCGGCCTTACGCGGCGGTTCTGGGGGTGGTGCTCGTCGCGAGCTACCTGTGGGCCGGACACGACGCGCGGGACGGTCCGGACGGCCTGGCGGTCAACGCGGCGGGGTACCGCTTCGCGCACGATGCCGTCGCCGATGAACTGAAGGGGCGCGCCCGACCGGGCGACGCGGTGGCGCTGATGGACATCGGTCGGATCGGCTTCTACACGGGTCTCAGGGTCATCGACATCTCCGGCCTCACCGACAGGGAGATCGCGCGCGCCCCGGGAGGTTTCCTGCACAAGCAGTACCCGGTCGAGCGGCTCCTGGCCGAGGCACCGCGGTTCTTCGTCCTCGTCAACGACTTTCCGATCGACGAGACGATCATGCGCCATCCGGAGTTCGTCAGGGACTACAGCCTCGTGCTGGAACGGAACCACCGGTTCAACTGGACGCCGCCGGAATCGTACACGCTCCACCTGTACGAGCGGCGACAGACGGACTCGGGGGAACCCTCTAGGTCTCGATGATCGCGGGGATGATCATGGGGCGCCGGTCGAGAGTCTTGCGGAAATGCCGCTTCAGGTCCCGTTGGATCAGCGCCTTCATCACGCCGCGATCGGCGCGCTCCTCGGGGGTGGCGGACTCGACCGAGCGGCGCACCAGGCGCCCCGCCTCCCGCAGCACCTCCTGATCCCCCGGGCCGGCGG
>Ga0137381_10000167_pt1 | contig 39738 bp, 35 predicted proteins | sample SagtaG_16_FD_104808 | JGI IMG/M metagenome (GOLD analysis project Ga0137381, IMG submission 104808) | Vadose zone soil microbial communities from Sagehorn Ranch, Mendocino, California, USA - Sage2_L_115_16 metaG | ecosystem: Environmental > Terrestrial > Soil > Vadose zone | place: USA... | reverse complement strand
GCGCGCCGCGGTCCAGGCGCTCCAGAACAACCTCACCCATTACACCGACACCGGCGGGGTTCTCGATCTGCGCCGCGCGATCGCCGCCCGCTACAGGGAGCGTCATGGAGCGGCCTGGGGGCCGGACGAGGTCCTGACCGGATGCGGCGGCAAGAATGTCCTGTTCCTGATCGCCCTGTCGCTGTTCGAGGAGGGGGACAGGGTGGCTCTCTACGCTCCGTACTGGGTGTCGTTCCCCGAGCAGGTGAAGCTCGCCGGCGCCACACCGGTCGTCCTGGAGGCGCGCGAGGACGACGGGTTCGTCGCGCGCGCCCGCGACCTGGAGGCGCACACCGACCTCAAGGCGATCATCGTGAACTCGCCGTGCAACCCGTCCGGCGCCGTGATCCCGCCTGAGGAGATCGAGCGCCTGGCGAAGTTCGCCGAGCGCACGGGAGCCTGGGTGATCTCGGACGAGACCTACGACACGTTCCATTACGGGCCCGGCCCGTTCGCGTCCCTGGCGTCGGAGCAGGCCCGGCTGCGCGAGCGGCTGGTGCTCGTGAACTCGCTCTCCAAGACCTACGCCATGACCGGCTGGCGCGTCGGCTACGCCCTCGGTCCCCGTCCTCTCATCGACGCGCTGCGCAAGGTGCAATCGCACGACGCCACGCACACATCGTCGATCTCCCAGGCCGCCGCGATCGAGGCCCTCACCGGCCCCCAGGACTCGATCGAGGCCATGCGCGAGGAGTACCGCCGGCGCCGGGACGAGCTGGTGCGCTCGCTGAACCGCATCCGCGGCATTGCGTGCACCCTTCCGCCCGGAAGCTTCTACGTCTTCCCCAACGTCCGCGACGCCATGTCAGCGCTCGGCAGCGCCAGCTCCGCCGATTTCGCCCGCCGCCTGATGATGGAGATCGGCGTGGCCACCGTCCCCGGGGAGGCGTTCGGCGCACCCGGGTACCTGCGTCTGTCCTATGCCCTGGGTCTGGATCGGATCCGCGCCGGCGTCGAGCGCCTGCGCCGGCTCCTCGGCGCGCGGGACGCATGACGACGCGGCGCGGCTTCGCACTCGGGGCGGCTCTCGCGGCGCTTCTCGTGGCGGGCGCCGCGCTCGCATCCGAGCCGCATCCGGTCTCCTCCGCGTCGGAGGCCGTTGTCTATTCCGTCACCCTCAACGACGCCCTGTTTCCGATCAGCGCGGGCTATCTCAAGGACGCGCTCGCGAAGGCGAACGAGGGCGGCGCCGCGCTTTTCATTCTGAAGCTGGACACGCCCGGCGGGCTGGTCTCTACGGTCGAGGAGATGGTGCGCGACATCACCTCGTCGAAGGCGCCGGTCGTCGTCTTCGTGAACGGAAGCAAGGCGGCCTCGGGCGGCTTCTTCCTGACGATCGCGGCGGACGTGGCGGTCATGGCCCCGGGGACCCGCATCGGCGCGGCGCACCCCGTGCTCCTTCCGATCCTCCCGACCGGCGGCGGCGCCGCCGTCGACCCGACCCTGATGACCAAGGAGGAGAACGACCTCGCGGCCTACGCGCGGAGCCTCGCCTCGAACCGCGGGCGCAACGAGAAACTGGCCGAAGAGGTCGTGCGCAAGAGCAGCTCGTTCACCGAGCGCGAGGCGCTCAAGCTCCATCTCATCGATTACGTCTGCAGGGACGAGAACGAGATCCTGTCCCTCCTGGACGGCAAGAGCATCCGCCGCTTCGACGGCACGACGCAGACGCTGCGCCTGTCACGCGTGCGCATCGTGCCTCTGGACATGTCCACCCGCGAGCGGCTTCTCGGAGTGCTCGCCGACCCGACCCTGGCCATCTTCCTCCTGTTCGGCGGGATCGTCGGGCTCTACATCGAGTTCACCCACCCGGGGATGATCGCCCCGGGTGTGATCGGCGCGATCTGCCTGATCCTGTTCGCCCTGGCGGCGCAGATCCTTCCGATGAACTGGATCGGGGTCGCGCTGGTGGTGGCGGGGATCGTCATGTTTTTGCTGGAACTGAAAGTGCCGAGTTATGGCACCCTGACGGTCGGCGGAGTGGCCTGCCTGGTCCTCGGCGCGCTGATGCTGTTCAAGAATGAGCCGGGAATGCCGGAGGTGGCCGTCGCGCGCTGGACGATCGTCTCGATCGCCGGATCGGCGGCGCTCATCATGGCGATCCTCACCACCCTGGTCGTCCGCGTGTCGCGTCTCAAGGTGACGACAGGCTCGGCCGGACTGGTGGGGGAGCGGGGGACGGCGCTGACCGACGTGGGATCGGAGGGACGCGTGTTCGTGCATGGGGAGTACTGGAACGCCCGGGCGGCGCGACCCATCCAGAAAGGGGCGAATGTCAGGGTGACGCGGGTGCGTGATCTGGTGCTGGACGTGGAGGAGTCATCCTGACGCCGCGGCGGGTCGCGGGGGAGGTTCCATGAACGGTGGACTGGGTGTCGGGCCCGGAGTGCTGATTTTCGTCGCGATATTAGCCTTCTGGATTGTCTCCAGTATCAAGATCCTCAACGAGTACGAGCGCGCCGTCGTGTTCCGCTTGGGGTACCTGCATGACAAGGCGAAGGGGCCGGGGCCGATCCTTGTGGTGTTCCCGATCGATCGCATGGTGCGCGTATCGCTGCGCACGGTGGTGCACGATGTGCCGCCGCAGGACGTGATCACCCGGGACAACGTCTCGGTCAAGGTGAACGCGGTCGTCTACTATCGCGTCATGGATCCGAAGAAGGCGGTGGTCGACGTCGAGCAGTTCCACTACGCCACCTCGCAGCTGGCCCAGACGACGCTGCGGGCCGTCCTGGGGCAGGTGGAGCTCGACGACCTGCTGAGCAAGAGGGAGAGGCTGAACGCCGAGCTGCAGCAGATCCTCGATCGTCACACCGATCCGTGGGGGGTCAAGGTGTCGGCGGTGGAGGTGAAGCACGTCGATCTGCCGGCCGAGATGCAGCGGGCCATCGCAAAGCAGGCCGAGGCGGAACGCGAGAAACGCGCCAAGATCATCCACGCCGAGGGGGAGTTCCAGGCCTCGGCGCAACTCGCCAAGGCGGCGGAGGTGATCTCCGCCAACCCCACGACCCTGCAGCTGCGCTACCTGCAGACCCTGACCGAGATTGCCACCGAGAAGAACTCGACGATCATCTTTCCGGTCCCGATCGACATCCTGGACGCGCTGAAAAAGAAGATCGCGTGAGGCGCGTCCGGTCGCCTCGGGGGGCGGCCCCGTGAGCACGGACAGGCTCGCTGACGAACTGACCATCGCCCGCGCCGCCCTCGGCGCGTCCCGCCAGCTGGATCTGCAGGCGGTCGCCGACGCGATGGTGCGGGCCGGCATGGATCTGGGGCGGGCCACGGCCTCCTTCCTTTATCTTTACGACGGCGAGCAGGACACGTTTCATCTGAAGGCCTCTCACATCCCTCCGGAAGATCCCCGGCGCAAGGGGCTGGTGACGCTCGATCTCGTGGAGCTGCGGGGCCCGGACCGGAACGCCGCGTCGTTCATGCCGGCCGTGACCCGCGCACCGGAGGCCTTGCGCCGGGTCGCCGTGGAGCAGGTCCTGACGGTCCCGCTTCCCGGAGCGGGGACGCTGATCGGCATGCTGCTGCTGGCGCGCGAGGGGGAGGGTTTCGCGCCCGCCGACCTCGACCGGATCGGCCGTCTCGTCCCGGAGCTCGTTCCGGCGCTCCTGAACGCCCTGCTGGTCGAGCGCTACAAGGAGCTCATCATCAAGGATGACCAGACCGAGTCGTACAACCGGCGTTACTTCGATCGGTTCCTGAGCGAGGAGGTGTACCGCGCGCACCGCTACCGCACCTCGCTGTCGCTCATTTTTCTGGACATGGACAACCTGAAGGAAATCAACAACCGCTACGGCCACGCCATGGGGAGCAAGGCGCTGCGGGAAGTCTCGCGCCGGCTGGTGAGCGAGATCCGCGGCAGCGACAAGCTGTTCCGCTACGGCGGCGACGAATTCTGCGTGGTGCTGCCCGAGACCGAGCTGAGGGGAGCCTGCGAGCTCTCCGAGCGCCTGCGCGTGTCGCTCGCCAGCCGCTCGTTTCTCGTGGACGACACGCCGGGGATGCTGTTGACGGCCTCCTTCGGCGTCGCCTCCTATCCCGACCACGCCCGCACCAGCCTGGGGCTGATCAAGTGCGCGGACAAGGCGATGCAGAAGGTCAAGCTTTCGGGCAAGAACTCCATCGGTGTTTCGGAGGCCGACGAAGAGACGCTGCAGGCGATGGGTGGGAAGCGTTGAGCCGGCCGCCCTCCCTGCGGCGACTCCTCTTGCAAGTGATCCTGCTGGCGGCGGTCCTCGGCGGGCTGTCCCGCCTCGCGGGCCGGACCGCCAAGCCGCCCGTGGGAAGCGACGAGGCCTCGCCTGGCAGCGCCTCCTCGACCGCGCGCCACGCCGACGAGATGTCGACCACCCCGCCCGACCTGACGTTCTACCACACGCTGGGAGACGCGCGCGCTCCCGGCGGGGGGCCTCCGGTGCGCCAGGTGCAGGATGAAGCGCCTGGACGGACCTCCGAGACCTCGCCTGCCGGCGGGGGGGCGTTCGTGGTCCAGGCGCTTGCCACTCGCGATCCGGCCGCGGCGCGGCGGATGCGCGATCGTCTGGCAGCGCGCGGCTTTCCCGCGACCGTGTCCAACGATCGGGCTGCCGTCCGGCCGGTGTACCGCGTCCGCGTGGGGCGCTACCGGACGCGGGCGGAGGCGGAGGCGGCGGTCCGGGTCGTGCGTCAAAAGCTCCATCTGAGCCCGTGGATCCTGCAGGAGGAGGAGTGAGATGAACGTGAGGCGCCCGCCCGCGGAGGACCGCAGGCTGCTCGGAGATCTTCTCGTGGAGGCGGGGATCGCGACGCGGCAGGCGGTGGGGACCGGCCTCGAGGAGCAGCGATTGCGTGGCGGTCGGCTGGGATACAATCTGCTCAAGCTCGGCCTGGCGACGCCCGCGGCGATGCACCTGTTCCTGAAGGAGAATTTCGAGAGGCTGTCGCCCGACATGGCCGAGACGCTGCGCACCTCCCCCGCGGTCGATCTCATCCCCGCCCGGCTGGCGCATTTCTACAGCATGGTCCCGGTGAGCGTCGCCGACGGAGTCCTGGCGCTGGGTCTGACGACCGGCGATATCCCCGCCCTCGTCCCCGCCGTCGAGGAGCTGACCGGGTTGCGCGTCGAGCCGCTGATCTGCCCTCCCTCGCTTGTCACCGACGTCCTGGCCCGTTTCTATCCGTCGGAGGTCGACGCGGGCGTGCTCTACCGGCCGGGGGCCGACCATGTCTTCGTCCTCTCGGACCGTCATCGTCGCATCCTGCCGGCGCTGCCGGGAGCCCTGCGCTGCGATGCGCCGGCGGCGGACCGGCTGCGCTCCCTGGCCGCCGCGGGAATCCGGAGCGGCGCGCGCCGTATCCGGATCGAGCCGAAGCGGGACGCGATGCACGTCACCCTGAGCGGGCGACGGCTGGACGATCAGACTCTCCTGGAGCCGCGCGGCGCCTACGCGGGCCTGGCGCGCCTCCTGGAGGGAATCTCGGGAATCGCGGCGCGCGGCCGGGTCGTGCCGCGCGAGGGAAGGTTCATTCTTCTTGCGGACCACAGACGACTCGTCGCGTCCGTCGCGGCGCTCCCGGGTCTCGACGGCGACAGCCTGACGCTCGACCTGCGCGAGGAGCGGATCGCCCCGCTGTCGCGCGGGCAGATCGAGGCCGAGATTCCGGGCCTGCCACACGCCGTCGATCGCCTGGCCGAGGCGGGACGCGGCCTCTTGATCGTGACCGGCTCGGACGAGGCGGAGACGGGCACGGGCGTGGCCACGGTGCTCGGACTGCTCGGGGAGCGCTGTCCCCGGCGCGTCGCCGCGGGCGCCGTGGCGGCCCTGCATGCGTTCGAGGCACCGTCCTCCGCCCGGGACGAGGAGGAGATCCCGTTCGAGGCGCTCCTGGACCGGGCGATCGTCGACGGCCCGGATGTCCTGGTCCTGCCCGGCCTCGAACGCTCCGGCCGGGCGACGGCGGTGCGCGATCAGGCGACCCGGCGCGTCGTGATCGCCACGTTCACCCCGGCCCTGGATGCGTGCGCCGCGGTGGAATCACTCGGCCGCGCCGGAACAGGGGCTCTCCTGCGCGAGCCCCTCGTCGGCATCCTGGCGGCCCGATTCATGGAGTCGCTCTGCTCGTCCTGCCGGCGACCGGTCGATCCGTTCGAGTTCCTCCCGGCGGCCGCGCGATACCAGCGCCCGGCCGCCGGATCGTATGCGGTCTCGGAGGGCTGCCCCTCCTGTCGCGGCTCGGGACTCCTCCTGTGGCAGCCGGTGTGCGAGTTCCTCTCCTGCCGGCCGCCCGAGGATCCGTTCCAGCCCCGTCGTCCCGCCCGCGAGATCAGGGACGATCGCGCCGCGCGGGGACTGAACACGCTCTCACTGGCCGGGTTCGCCAGGGCCGCATCCGGATTGGTGGACGTCAGGGAGCCGCTCCGCCTCCTGCTTCATGAAGGATAGGTCCACCCTGAGGTGGGGAGGAGTGTGGGCGGGCGTGTCCGGGGCCCTTCTCGCCCTGGCGTTCCCGCGTGCCGACCTGTGTGCCGTGGCGTTCGTCGCCCTGGTGCCGTTCCTGCTGTCGCTCCAGGATGTCCCGGCTGTCACCGCCCTGTTCCGCGGCTACGCCTGCGGCGCGGTCTTCTTCACGTCTCTCCTGTACTGGATCCCGGGCGTCATGGTCACCTATGGAGGAATGTCCGGTGTGCTCGCCTGGCCGATCTTCCTGCTCCTGGTGTTCTATCTCGCCACGTACGTCGCGGTCTTCGCCCTCCTGCAGGCGGCATCCTGGCGGCGCTTCGGCGAGCCGGCTCTGGTCCTGGCGCCGGTCGGGTGGGTGGCGCTCGAGATCGTCCGGGGGCGTCTCCTGACCGGGTTTCCCTGGGGACTCATCGGATACTCCCAGTATCGCGACATCCCTCTCCTCCAGACAGCGGCCTGGGGAGGGATCTGCGCCGTGTCGTTCGTCGTCGTGGCCGCGAACGCCGGCATCGTTCTGCTGGTCCTTCGACCTGCCAGGCCGCGCCCTCTCATCTGCGGCGCCGCTCTCCTCCTCCTGGTGGCGCTGGCGCACGCGTACGGCGTCCTGACGATTCGCGCCGGCGAGCGCGGGCCCGGCGGCGAGTCGATCCCGGTGGCCGCGGTCCAGGGGAACGTCCCCCAGGACCGCAAGTGGATCCCGGGCAGCGGAGCCCGGATCCTGTCGGACCTGGTCCGCCTGACACGGGAGGCCGGGGCGGGGGGGGCGCGTCTGATCGTCTGGCCGGAATCGTCGAGTCCCTATTCTTTCCGCCGGCCGGCGCCGGCCGGGGCTGCGGGAGCCGGCGTCGAAACGGACGAGGCGTACCTTTCCGTGGTCCGGGACCTTGCGCGCGCCTTCGGTGCGACCCTGATCCTGGGAAGCGTGGACTACAAAGTCGTGGACGGCGACCTGCGCGTCTTCAACAGCGCGTTCGCGGTCGAACCGGACGGGTCTCTGGGCGGATCGTACGACAAGATCCACTTGGTGCCGTTCGGGGAGTACGTGCCGCTGCACCGGCTGCTGTTCTTCGTCGACAGGCTGGCGCAGGGAACAATCTCGGACTTCACGCCCGGGACGGTCGCGGCACCCCTTCCGACCGGCGTCGGGCGCGCGGCGACGTTCATCTGCTACGAGGCCATTTTCCCCGAGGTGGTGCGCCGCGTCGCCGGGAAGGACGCGGCCCTCCTGGTGAACATCACCAACGACGCCTGGTTCGGAACGACGGCGGCCCCGCTGCAGCACCTGGCGATGGCGACCGTGAGGGCGGCGGAGAACCGGCGCTTCATGGTGCGCGCCGCCAACACAGGCATCTCGGCGATCATCGATCCGTACGGGCGCATCCTGGAGCGCACCCCGCTCATGAAGAGCGCCGTGCTGCGGGGAACGGTTCAGACTCGCGCCGACGTCACTCCCTATGCCGCGTGCGGCGATCTGTTCGCCTGGGGCTGTGCTATACTCACACTCCTTCACGGCGCCGCGCTTCGCGCGGCGTTTCTGCGTCGGGGTTGACCCGGCGCGCGGGAGTCCCGGTCGTGGCGAAGAGTCCCCGAAGTTTCGAGATCGATGAGCTTGCGCGCAAGGCGGACGCCCTCAAGGAGCGCTTCACGGAGCTCCGGGGGCACCTTTGATCTGGAGAGACTCGCCCGCGAGCTCGCCGAGATCGAGAAGACCGTCGCCGACCCGGGGCTCTGGAACGACCCCGCCCGCGCCCAGACGACCCTGAAAGCCCGCACCCGCCTGACGGAAGAGCTGGAATCCTTCGGCAGGCTCGAGAAGAGGGCCGAGGACGCCGAGGTGTGCGTGGAGCTTCTGCGCGAAGGGGAGGACGTCGGCGGCGACCTGAAGCAGGCGGTCGAGGCGCTGCAGGCGGCGCTCGACGAGCGCGAGCTCGAGATCATGCTCCAGGGCGAGCACGACGCCGCGAACGCCATCCTCACCATCCACCCGGGAGCGGGCGGCACCGAGTCGCAGGACTGGGCCGAGATGCTCTACCGCATGTACCTGCGCTGGGCGGAGAGGCACGGTTACCGGATCGAGGCGCTCGACTATCAGAAGGGCGAGGAGGCGGGGATCAAGAGCGCCACCCTCCTCATCAAGGGGAAGAACGCCTATGGCTTCCTGCGTGCCGAGAGCGGCGTGCACCGTCTGGTGCGCATCTCCCCCTTCGACTCCTCCGGCCGGCGGCACACGTCATTCGCCTCCGTGTACGCCTACCCCGAGCTGGACGACGCCATCGACGTGGCGGTCGAGGAGAAGGACCTGCGCATCGACACCTATCGATCGAGCGGCGCGGGAGGGCAGCACGTGAACGTCACGGATTCCGCCGTGCGCATCACTCACCTGCCGACCGGCATCGTCGTGTCCTGCCAGAACGAGCGTTCGCAGCACAGGAACCGCGACATGGCCATGAAGATCCTCAAGTCGCGCCTGTACGACCTGGAGCTTCGCAAGCGCGACGAGAAGCGCCAGGTCGAGGAGGGGGCCAAGAAGGACATCGATTTCGGCAGTCAGATCCGCTCCTATGTCCTGCAGCCCTACACGCTCGTGAAGGACCATCGCACCGCCTCCGAGAGGGGGGACGTCCAGAAGGTCCTGGACGGCGACATCGACGACTTCATCAAGACCTACCTCCTCGCCAGCAGCCGGAGCGCCGCCGCCACGCCTTCCCGCTGACCCTTGCCGGACCGGGCGGTGGGGGCGCGCGGGAGCGTGGCTCATGTTTCTCGCTCGCGCTGGATAGCCGTTGCCCCTCTGAAACGCATGGCGCGGCTCAAAATCGCCCCGCCCCCGCGCGCCCCCGCCGCCCTCTCGAAAGCGAGCACCGCGGTGAGGCTCGCACACCTCCTGTTCGAGATCGTTCATGGATCGCCGTCCTCGGAATCGCAAAGCGTCAGATCAGGAGAGAGCATCGTGTCGGCTCCTGATGGACCTGTTCCTCGGGAGGTCAGCTTCAGCGTGCGAGGCGGGGACGCGGCGGGGTTCGGCGATTTTGAGCCGCGCCATGGGGGCCGGCGGGCCGCGTCGTACGCCGCGCGAGCGAACATGAGGCGAACCCCGCCGCGTCCCCGCCTCGCGGCCCGGAAAAGCCGCGGCGACCCGGCGGTTGACAGGATCCGAGGAGGCCGGTATATTGGCACTCAAGTCCGATGAGTGCCAAAGGCGGATCCACGCAGGAAAATCCGATCGATGCCCGCGCGGAGGAGATCCTCAAGCGGGTCATCGTCAACTACATCCTGACCGGCGAACCGGTCGGGTCGCGCACCATCGCCAAGCTCAGCCGCGAGGGACTGAGCCCGGCGAGCGTCCGCAACGTCATGGCCGACCTTGAAGAGACCGGCTTCCTGGCGCAGCCGCACACCTCCGCCGGCCGCATCCCCACGGACAAGGGGTACCGCTACTACGTGGACGGCCTGCTCGACCCCGTGCGTCTGTCCCAGAGGGACAAGACGCTCATCGACGAGAGCCTGTCGCGGGTCGCCTCGGAATTCGGCGAGGCGATGGAGATCATCCCGAAGATCCTGTCGAGGCTGTCGAGGCATGTGGGCTACGTGATCACCCCTCCCATCCGGGAAGCCGTCCTGAAACACATCGAATTCGTCAGCCTTCAGGAGAAGCGTGTCCTATGCGTGTTCGTCGACCGCTCCGGTGTGGTCAGCCACCGGATGATCGAAGTCGAGGAGGAGTACGCGCAGGCGGATCTCGATCGGGCGGGGCGGTACCTCGTCGAGGAGTTCACCGGGCTCACGCTGGGGGACATCCGCGCCCGTCTGGTGGGCCTGATGGTCCAGGAGAAGGCGGCCTTCGACGTGCTGCTGAAGAGCGTGGTCAACCTGGGGACGCGCTACCTGAACGCCGAGCAGGACGAGCGCCGCCTGGTCCTGGAGGGGACCACCAACATCATGAAGCACCCGGAATTCGCGGACATGGACACCATGCGCCGCCTGTTCGAGACGTTCGAGGAGAAGCAACACCTGGTCAACCTCCTGGACCGCTGCCTGGATGCGCCCGGAGTCCGCATCGTCATCGGCTCGGAAACGGACGACCCGGCGCTCAAGAACCTGGCCCTGGTCGCCTCTCCTTATCAGGTGGACGAGCGATCCAGCGGGATCGTCGGTCTCCTCGGTCCGACACGCATGGAATACGAACGGGCCGTGGCCCTGGTCGATTACATCTCCAGACTCCTCTCCAGTTTATTGACCAGCCCCCCACACTGACCTATATTCGGGCGGGAGGTCGTATGCCGACGCGTCCGCGCAAGCCTACCGATCCGCCGGAGCCCGAACGCCCCGGGAAGGACGAGGAGGAGCCGATCGAGATCCTCGAAGTGGTGGGGGTGGACGAGACCACCGGCGCCGTCAAGGAGAAGACGGGGCGCGAGGAGCGTCCGACCGGCCGCGCGGCGGGGCGGTCCCACCCGGACACGTCGACCCTCGCCCGGGAGCTCGAGGAGTCGAAACGGGACAAGGACAAGTACTACGACCTCCTGCTGCGCAAGCAGGCGGAGTTCGACAACTTCCGCAAGCGCATGGAGCGGGAGCGCGACGAGTCAGGGGCCGCCGCGGTGCGCGAGGTTCTGAAGCGCTTCCTGCCCATCCTGGACAACATGGAACGGGCCCTGCGGGCGAGCGAAGGTTCGAAGGACCCTCTCTTCAAGGGGATCGAGCTGGTGCACCAGCAGTTTCTCGATCTGCTCAAAAAGGAAGGGGTGGTGCCGATCGACGCGCTCGGCGCCCGCTTCGACCCGCGCCTGCACGAGGCGGTCCAGGTCATGGACGTCCCCGGCTTCGAGTCGGACGTCGTCCTGGAGGAGATGCAGAAGGGGTACATGTACAACGACAGGCTGCTGCGGCCCGCACTCGTGAAGGTCACCTCCGGCAAGGGGGCCGACCGGGCGTCCTCGTCCCGGTCGCAGCGGCAGGATCGTGACGCGGGGGAGGAACCATGAGTCGGGTGATGGGAATCGATCTGGGCACGACCAACTGCTGCGTCGCGATCATGGACGGCGGAACCCCCCTGGTGATCCCGAACAAGGAGGGCGCGCGGACCACCCCCTCCATCGTCGCCTTCACGGAGAAGGGGCAGCGTCTGGTGGGACAGATCGCCAAGCGCCAGTCCGTGACCAATCCGAACAACACGGTCTACGCCGTCAAGCGGCTGATCGGACGCAAGTTCAACTCCCCCGAAGTGCAGCAGGCCAAGAAGTTCGTGCCCTACCAGATCGTCGAGGCCAAGAACGGCGACGTGCGAATCCGGGTGCGCGACAAGGACTACAGCCCCCAGGAGATCTCGGCCATGATCCTGGAGCGACTCAAGGAGATGACCGAGGAGCACCTGCAGGCGGAAGTGCACGAGGCGATCATCACGGTGCCGGCGTACTTCGACGACAGCCAGAGACAGGCGACCAAGGATGCCGGGCGCATCGCCGGGCTCAAGGTCCTGCGCATCATCAACGAGCCCACCGCCGCCTCGCTGGCGTATCGCCTGAACGAGGAGGCGGAGAAAAAGATCGTGGTCTACGACCTGGGGGGCGGCACCTTCGACGTCTCCATCCTGCAGCTGGGCCAGGGAGTCTTCGAGGTCAAGGCGACGTCGGGCGACACGTTCCTGGGCGGCGAGGACTTCGACCAGCGGATCCTGGAATGGCTGCTCGGCGAGTTCGAGAAGAAGGAGGGGATCTCGCTGCGCGAGGATCGCCTGGCGCTGCAGCGCCTCAAGGAGGCCTCCGAGAAGGCCAAATGCGAGCTGTCGTCCGAGACGCGCTCGGAGATCAATCTGCCGTTCATCTCGGCCGATGCCAAGGGACCCAAGCACCTCAACGTGGTCCTGGCGCGCGACAAGTTCGACGAGCTGACGGCGGATCTGGTGGACCGGACACGCAAGCCGTGCCTCGAGGCCCTGTCGCTCGCGGGACTCAAGCCGGCCGAGATCGACGAGGTGCTCCTCGTGGGGGGCATGACGCGCGTCCCCAAGGTCATCCAGATGGTGCGCGAGATCTTCGGCAAGGAACCGTGCCGAGACAAGAACCCCGAGGAGGTGGTCGGCGTCGGCGCGGCCATCCAGGCCGGCATCCTGCAGGGGGAAGTCAAGGACATGGTCCTCCTGGACGTGACGCCTCTGTCTCTCGGCATCGAGACGCGCGGCGGCATGTTCACCAAGCTGATCGACCGCAACACCACGATCCCGACGCGCAAGACGAAGATCTTCACGACGGTGGCCGACAACCAGTCCAAGGTCGAGGTGAACGTCCTGCAGGGTGAGCGCGAGGTGGCGGCGTTCAACAAGTCGCTGGGCCGCTTCGAGCTGGTGGGAATCCCCCCCGCGCCCAAGGGCGTCCCGCAGATCGAGGTCACGTTCGACATCGACAGCAACGGCATCGTCCACGTCTCCGCCCGGGACTTCGCGACGAACAAGGAGCAGACGATCGTCGTGACACCGTCCGGAGGGCTGTCGGAGAAGGAGATCGGCGACATCATCGACGACGCCCGGAAGAACGCCGACGCGGACAAGAAGAAGGCCGAGCTGTACCGCATCCAGGCGCGCCTCGAGGGCCTCCTCGAGTCCAACATGAAATCGTTCGCCGAGTTCGGGACGCTCCTGGACGAGGAGAAGCGGAACGTGGTGAAGAAGATCCTCGATGGGGCGCGCAAGGCGCTGGCGTCGGCCAGCGTCTCGGAGTGCATGGCCTCGCTGGAAAAGCTGGGGGAGGCCTCCGAGATCCTGACCGAAGTGATCCTGTACCATCCTTCGCCCAACGCGCCGGGGGGCACGAGCGGGTCGGGCGGCACGGCGCGGACGTCCTGACGAAAACCGGGTAAAATCACAGTCTTTGCGACGGACGGGCTGGCGCCATGGCAGCGATGCCGGGGCGGCGGCCGGTCGTTTCCGGTCCTGCCCAGGAGAGTGCAGTCTTGAAGAAGCGGGATTACTACGAGGTCCTCGGTGTCGGGCGCGAGGCGGGTGAGGCCGAGATCAAGAAGGCCTACCGCCAGCTTGCCATGAAGCATCATCCGGATCGGAACCCCGGAGACAAGAACGCCGAGGAGAAGTTCAAAGAAGCGGCCGAGGCGTACGCCGTCCTGGCCGACACGGACAGACGCGCGCGCTACGACCGATTCGGGCACGCCGGCGTGGGCGGCGCCGCCAATGGGGTCGGCGGCTTCAATCCGGAGGTCTTCTCCGATTTCGAGGACATCCTCGGGTCCTTCTTCGGCTTCTCGTTCGGCGATCTGTTCGGCGGGGCCCGTGGGCGGCGCCCCGGTCGACGCCGGGGGGCCGACCTCCGGTTCGACCTGGAGATCGATTTCCTGGAGGCCGCTCTCGGGTGCGATAAGGAGATCGGCGTCCCCCGCCTGGAGGGCTGCTCCGATTGCAAAGGCACGGGCTCGCGGAGCGGCGCGCGGGTGACGTGCGAGGCCTGCCACGGCCAGGGGCAGGTGGTTCACAGGCAGGGCTTCTTCACGCTGAACCAGACCTGCGGTCGTTGCGGAGGCGCGGGGACGGTCGTGCGGGATCCGTGCCCAGCCTGCCGGGGAGAAGGTCGCCGGCGTGCCGTGCGACGGCTGAACGTCAAGGTTCCCGCCGGGGTGGACAACGACAACCGCCTGCGCGTTCCCGGAGAAGGGGAGGGGGGAGCGGTGGGCGGCCAGCACGGGGACCTGTACGTCGTCCTGCACGTGAAGGAGCACCCGTTGTTCCGGCGCGACGGTCCGAACCTGGCGGTCGAGGTGCCGATCACGCTCCCGCAGGCGGCCCTGGGTGTCGAGGCGCAGGTGCCGACGCTCGAGGGGCTGTCGCGCATCAGCATCCCGTCCGGAACGCAACCCGGCGCCGTCTTCTGCCTGAGGGGCAAGGGGCTCGCCCGGCCGGCCGGCGGGCCGCGCGGAGACCTGTACGTGACCGTGGCCCTGAGCGTACCGACCCGCCTCGGACGCAAGCAGCGCGAGTTGTACGAGAAGCTTCTCGAGCTGGAAGAACCGGCCGGCGAGAAGGACAAAGACAAGGACATCCTGGGCCGGGTCAAGGACATCTTCACCTGAGCGCCGCCGCCGGCACCCGATCGACGTTCCTGCGCGCCAGACTCGTCGTCCCGCCCGCGCTCGAAGAGCAGGCGGTTGCGGCGCTCTGGGAGAACGGCTGTCTCGGCATCCAGATCGTCGCGGCCGGCCCGGTGCCGCGCCTGACGCTCGACGCATACTTTCCGGGCCGGGCGGGGGCGAAGCGGCTCGGCGGCCGCCTGCAAACCGCCCTGCTGGGCGCCGGACTGGCCCCGCCCGGGCGGCTTCGTCTGCGCTCCGTCGGGCCCGGTCGCTGGGTCGAGAAGTGGCAGAGAACGCTGCGGCCGATGGTCATCGGGACTTTCCTGGTCGTGCCGGAGGGCTGCGGAGTCCCCGCGCGGAGATCCGGCCGCCACACACTGCGGGTGCGATTCGGCCAGGCGTTCGGGACGGGCGAGCATGCCTCCACCCGCATCTGCCTGCGACTCCTGCAGCGGCACCTCGCGGTCGGACAGCGTGTCGCCGACCTGGGTGCGGGCAGCGGGATCCTGGCGATGGCCGCCCGTCGTCTAGGAGCCGGACGCGTGGTCGCGATCGATACCGACAGGGTGGCGCTGTCGGTGGCGCGCCTCAACCTTAAAGACAACGGGTTGTCGGGACTCATCGAGCTGGTGTGCGCAGATGCTTCGGAGGCGGCGCGCTACGGCCCGTTCGACCTCCTGCTGGTCAACATCGGTGCCGCGACCATCGGCAGAATTATTCCGGCTATCCACGCCGCCCTGGCGCCGGGCGGGCACGCCATCCTCGCCGGAATCCTGGTGGACGACGAAGTCGACCTCATGCGAGCCGCCCGGCGGCATCGCTTCGCTCTCGTCGACAGACGGCGCTCCCGGCCCTGGTCGGCCCTGGTGCTGCGCCGAAGCGGCCCGGAACGCCGCGGGACGTCACGGGCGTCTTGATATCGTTTCACCCCCTGCCTTATACTCGGACGACACCTGAACGCACACGCGCCTCCGAGGGGAGATCAGGATGGCCTTCACGAAGGCCGAGACGATCTGGATGAATGGACGCCTGATCCCCTGGGAGCAGGCGACCGTGCACGTCCTGTCCCACGTCATTCACTACGGCTCGTGCATCTTCGAAGGGATGCGCTGCTACAAGACGCAGCGCGGTCCGGCCGTGTTCCGCCTGCGCGACCACGTCGACCGGCTGTTCGACGGGTGCAAGATCTACAGGATGGAGATCCCGTACACGCGCGAGCAGATCGAGTCGGCGATCCTCGATACGGTCCGTTCCAACCGGCTGGAGGCCTGCTACATCCGCCCCCTGGTCTATCGGGGATACGAGTCGCTCGGGGTCGATCCGTTTCCGTGTCCCATCGATGTCGCGGTCGCGGCCTACCCCTGGGGCTCGTACCTGGGCAAGGATGCGGCGGAGAAGGGTGTCGACGTGATGGTCTCCTCCTGGCGCCGGCAGGCCCCGGACACGCTGCCCGCCATGGCCAAGGCGAGCGCCAACTACATGAACTCGCAGCTCATCAAGATGGAGGCGCTGGTGAACGGGTACGCCGAGGGGATAGCACTCGACGCCACCGGCTTCGTCAGCGAAGGAAGCGGCGAGAACCTCTTCCTGGTCAAGAAGGGGGTCCTGTACACGCCGCCTCTGACCGCTTCGATTCTCCCCGGCATCACGCGGCAGTCGGTCCTCCAGCTCGCCCAGGATCTCAAGATCCAGGTGATCGAGCGCAGCCTGCCGCGGGAGTCGCTCTACATCGCGGACGAGGTCTTCTTCGTGGGCACGGCCGCCGAGGTCACGCCGATCCGCACGATCGATCGGGTGACGATCGGCCGGGCCAGGAAGGGTGAGATTACCTCGCGGATCCAGGCCGATTTCAAATCGATCACGTCCGGCCAGATCGAGGATCGCCACCACTGGCTTTCCCCCCTGCAGTAGGCGCCTGTCCGCTCGGAAGGCCCGCCCACCCCTGCCTGCGTAACAGTCAGAAAACAAGCCGGTTTCTTGACTTCGTACCGCGCGGAACCTAGATTCCACGCGTCGTCACGGGGGCCGGTTTCCCCCCAGGGGAGCAGCGGCAACTCCATGCACGTCAACGACCTGCTCAAGATCGCGACGGAGCGCCGGGCGTCGGACCTGCATCTCAAGGTCGGAAGCCACCCCGTCATCCGCGTGAACGGCCGCCTCACCCCCCTCAGCGAGCTGAATCGCATGTCGCAGGAGGACACCATTGCCATGGCGTTCAGCATCATGAGCGGACGCCAGAAGCAGAAATTCAAGGACCACTTCGAGATCGACCTGGCGTACTCGGTCCCGGGCCTGGGGCGTTTCCGCGTCAACGTGTTCCAGCAGCGCGGCACCGTCGGGCTGGTGCTGCGCGTCATCCCGGCCAAGATCTTGAGCATCGAGGATCTGCTGCTGCCGCCGGTCCTCAAGACCATCGCCGACGAGCGTCGCGGGCTGATCCTGGTCACCGGGACCACCGGATCGGGAAAATCGACTTGTCTCGCCGCCATGATCGACTACATCAACCAGCAGCGCACCGAGCACGTCATGACGATCGAGGACCCGATCGAGTTCCTGCACCGCGACAAGAAGAGCCTGGTGAACCAGCGCGAGGTCGAGGTCGACACGAAATCGTTCGCGACGGCCCTGCGTTCGGCCCTGCGGCAGGATCCCGACGTCATCCTGGTCGGCGAGATGCGCGACTACGAGACGATCGAGACGGCCTTGACCGCGGCCGAGACCGGGCACCTGGTGTTCTCGACCCTCCACACCCTCGACGCCACCGAGACGATCAATCGCGTCATCTCGGTCTTCCCTCCGCACCAGCAGAAGCAGATCCGGCTGCAGCTCGCGAGCGTCCTGAAGGCGGTCATTTCGATGCGCCTGCTGCCGCGCGCCGACGGCAACGGCCGGGTGCCTGCCGTCGAAGTCCTGCGGATCACCAACTTCGTGCGCGACTGCATCGAGAACAAGGACAAGACCAAGCTGATCCACGAGGCGATCGCCCAGGGCACGTCGCAGTACGGCATGCAGACCTTCGACCAGTCGATCTTCCAGCTCTTCAAGAAGGAGCTGATCACCATGGAGGAGGCGCTGCGCCGCGCCACCAACCCGGACGAGTTCAAGCTCAAGCTGCAGGGGATCGAATCGACGGCGGACGTGGCGCAGCGCGAGATGGAGAGCACCCTCAAGTCCGGCTTCGAGAACGCGGCGGGCGCCGCGGGCGGCGGGGGCGGCTCGGTGTTCGACCTGTCGCGCGCCCACGGCGCGGGCGGCCCGCGCAAGAAGTAACCTGCCCCATGCGGGCCGCTCCGGCTCTTCGCTTCGAATCCTCACTCCTCTCGCCCCGGCACCCGCGGGCGCGTGGCGACGCGCGGACGCGACGGCTTGGTATAATGGCGCCCCTTCGAGGACGAGCCATGCCGCTTCACAAGCCGAGCGCCGCCTGGATCCGCGAGGAATTCCTGCGTTTCTTCGAGGAGCGAGGGCACCAGCGCGTCCCCTCCTCCTCCCTCATACCGGCGCAGGATCCGACCCTCCTGTTCACCAACGCGGGGATGAATCAGTTCAAGGACGTGTTCCTGGGGCGGGAGACGCGGCCCTACCGGCGCGCGGCCAGCTCGCAGAAGTGCATGCGCGTCTCGGGCAAGCACAACGATCTGGAGCAGGTCGGACGGACGCCGCGGCATCACACCTTCTTCGAGATGCTGGGGAACTTCTCGTTCGGCGACTACTTCAAGAAGGACGCGATCGAATATGCCTGGGATCTGATGACCCGTGTCTTCGCGCTCCCCAAGGGGAAGCTGTGGGTGACGATCTACCTGGATGACGAGGAGTCGTTCGGGGTCTGGAGCGGGACGATCGGCGTACCCGGGGACCGGATCATCCGTCTGGGCGAGAAGGACAATTTCTGGTCGATGGGGGACACCGGACCGTGCGGGCCGTGCTCGGAGATCCACTTCGACCGCGCCGGCGCGTGCGCGGAGGGACGCAAGGACTGCAACCCCGGCCACGACTGCGGCCGCTTCATGGAGCTCTGGAACCTCGTGTTCATGCAGTTCGACCGGCAGCCGGGGGGAGAACTCCGGCCCCTGGACAAAACGGGTGTCGACACCGGCATGGGCCTCGAGCGGATCGCCTCGGTCCTGCAGGGCGTCGCCGGCAACTACGAGACCGACTTCTTCAGGCCGATCGTGGACGCCGCGAAGCGGCTGGCGGCGAAGGAGGGGGGCTGGAAGGACTCAGGCAAGGAGGACGACACCGTCGCCCTCCACGTCATCGCCGACCACGTCCGTGCCATGACGTTCCTGATCTCGGACGGCGCCGTCCCGAGCAACGACGGTCGGGGATACGTGCTGCGGAGAATCATGCGCCGGGCGATGCGCTTCGGCCGGACCCTCGGGATCGAGAGACCGTTCCTGTGCGAGCTCTCCGGGACCGTCATCGACATCATGAAGGACCCGTACGAGGACCTGGTGGCCCATCGCGACCTCATCGCCCAGACGGCGCGCCGCGAGGAGGAGCGCTTCGCCTCGACGCTGGCGGTGGGGCTGGTCAAGGTCGAAGATCTCGCGCGCGGCCTGAGCGCCGGGAAGAAGGCGGTCCTGCCCGGTCCCGAGGCCTTCCGCCTGTACGACACCTTCGGGATCCCTCTCGATCTGATCCGGGACGTCGCCCACGGCTGGCATCTCACGGTCGACGACGCCGGGTTCGAGAAGGCGATGGACGAGCAGCGGGAGCGATCGCGCCGGGGGATGAAGGAGATCGCCTCCGCCGTGCCCGCGGTCGTCGCGCGCCTGCCGGCCCGGACGAGCGATTTCGTCGGCTACGCTGCGACGATCGTGCAGGAGGCGCGCGTCCTGGCGATCGTCCGCGACGACACTCTCCTGGACGAGTTGGGCGCGGGAGAGGAGGGCCAGATCCTCCTCGACCGGACGCCGTTCTACGCCGAGGGGGGCGGGCAGGTCGGCGACACGGGGTACCTGACGTCCTCGACCGGCGTGGCCTTCGTGCGCGACACGCAGGCGCCCCTGCCCGGGTTGAACCTGCACTCGGTCGAGCTGCGCGAGGGCCGGCTGCGCGTCGGCGACGCGGTGCGCGCCGAGGTGGACGCGTCGCGGCGGGACGCCGTGATGCGCAGCCATGACGCCACCCACCTTCTGCACGCCGCGTTGCGCGACATCGTCGGCCTGCACGTGAAGCAGGCCGGATCCCTGGTGAATCCCGACCGTTTCCGCTTCGACTTCAGCCACTACGCCGCCCTGTCGGACGACATCCTGGCCCAGGTCGAGGACGAGGTGAACGACGTCATCCGCCAGGACCTTCCGATCAAGACCAGTGTCATGCCCATCGACGAGGCGCTCCGCAAGGGGGCTCTGGCCTTCTTCGGAGACAAGTACGGGGACGTGGTGCGGGTGGTCGAGGTGCCCGGATTCAGCATCGAGCTGTGCGGCGGCACGCACGCCTCGTCGACCGGCTCGATCGGTCTCCTGAAGGTCGCGCAGGAGCGCGGCATCGCCGCCGGGGTCCGGCGCATCGAGGCGCTGGCAGGCCGGCTGGCCCTGCGCGAGGCGCGCGCCGACAAGGCGCTCGTCGAGACCGTGCAGTCGGCTCTGAATGTCGAGAGACCCAAAGTATACGAGACGCTGGTCCGTCTCCTGGAGCAGAACCGGTCCCTGCAGCGCGAAGTCGAACGCCTCAAGGTGACGATGGCGGCCGGTGGTCCCGGCGGAGCGGAGGAGGATGTCCGGGAGGCGGCCGGGATCAAGGTGCTGGTGCGCGGGCCTCAGGAAGGTTTGGACAAGGACGCGGTGCGGGCGCTCGTGGACGCGAGTCGCCGGCGCCTGCCCTCGGGCGTCATCGTCCAATGGGCGGTGCGCGATGAGCGCGTCACCGTGACCGCGTCGGTCAGCCGGGACCTCATCCCGCCGCTGCACGCCGGAGACATCGTGCAGGAGCTGGCCCGTCTGTTCGACGGCCGGGGGGGCGGCAGGCCGGACATGGCCGAGGCGGGCGGCAGGAGTCCCGCGGATCTGAAAGCGGTACGGGACCGTACGCTCGAGATCGTCGAAACGGTCATCCGCAGGGTGGGTGCGGCCCGATGAGACAGGCCGCCTGCCTCATCCTGGCCGGGGCCGGTCTCATCGCCCCGATCCTCGCAGGGGACGACATCTACTATCGCCGCAACGCCGACGGCTCCCTGGTCCTCACCAACGTGCCCGACCGTGCGGATCTGCGCGCCTACACCGGGCACGGCCCCCTGCCGGTGACCCGCTCCGGCGAGGAGTTCCGCGAGCTCATCTACAGGACGGCGGTCAAGCACGGCATCCATCCCGATCTGGTGTTCGCGGTCGCCGCGGTCGAGTCGAATTTCAACTCGCGCGCGGTCTCCGAGAAGGGCGCCCAGGGGCTGATGCAGCTGATGCCCGACACGGCCGCGCGATTCGGCGTCTCCGATCCGTTCAACCCGGCCGACAATGTCCTCGGCGGCGTGCGCTACATGCGCTATCTGCTGGACCTGTTCAAGGGGGACTCGCGCCTGGCGCTGGCGGCCTATAACGCGGGCGAGAACGCCGTCCTGGCCACGGGTTCGGTCCCGCCGTATCCCGAGACCCGCCGCTATGTCGCGCGGATTCTCAAGATGTTCGGCGGCAAGAAGCCGCTGCTGCTGGCGGCGCCCCCCAGGACCGTGCCGGTGGCGATCCCGACACCGCAGCCGATCCACTCGTACACCGACGCCGCCGGTGTCGTGCACTTCACCGACGGGGCGCCGCCGAGCCCGCAGCCGTCCCCTGCGGCGGGACCCTAGGACCCGGGCGGCTAGAAGGAGCCGCGCCTGATCCCGCGGCCGGGATGGCATCGTGATCGACGCAGGCGATCCACGGGAATTCGCGCGCCGCATCCCCAAAGCGGAAATCCACCTTCATCTGGAGGGTGCGGTCGAGCTCCCGACTCTCTTGCGGATCGCGGGCGTGACGGGAGGGCAGGCCGACGACGCGACGCGCGGGAGGCTGGCCTGTCTCTACCGGCACCGCGACTTCCCGGACTTCCTGCAGAACTTCCGGCGGCTGTGCGCTGAGCTGCGCCGGCCGGAGGATTTCGCGACGATCGTCGACGATCTGTCCCGTCGCCTGCAGGACGACAACATCCGCTACGCCGAGGTGTTCTGTTCCCCGATCATTTTCCGGCGCGCCAGCGGTCTGTCGGCCGATGAGATCCTCGACGCGGCGAGCCGTTCGGCCCGGCGCCGCGAGCGGGACGGGGGGCCGCGGCTGCGCTTCCTGTTCGACGGCGTCCGCCAGTTCGGCATCGAAGGGATGGAGGAGGTCGTGCAGAGCGCCGCGGCCTGCAGGCAGTATGACGTGATCGGCATCGGAATGGGCGGGGACGAGAAGGCTCTGCCGACCGCCGCCTTCACGGGTCCCTATCGGGAGGCCCGCCGTCTGGGCTTGCGCACGACGGTGCACGCGGGGGAGTTCGATGGTCCGCGCTCGGTGTGGGAGGCGATCGACGTCCTGGGGGCCGAGCGCGTCGGCCACGGCGTCCGGGCGCTGGAGGACCCGGTCCTCGTCGGCGTCCTGAGGGAACGCGGTGTCCCTTTGGAGTGCTGCCCGACGAGCAACATCAGGACCGGAACCGTGCGCGGCTGGGAGACGCATCCGATTGGAGACCTGCACCGCGCAGGCGTCAGGATCTCGGTCAACAGCGATGACCCGGCCCTGTTCTCGACGAGTCTCGTGGATGAGTGGGCCGTCCTGATCACACGTCTCGGCTTCACGAAGGAAGAGGTGCTGGCGATCGGCATGCGTACCGCCCGCGCAACCTTCCTGCCGGAGATCGAGCAGGAAACGCTCGCCCGCGAGATGGCGCGCGCCGGCCGTGAGGCGGGAGTGAGCCCGTGAGATCACCCGGGCGGCCCGTGGCCCTCGCGCTCACGGTGCTGGCGGCTCTGTTCATCCTTCTCCTCCTCGCCCTGCTCCAGCCGGCCGGGGGACTCCACGGCCGGTACCTGGTCGCGGGGCAGGGAGGCGTCGAGGCGCCGGTCCACGAGAGGGTCGACCCGCAGATCAATTTCTCGGTTCCGCAAAGGCTCGACGCGGCCTACGTCTTTCATTGGAACCAGAGCCGGCTGGGGGACTTCCCGCGGGACTCCATGCCGCCGTATCACATCCACTGGAGCGGGCTGCTCCTGGCGCCGCGCGCCGGGACCTACGGGTTCGCGCTCGACGTTCACGGGGACTCCCACCTGTCGATCGACGGAGTTCCGGTCGAGACCCAGCCGGACACCGTCACCGAGCGCCCCCTCACCGCCGGCTGGCACGCGCTGGCGCTCGACTACAGTCTCGCGCTGCAGGGGGACGCGCACCTGGTGCTCTCCTGGAAGCCGCCGGGAGAAACCCTCCGTCCGGTCCCCTCCGGAAACCTCGCTCCGGACCAGGACGCCGTCGCCCGGGCCCGCGTCCGCCGCGCGATCGGCTTCCTCCTGCTCGCGGCCGCGGCGGTCGCCGTCGCGGTCCTCGCGTTCCTGGCCCGCAGGGAGGGCAGCGCCGCGGCGCGACTCGTGACCATCCTCCGGGCCGAGCGCGTCACGCTGGCGCTCGGCGCCATCATCATTCTGGGGGCGATGCTGCGCTTCCACGATTACGCCCTGGTCCCGTTCCATCACGAGACGGCCGACGAATACCAGCACGCCTGGGAAGGGTGGACGCTCCTGCACGACGGTGTGCCGAAGGCATGGAGCACCTTTCCCGACCGGTACCCGATGGAGCAGACCCGTGACTTCCGCTGGTTCGGCGACCGGTACGTCCTGGTGTGGCCCTATTTCGATCATCCGCCCCTGTTCTCGATCCTCGTGGGGGTCGTGGTGTCGCTCGCGCAGCCCGCGACCTACCTGCCGCCCTGGGACTTCCTGTCGTGCACCCTTCCCGTCATGCGGATCGTGCCGATCGTCCTCAGCCTGATCGGGATTCTCCTGCTGTACCGCGTGGCGAGGGAGTACGGAGCCTCGGAACGGGCGGCGCTCCTCGGCGCGCTGGTCTACGCCACCCTGCCGGTGATCGTCCTGGCGCACAGGCTGGTGAAGGCGGAGAGTCTCCTGTCGATCCTGTTCCTGGGCGCCATCCTCGCGGTCCAGAGGCACGATCGATCCGGGCGGGCGCGCGACGCCGTCCTCGCGGGAGCGTTCTCGGGGCTGTCCATCTGGAGCAAGGCGACCGGCATCGCCGTTCTCGTCGTCGTGCTGGTGCTGCTCCTGTCCCGCCGCCGCTACCGCGGCGGGCTCCTCGCGCTCGGCTCGGCGTGCGGCTGCGTCCTTCTCTATCTCCTGTACGCCTGGGCGCTCGACTTCGGCATCTTCCTGAAAATCATCGAGGCCCAGTCGACGACCAAGTGGGTCGGGCCGGAGTCGCTGCAGGACCTCCTCGCAGGCAAGGTCGTCGTCAAATACTTCGGCCGGGGCTGGTACCTCTGGCTCCTGCTGTGCGCCGGCATCGCCGCGCTGCGCCGCGAGCGCGCCCTTCTCGTCCCGGTGGCGGTCTACGCGACGGTCATCGCCCTGACCGCCGATCTCCGGGTGATCTACGGCTGGTACAGGATCCCGCTCTACCCGTTCCTGTGCGTCGCGGCGGGGATCGTGCTGGAGGAGATGCTCGTCGAGGCCGATCTCTTCCGCGCGTTCCCGTTCGCCATCACAGCCGTATCGACAGGCGTGCTGTATGCCCTCCCCGAGTGGGCCTCGGGAAGCGAATCGGGCAGGCTCGCGGTCTACGCCTTCGCGCTGTGCGCCCTGGCGCCGTTCCTCGTGCGCCTGGCGTTCGAGCGACCGCTGACCGCCCGTCTGGCGCGCGCCTCGACCTGGTTCCTCCTCCTGGTGTTCCTCTTCACCAGCCTGAAGAGCGTCGACGGCCTGCTCGAAATCTATTCCGCCACGCGCGGCGGCCGCTGAGGCACGGCGACCTTCCTGCCGCCGTCGCGCGTCGGTCTCCGCAGACGATCCGTCCCCGCCCGGATCAGACGTTCCACCTCGGCAGCAGAGCGCGCCTCGCAATACACCCTCAAGAGGGGCTCGGTGCCGGACCCGCGGAACAGGATCCAGCCCGCGTCGCCGAGCAGGAGCTTGACGCCGTCCAGGGTGTCGACCCCCGTCACCGCGAGGCCGGCGAGCCGCGCTGGCGGGTCCTGCCGCAGACGCGCCACCGCCTGGCGCGCCGCCTCGACGGGCGTCGACAGGTCGACGCGACGGTAGAAGAACCTTCCGTAGTCCTTCTCCATCGCCGTGATGCGCCTGGATAGACTGGGGTCCCCCGTCGAGAGCATCTCGAGGAGGAGGAGTCCGATCAGGATCCCGTCGCGCTCCGGCAGAAACCCCTTGACGCCGATGCCGCCGCTTTCCTCGCCGCCGATGAGGACGTCCTGCTCCCGCATCAGCTTCGCGACGTGCTTGAAGCCGACCGGCAGGTCGTAGAACGGCAGGCCGAAGCGGCGGGCGATCCGCTCCGCGACCAGGGTGTTCGCGAAGGTGCGGGCGATGGCGCCGCGCCACTTCTTGTGCTCGATCAGGTGCAGGGCCACGAGCGCGAACACCTGGAACGGGGACAGGACGCGTCCGGTCTCGTCGCACGCGGCGATCCGGTCGCCGTCGCCGTCGGTGGCGATGCCGATGTGGGCGCGCAGCCGCACCACCGCCTGACGCAACGGCCCCAGGTTGTCGGGGAGCGGCTCGGGCGCCCGGCCGCCGAACATCGGGTCGGGCTCCGAGCGGACCGTCGTGACCCGGACGCGTCCGGGGCGCACCAGGTCCTCCAGGATCCGCCCGCCGCTGCCGTGCATGCTGTCGACCACGGCGCGCACCGAGTTCCTGCGGATGAGCGCGAGATCGACCACCGACCGGAGGCGTGGAACGTACGCCGGCAGGAACGACCGGCGGCTTCCAGAAACGGCCCCGGAGCGCGGGGGTGTTCGACCCAGAAGCGCCTCGACTCGCGTCGTCAGCTCGGGAGGAGCGCTGCCGCCGAAGGCGGCCTTGATCTTGAATCCGTTGTACTCCGGCGGGTTGTGGCTGGCGGTGATGCACACGCCGAGCGGAGCGCCGCCCGCGACGACCTGGCAGGAGACCATCGGCGTCGTGACCGGCCCGTCGGGAAGGATCGCGGGAACGTCGTTCCCTTCGAGCACGGCGGCGACGGTCTCGGCGAACCGGGGGCCCAGGAAACGGACGTCGTGACCGACCGGCACGGGGGCGCGCGCCGCGCCGTCCTCCTGGAGCAGATCCGCGACGGCCTGGGACACGGCGCGCACGTTGTCGAAGGTGAATCCGTCCGCGACCACAGCGCGCCAGCCATCGGTGCCGAAGCGAATCGCCATGTCGTGCCCGATCCTCTTCGCGCCTGCCGCGGCGCGCCGATGGGTCGTCGAGTCCCGTTGACCGTAGCGCGGGCCGTGTGCTAGGTTCGGATCGCCCCGCCTTGAGCGACGGCCGGTTCGGGCGCGAGCGGGGCGCGGCCTCGCGGCATTCTACACTCGGACTTCCTGGCACCCTAAAGGATGATCAACCTCCCAACCTGGATCACGATCGTCCGCATCTTTCTGACACCGGTCCTGGTCGTCGTCCTGATGACCCGCGTCACGTACCTCGAGACCTTCGGACTGTCGTGGCAGATGATCGGCGTCATCGTGTTCCTCCTGGCCTCGTGCACCGATTATCTCGACGGCTGGCTGGCGCGCAGGCGCAACCAGGTGACGACGCTCGGCATCCTCCTCGACCCGATCGCCGACAAGCTGCTCACCTCCGCCGCGTTCATCTCGCTCGTGCAGATCGGCGTGGCGCGGGCCTGGATGGTCTGGATCATCATCGGCCGCGAGTTCGCGGTGGACGGGCTGCGCATGATCGCCTCCAGCCAGGGGATCACTATCGCGGCGAGCATCTGGGGCAAATACAAGACCGTGTCGCAGGTGGTGGCCGTCGTGCTGCTCATCTTCGGGAACACCTACCTGGGGAAGTGGGACCTGGCCGGGGACATCGCGATCTGGGTCGTGGTGGTGGTGGCGACGCTGTCCGCCGCCGATTACTTCTACAAGTTCTCGAGACGGCTGGGGGTGATCGGGGCGCAAGCGGGCCCCCGGGGGGGCGGTCTTGGGTAGGGCAGGGGGCGACGATCAGGGGCTGTTCGTCCGCCTGCGCCGTCTCTTCCTGACCGGTCTCGTGATCATCCTGCCCCTCCTGATCACGATCTGGCTGCTCCGCGTCCTGTTCGGCCTCGTCCACGGCGTGTCCACACCCTTCATCCTCAGGATTCTGAGTCTGCTGCGGCTGCCACTGGTGGACGATCCCGCCTTTTCGACCTATCTCGCACCCCTGATCGGCGTGTCGGCGACCCTGGTCCTGATCCTCATGGTGGGGGCCCTGACGACCAACTTCCTGGGCCTGCGGATTCTCTCGGCGTTCGATCGCATGATGCTGCGTATCCCCCTGATCAAGGGGATCTACGGCGCCGCCCGGCAGCTTCTGGAGGCCCTGAACCGGAAGACCGACACCTTCCAGAGGGTCGTGATGGTGGAATATCCACGTCCGGGCGTGTACACCATCGGCTTCATGGCCAGGGAGAACGCCACGCTCCGGCTGGCGGGGGAGCGCCCGAAAATGCCCGGGTTCACCCTGGTGTTCCTGCCCACGTCTCCGAATCCTACGTCGGGGTGGCTGGCCGCCGTGCCGGATCGCGACGTCATTCCCCTCGACATGTCGGTCGAGGACGGTATCAAGACGATCGTCAGCGGCGGACTCGTGCTCCCGCCGGGCTGGGACCGATCGTGACGAGGCTGCGATGTTCTACTGGATCGTCAAGGGGATCTTCTTCCCGTTCGTCCACTTCTACCTGGGGCTGACCCGGGACGGGCTCGAGCACCTGCCGCACCGGGGTCCGGCGATCGTGGTCTCGAACCACACGTCGTACGCCGACGCCATCATCCTCGGATCGGCAGCGCCGCGACCGATCCACTTCATCGTCCTTCAGCGGATGTACGACCTGCTCCTCATCCGGTGGTTCTACTGGGGCATGGGGACGATTCCGGTGCGCGCCGAGGGGCAGGACTCGAAGGGGATCAAGCGTGCCCTGCGGCTCCTCGCCTCGGGGCGCATCCTCGGCGTGTTCCCCGAGGGCTCACGCAGCGCCGACGGCCGTCTCAGCGAGCCGCGCCTCGGCGCCGCGATGATCGCCGCGCTCAGCGGGGCGCCGGTCGTGCCGGTCCACATCGACGGGGCGCGCGCCTCGCTCCCTGTCGGCGGCCGGTTTCCGAAGCCGGCCCGCATCCACGTGCGTTTCGGTCCGCCTCTGCGCTTCGAGAGCGGAGGCCCGGGGTCGGGCCGCGAGTCCCTCAACGCCTTCGCACGTGAGATGGTCCTGGCGATCCGTCGCCTCGAGACTCAACCATGACGACGCCCACGGCCGAGTTCATTGCCGTCGGCTCGGAGCTGCTCGAGCCCTGGCGAACCGACACGAACGGCGCCTATCTGTCGCGACGGCTCGGGGAGCGCGGCATCCCGGTCCGCTTCAGGACCGTGGTCGGCGACGTCCTGGACGACCTGAAGGACGTGTTTCGCATCGCCCTCGCCCGCTCCGAGCTGATCGTCGCGACCGGCGGGCTCGGCCCGACGATCGACGATCTGACGCGCGAGGCGGTGGCGGAGCTCCTGGGACTGCCTCTCGTCCTGGATGAGCAGCTGGCGAGCGGGATCGAAGACCGTTTCCGCAGGCACTCGCTGCCGATGCCGCCCCGAAACGTGCGACAGGCGATGGTGCCGCAGGGGGCCGCGGTCCTGCCGAACCGTCTGGGGACCGCCCCGGGCCTGTGGCTGCAGCACGGTCGCGCCACCCTCGTGCTTCTGCCCGGAGTTCCCGCTGAGATGCGCCAGATGGTGGACGATTCGGTCCTGCCGCGCCTCCCCGTCCAGGGGGACCGCTTCGCCTACCGTGTCATCAAGATCGCCGGCCTCACCGAATCTGAGGTCGATCGCCGCCTCGACGAGGTGGCCCGCTCGGCCGATCCCGTGGCCTGGACCATCCTCGCCGCTCCGGATCAGATCGAGATCCATCTGCGCGAGCGCGTGCGCGCCGGGGAGGAGCCTTCCGGAATCGAACGGGTCGACAGGGGCATCGTGTCGGCTCTCGGCGCGAGCGTCTTCGCCCGGGACGAGGAGACGATGGAGGAGGTGATCGGGCGTCTCCTGGTGGAGAGGGGCGAGAGCCTCGCGACGGCGGAGTCGATCACGGGAGGCGGCATCGCGAGGCGGATCACGTCCGTGTCCGGTTCGTCCCGATATTTTCGTGGCTCCGCGGTCGTCTACACAGACGAGTCCAAGAAGGCGCTCCTGGGTGTGGAGGCGGGGACGCTGGAAACGCATGGCGCCGTGAGCGCCGAGACGGCCGTGGAGATGGCGCGCGGCGCCCGACGCGTCTTTGGCTCGATCTGGGCGATCTCCGCGACGGGCTACGCAGGGCCGCAAGGGGGCGGGCCCGGCCGGCCCGCCGGAACGGTGGTGCTGGGTCTCGCGGGACCGGGGATCGAAACGAGCCGCGGACTGAGGTTGCCGGGGGAGCGCGAGACGGTCCGGGCGCGGACGGGGCGCACGGCGCTCGAACTGCTGCGAGGCGCCCTTCTCGGGGTCGAGATGTGAGACTCTTCGTGGCCGCGGAATTGCCGACCGATCTCCGTGGACGCCTCGAGAGTCTCCAGCGGGAGTTGAGAGAGGCGCCCCTGCCGGTGCGCTGGGTGCGTCCCGACGGGATTCATCTCACGCTGAAGTTTCTGGGAGAGGTGGCCGGGTCGAGACTGGAGGAGGTTACGACGGCCGTCGCAAGCGCGGGCCGGCGGCTCCCGCCGTTCCGGCTCGAAACGGTTCGCGCGGTTCCGTTTCCCGCGCGGGGAACGCCGCGGCTCATCTGGGTGGAGGTGGGAGGAGACATCGACCAGGCGCGCAGTCTGACGGCGGCCATCGACGCCGCGACCTCGCCGTTCGGCGTCCCGCCCGAAACGCGCGACTTCAACCCGCACCTGACGCTCGGACGGGTGAAGGGACCGGGGCGGGAAGGCTGGCGGGATGTCCTGGAGCGCGCCGGCGGGTCGGGGCTCGGGGGGTTCGAGGTGACGCAGTACGTGCTGTTCGAGAGCCGGCTCGATCCCGGGGGGGCCGTCTATACCCCCCTCCGGCGGTTTCCCCTCGGGGGCGAAGCGGCAACGGGGGGAGCGGCGTGAGCGGCCGGGTGTTCGCTTCACTGTTGGGCGGCTTCCTGCTCGGAGGGATCCCGTTCTCCTATCTGATCGCCCGCCGGCGCGGTGTCGACCTGAGAACGGTGGGCAGCGGCAACGTCGGGGCGACGAACCTGGCGCGCGCTCTTGGCTACGGCCTGGGAGCCGTCGGACTCGTCCTGGACGCGGCGAAAGGGGCCGTGGCGGTCCTGGTTCCGAGCGTTGTTCTGGGTCCGCAGCCCACCCCGCTGGTCCAGGCGCTGGCCGCGGCCCTGGCGGTGCTCGGACACACCTTTTCTCCATTCCTGCGCTTCAAGGGGGGCAAGGGAGTCGCGACCGGAGCGGGGGCGTTCGCGGTGCTCGCTCCCCAGGCCACGCTCGCGGCGGTCGGCGTCTTCGGGTTGACCGTGGCGCTCACCCGCTTCGTCGGACTAGGGTCGGTCCTCGCCGCCCTGGCGCTTCCGCTGGCGGCCTATCTCTTCAACGCCGACCGGGCCGTGACGGTCGCCGCCGCCGTCGTCGGTGTCCTGGTGATCGCGCGGCACCGCACCAATATCACGCGCCTCCTGCGCGGGACCGAGCACCGCATGGGCGCGGGTGACCCCACGTGACCATCGACGGCGGGGAAAGGGCGACGCGGCGGGCCCGGGGGGTGGGGAAAGCGGCCGTCCTGGGAGCGGGATCCTGGGGGACCGCGCTCGCCCTGCACCTGGCGCGCTCCGGCGATCCTGTCGTCCTGTGGGCCCGCAGCCAGGAGGCGGCGCGCGCGCTCCGGGAGACCGGTGAGAACACGGTGTACCTCGGGGGCCACCGCTTCCCGCGCAGTCTCGAGGTGACCGGCCAGTTGAGCGCGGCGCTGCGCGACGCCCGTCTGGTGCTCTTCGTCGTGCCGGCTCAGCATCTTCGCCCGGTGTTCCGCGCGGCCGCGTCAAACCTGCCGCCTTCCGCCGACCTGGTCATCGCCTCGAAGGGGATCGAGGAAAAGAGCCTCCTGCGACTGTCGGAGGTGCTGGCGCGGGAGGCGGGGGAAGAGGCCGGCCGTCGCGCCACGGTCCTCTCGGGACCGAGCTTCGCCGCCGAGGTCGCGCGCGGCGACCCGACGGCGGTGGTCGTGGCCGGTGAGGACGCGCGCGCCGCGGAGCGCGTCCAGGAGCGTCTGTCGCGCGACAATCTGCGCGTCTACTGCAATCGCGATCGCGTGGGGGTCGAGCTCGCGGGAGCCTTCAAGAACGTCGTGGCGATCGCCACCGGTATCGCCGAGGGGATTGGCTTCGGCAGCAACACGCGCGCAGCCCTCATCACCCGCGGGATGGTCGAGATGGCCCGTCTCGGCACGCGGATGGGTGGACACCCCGAGACCTTCGCGGGCCTCGCCGGGGCCGGCGATCTCATCCTGACGTGCACCGGCGCCTTGAGCCGCAACCGCTCGGTCGGTCTGGAGGTCGGGCGCGGGCGGAAGCTGCAGGCGGTCCTTTCGGGGATGCGGATGGTGGCGGAAGGCGTGGCGACGACCCGCGCCGTCGTGGCCCTGGCGGAAACGCACGGCGTCGAGATGCCGATCGCGGGGCAGGTGAGCGCGGTGCTGTTCGGAGGAACGTCCCCCCGGGACGCGGTCGCCTCCCTCCTGGCGCGCCCGCTCAAGGAGGAAGCGTGATCGATCTTCACAACCATCTCCTGCCCGGCATCGACGACGGGGCGAAGAAGGTCGAGGAGACCCTGGAGTTCCTGCGCATCGCCCGGCGCGACGGCGTGAAGGTGGTCGTGGCCACGCCGCACATGAAACCCGGTGTCTACGACAACCGGCGCGAGACGATCCTCGAGCGGGTCGCGCTGGTGCGGGAGGCGGCCAGGGGGGACGAGGCCGAAGGGGTGACGCTCCTGCCGGGCGCGGAGGTCTACTTCACGGCGGACCTGGTGGCGCGCGCCAAAGCGAAACAGCTCATGACGGTAGCCGACGGCGGACGTTACCTCCTGCTCGAGCTCCCGTACCAGCAGATCCCGATGCAGGTGGACGATACGATCTTCCAACTCCGGCTCCTGGGGATCACGCCGCTCATGGCGCATCCGGAGCGCGTCGCCTACTACCTCGAAAACATCGAGCGGGTTGCCGCCTCGGTGCGGATCGGCGCCCTGACGCAGGTCACGGCGGCGTCCCTGACCGGGAAGTTCGGCGAGAAGCCGCGCGATTTCGCGCGCGCCCTCCTGCGGCGGAACCTGGTTCACGTGCTCGCCTCCGACGCGCACGACGTCCGCTATCGCCCTCCTGTCCTTTCCGAAGTGATCCCGGTCGCGGCCGCCGAGGTGGGTGAAGGGGCCGCACGCCGCATGGTCGAGGAGACGCCCCGCGCGATCCTCGACGGCCGGGACGTGGAGACGACCGAGGCTCCGACCGTCCCGCCGGCGCACGGCTTCCGCGCCCGGCTGCGCTCCCTGTTCACGCGGAGAGCGTGAGAACCGCCCGGCGTCACCAACCGTGCCCTTCGACGCCGAGCCAGGAACCCAGCGCCGGCAGCCTCACGTAGGAAAGGATCCACACTCCCGCGGCCAGGGCCATGGTCAGGGCCATCAATGGGAGATCGCGGTACAGCTTCTCCGGGTTCTGAGCGACGCTGTCAGGCAGATAGGTCAGATGGCTGTAGTACGCGAGATACAGCATCATCAACGGGAAGATGAGGATGTATTCGGGATGATACTTGACAAGAATCACCCCCACGAAAAACGTGAAGCCTGCCGCATAAGTGAGCATGGCGGCCGCAAGCGTCCCCTCGGTGTAATGCAGGAAGGACGACCGGTAGCGGCCGGCGGCGTTCCTGTCGCCGATCGATCGATATTCCGACAGCCTTTTCGCCGTCATCAAATAAGAGCCGATCAGCCAGTAGGCGAGCAGGAAGGAGGAGGGCGGGAACGCCCGGGCCCCCACGCCATACCAGCCGAGCAGGAATCGGAGCGGGTTGTTGATCGCCTCGGACAGGACGTCGAGGTAGGGGATCTCCTTGGTGCGCACCGGAGGAACGTTGTACACGAGCCCCATGACCCACAGACCCGCGAGACTCGCGACGAAGGCGGGTCGCAGCACCGCCCCGACTCCGAAGCCGACCGCGGCAAGCCCGAGCCATTCCAGAACAGCCAGGGGAATGCGAACCTTGCCGGAGGCCACGGGACGGTCCTTCTTCGACGGGTGGAAGCGGTCGGTTTCCGCATCGAGGATTTCATTGAGGACGTAGTTGCTGGAGGCGATCAGGCAGGTCGCGAGCAGGAGCGCCGCGACGGGTCCGGCGGCGATCCAGTTCCGGGTGGATGGCTCCAGCAGGAAGGCTCCGACGATTCCGGGCAGAACGAAGACATTCTTGAACCAGTGATCCACGCGCGCAATGTCCAGGTAGGGGCGCAGACGCGGGATTCTCACGGTCGTCTCCTCACGAACGGGCCTTTCCTTCGCACGGCTTCGCGAAATAGGTGATCGAATCATGCAGATTGAGGGTCACCCGCCGTCTGAAGAGGGCCCGACCCAGCCAGGTTCGGGCCAGGGCCGTGCGCACGCGACGCACCGGCAGGTATCGTTCCAGACGCTCAGCCAGATAACCGATCGACAGGACCCAGGCGTATGGCTCGGCGCGAACCAGCCGGAGTCCGGCCTGGTCGAGGGCCTTGAGCATCGTCTGGCGGGTGAAAAAACAGACGTGAGCCACCCGGTAATGCCACCAGCGCCGCCCCAGAATCCTGGCGGCCAGGCTCCTGACATCCGGGGTGGTGATCACCACCAGGCCGTCGGGCTCCAGCACGTTCCGAATGCCCGCGAGCAGCCATAGCGGATTGGACACATGCTCGATGACATCGATCAACGTCACGATGTCGAAGCGCTGTCCGTCGAGCCCGGGATGCGGGAAGGGTCCCTGGAGCACATTCAGGCGGTGCCGGGTCCGGGCCACCTCGACCCCCCAGCGGCTCGGCTCGATCCCGGTCGCCTCGAGTCCCTGCTCGCGGGCCGCGAGACACAGCAGACCGGTCCCTGCGCCGATATCGAGAAGTCGCCGCGCCCCTGGAGCGAGTGTCCGGCAGCGCGTGAGGATCAGGCGAAACGGCTCCATCCGCCCCTCGCCCCCCTCGAGATAGTCGGGATCCTCCAGGTCGGAATAGAGGGCGACCAGGTCGGGGGCGGGCAGGGGGTCGGCGTACCTGAACCCACAAGAGAGGCATTCCGCGATGCGCGCCGTTCGTCCGTAATGAGAATCGGAGATCTTCATGTCGACGCTGGTGACATCGCCTCCCGTCGTGGCGGCGAGAACTTCGCGGGACTCGGGATGACCGCACAGCCAGCACCGGCTCATCTCGACCTCTCCGATGCGCCAGTCCCGGCCAGCGGCGAGCCCCGGCGATGCGGTCCATGACCGTTCGTGAATCCACCGGGATCCCGGCCGCTCTTTTCGACTTCGATGGGACCATCATCCGGGCCGACACCACCCTGTCCATGTTGAGGTTCCTGGTGCGCCATTTCCCGGCTGCTCTCAAGGATTTGGCTCCGCTGGCCGTCACCTGGCCCGCGTTCCTCTGCGGCGCCGCGAGCCGCGAGAGCCTGAAGGCGATCGCCGTGCGAAGTCTTCGCAACATTCCCCGCCAATCCCGCGAAGGCTTCTTCCGGGATTTTCACGATCGCTGTCTGCTTCCCCGCTACCTGCCGGGAGCGATCGAGCGGATACACCGGCACCGCGAACAGGGGCACACTCTCGTTCTTGTCTCGGCAAGCATCGACCTGTACCTGCGCCACACGTCGCGGCACCTGGGATTCGACCATCTCGTCTGCACCCAGGCCTCCCTGGAGCCCCACCCGAGACTCCTCGGCCCCAACTGCCACGGGAACGAGAAGGTCAGACGATTGTCCGGGGAGGAGTTCTTCCGACACACGACCTGGAAGGATTCCTGGGCCTACGGCGACGATGTCTCGGATCTGCCGATGCTCGAAGTCTCCGGGCATCCGGTAGCGGTCAATCCGGGACGGCGGCTGAAGAGGCATGCTACCCGCGCGGGATGGGAGATTCTTGAATGGCAGGAAGGTCGGCGCGGGCCTCGAACGCCGCGCGTCGGGTGAGAAGCCCGAGACCGCAGACGAAGAGCATCGCCAGGAAGGGAATGACAGGAACCCGATAACGCTCCGCCTGTTGTGTGACGAACGAAGAAAGCGCTGCGTGATAGAGGACGGCGAGCAGGACGAACTCCAGCGCGCTCCGCATCCGGGGGTCCCAGAGGCGCCAGCGCGCCAGGATCCAGGGGATGGAGGCGAGCCCCCCCAGCGAGATGGCCATCCCGAGCACGACCTGCGCCGCAAGCGGTCCCAGGCGGGCGACCCAAAGCAGTCTGGCGACGATCTGTCCCTCGGGGACGACCGGCGGGTTCTCCAGAAGGATCGCGGCGAGGCGGTTGTCAGGGACGCCCAGGATGAGGAGGGCGTTGACCGTCCAGAGACGCGCTGCCGCCAACGGATGTGCGGCGACCGTGTCGCGGAAGAAGCCGCTCTGCAGGGACAGAATTTCGCGCGGACTGAAGCCCTGGTCCGTCCCGAACCCGGCCTCCCAGGGCTGCAGGATTCCGTCCGGCTGCGAGAGATCGGCGCGACCGATCAGGCCGTTCACGTCGTGGGCGAAGATCGCCTGGGCCCAGGAACCGGTCGAGTGCAGCGTGAACGATCCAAGCTCGGCATAGTTCCGCCACGACCAGGCGATCGCCGGTGTGATAGCGATGATCGTGAAGAGCACCAGTCGCCGGGCCTGTGCGCGGCTCCAGCCCTCGCGGGCCAGCAGCAGGAGGAGAAGGATCAGCGGGAAATACACCCCGATGGGGCGTATCAGGGGCAGAAGACCCACCGCCACCGCGAGCCCGAGCAGGCTCCCCGTGTCCTTTCGCGTCTGATATCGGTTCCAGGCGATGAATGCCAGGAGAAGCACGAGTGCGTACGGAATTTCCGAAAGAATCAGGTTCGAGTAGGCGATCAGGGACGGCTCGACCGAGAGGAGCAATCCGAGCGGCCAGATTCCGCCGCCGCCCGGCAGCACGTGGGCCGATCGAGCGGCGATCAGGACCAGGCCCGCCCCCAGCAGGCATTGCAGGAATACAGCCCCCTCGAGCCTCTCCGGGGAAGCGGCGCCCGTGGCGAACAAGAGCGCGAGGAGGGCAGGATAAGCGGGGACTCGCCCCCAGGTCGCCTTCCCCGCGTCATCGACCACGCCCCCGCGCGTCTCGAGACTCGCCGCTGTCTTTATGTAAGTGTGAGAATCAGGCACCAGGAAGCGGGGCTCGTCGCGGTGGAGATTGACCCCCAGGACGGAAACCCTGGTCAAAAATGCGAGGCAGGCAACCGCGAAAAAGACTCGCCTGTTCGCCCGCCCCCGGGGGGCGGCATGGCCAAATCGATGCCGTGGGGTTGACGTGTCGTGAGCCACTCGGGAGTGATCGTAGAGAGATTCCTTCAGGAGTGTCAAGGAGAGAGTCCAATGATGGGGTCCGGTCAAGCGTCGACCGCTTCGGCCACGCCGCGAGGTTTTACAAAAGTCATTGAGTTTGATAGAATTACGCGCTTTTCGGACGGGCGGGAAAAATCCTTGCGGCGAATGCGCGGAACGATCAGGAAGTGCTCCAAGGCTGCGGTCGCGGTCATCGGCATGGCCTGCGCTGTGGCCGCGTGGGCGAAGACGAGCCCTGACAAGAGAGACGAGGCGCTGCGCTACTACCGGCTCGGCCAGGTGCAGGTCGAGCAGGGAAAGACGCTGCAGGCGATCGAGTCGGTGAACAGGGCGCTGAAGCTCGACCCTGAGAACGCCGAGGCGCACTACCTTCTCGGCTTCATCCGTTACCAGCAGAGCGAGTACAAGCCGGCGGAGAAGGAGTTCAGGAAGGCCCTCAAGCTGAATCCGTACTACACGGATGCCCACAATCATCTCGGTCTGGTCTACCGCGAGATGAAGCAATACGACGAGGCGCTCGCCGAGTTCCACGCGGCGCTCAACGACAAGTCGTACAAGGCGCCTGAGCGGATCCATCTCAACATCGGTTACCTCTACCTGGCGCGCAGCATGTACCCGGAAGCGATCGCGAGCTTCCAGAAGTCGGTGTCGCTCAGCCCGGCCTACCTGCGCGGTCGTCTCGGTCTCGGGACGGCGTACGCGCAGGCCGGGCAGAAGGATCTGGCGGACAAGGAGCTGCGCAAAGTCGTCTCCCTGGGCCCCGATTCCCCCGAGGCCACCGAGGCCCGGCAGCTGCTCGAGCGAAAGGTGAAGCAGGCGGGCTCATGACTGCGGCGGAGTCGCCCGCGGGCTCCGGACGTTTCGAGCGGCTGCGCCAGGGACTGCGCCGCACCCGGGAAGGGATCCTGGTGCGGGTGGCCTTCCTGTTCCGCGGTGCCGCGAAGGCGGACGACTGGAGCGCAGCCCTCGAGACCGCTCTGATCCAGGCGGACTTGGGCCCGCGCGCCGCCGCGCAGATTGTCGAGGCCGTGAAGGGACAGCCGGGATCGACGCCCCCCTCGTGGGAGGGGGTGCGGGAGACGGCGCGCCGCGTGCTGCGCGACATCCTCGCCGCAAGTGGTCCTGCGGCGAGCGCGTCGACCCGGCGACCCCGGGTCGTCCTGATCGTCGGCGTCAACGGCGGGGGCAAGACGACGACCGCCGCGAAGCTGGCGCAACGGCTTCGCACGGAAGGGAAGAAGGTGGTGCTGTGCGCGGCCGACACGTTCCGGGCCGGCGCCGGCGAGCAGTTGCGTTTGTGGGCGGAGAGAGTCGGTGTGGATTTCGTGGGGCACCGTCCCGGCGCCGATCCTTCGGGCGTGGTGTTCGACGCCGCCGCGGCGGCGCTGTCGCGCGGCGCGGACGCCTTGATCGTCGACACGGCGGGGAGGCTGCACACCCAGGAGCCCTTGATGCGGGAGCTGGAGAAGATCGTCCGGGTGGTCGGGCGGCGTATCGAGGGGGCCCCGGACGACGTTCTCCTGGTGCTGGACGCGACGACCGGGCAGAACGGGGTGAGCCAGGCGAAGCAGTTCCTGGGCGCGGCCCGCGTGAACGGTCTGGTCGTGACCAAGCTGGACGGGACCGCCAGCGGCGGTGTGGCCGTCCGGATCGTGCAGGAGCTCGGGATCCCCCTGCGCTACGTGGGCGTCGGCGAGGGACCGGACGACCTGGTCGATTTCGATCCGGACGAGTTCCTGGAAGGGCTCCTGCCGTCGGCGGCGTAGAGACATCGTGAGTGCGAAACGGGCGGACCGGGACGACAGAAAATTTCTCGGGCTCGCCCTGGCGCTGGCGGCCCGGGGGGCCGGGCAGACCACTCCCAACCCGATGGTCGGGGCGGTTCTGGTGCGCGATGGACGCGTCGTGGGTCAGGGGTACCACACGCGGGCCGGGGCGCCCCACGCGGAGGCGGTGGCCCTTGCGCAGGCGGGGAGGCGGGCGCGGGGCGCGGTGCTCTACGTGAACCTGGAGCCGTGCTGCCACTTCGGCCGCACGCCTCCCTGCGTGGACGCCCTCATTGGCGCCGGCGTGCGGGAGGTGGTGGCGAGCATGCGCGATCCCGACCCGAGGGTGAGAGGGAGGGGCTTCCGCGCGCTGCGAGCGGCGGGCGTTCGCGTGCGGACGGGCCCGCTCGTGGGCGCGGCGCGGAGGCTCAACCGGGAATTCGTCCGGCGGACCGCGGCGGGACGTCCGTTCGTGACGCTGAAGGCCGGCATGAGCCTGGACGGGCGGATCGCGACGCGTTCGGGCGAGTCGAAGTGGATTACGTCGGCGCGGGCGCGCGCCGCGGGACGGGTCCTGAGGTCCGAGCATGACGCGGTGCTGGTCGGCGTGAACACGGTCCTGCGCGACGATCCTCGCCTCACGGCCCGTAGTGGCCGCAAGAGGCGGGAGGCCGACAGTGCGTTTGCGCGTCCCGTCCGCGTCGTGCTGGACGCGCGGCTGCGCACGCCTCCGCGCGCGCGCCTGCTCTCGAACGGAGGTCCGCCGGTGATCGTGATGACGCTCCATGGAGCGTCCGCGGCGCGGCGCCGCAGGCTCGAGGAGAAGGGCGCCCTGGTGATCGAGGCGCCCGGACAGAACGGCCGGATCGCCGTGGGAAGCGCTCTGCGGGAACTGTCGCGGCGCGGCATCGCCAGCGTCCTCGTGGAGGGAGGGTCGGAGGTCCTGGGGTCGCTCCTGGACGCGCGGCTCGCGGATCGGATCGTGCTGTTCGTGGCGGGGAGTCTCCTCGGGGGGCGGGGCGCGGTCCCGGTGTTCGGCGGTCGCGGCACGGGGCGTCTCAGCCATGCGGCCCGGATGGAACGGATCACGGTCCGACCGATCGGACCGGACTACAGAATCGAAGGGACGCTTCGGTTTCCCCGGAGCGGAGGAAAGTGACATGTTCACGGGTCTCATCGAGACGACGGGCCGGGTCGAGCGCCGGGAGACGCGGGCGGACGAGGTGCGTCTGCGTGTGCTGGCGCCGTTCGCCGCCGAAATTGAGCGGGGGAAAGCGTGTCCGTAGACGGGGTCTGTCTCACGGCGGTCGAACGTGGCGCGACCTGGTTCGAGGCCGTCGTGTCGCCCGAGACCCTGTCGCGCACGACGCTCGGACTGCGCGCGCCGGGTGACAGAGTCAACCTGGAGCGTGCCCTGCGCCCCGGCGACCGGCTCGGCGGCCACATCGTCCAGGGGCACGTCGACGGAGTGGGGGTGGTCGAATCGGTGGAACCGGAGGGGAGCGGCCGGAGGGTTGGCATCCGTTTCCCCGGAGACCTGGACGACTTCATCGTCATGAAGGGGTCGATCGCGGTGGACGGGGTGAGCCTGACCGTGGCAGCGCGGGGGGACCGGAGCTTCGAGGCGGCGCTGATTCCGGAGACGCTCGAGGTCACCCGCCTCGGGGACTACGCTCCTGGAACGGCGGTCAACCTCGAGGTGGACATGATGGCACGTTATGTGGTCGAGTATCT
>Ga0137381_10000164_pt1 | contig 40008 bp, 71 predicted proteins | sample SagtaG_16_FD_104808 | JGI IMG/M metagenome (GOLD analysis project Ga0137381, IMG submission 104808) | Vadose zone soil microbial communities from Sagehorn Ranch, Mendocino, California, USA - Sage2_L_115_16 metaG | ecosystem: Environmental > Terrestrial > Soil > Vadose zone | place: USA... | reverse complement strand
GTCCCGTTGACCTGGGGTTTTCCCGTCACGAACCCGCCCCCCCGATCACTGTGAGTGATCGCCGTTTCGCATGACATGCATACGTTCGCATGTTCATGCATCGCGGTTGTTGCGGCTGTTATTGCATCGGCCATGCGCTGGTCGCAGGTTCGACAGTGCATTGCTTCCACCACGTGACACAGGTGTCGGGTAGTGGTCGGCGGTCCAGCCGTAGGGGTGGGTGCCTGGTAATGCGAGGTCTATGGGTAGGTGGCAGCGGATGCACACGGGTGGTGCGGTAGCACGCAGGATGGCGCGGTTGGCGTCGTACTCGGCGTCATACCCGCGCTGCCGTGGTGATGCCCGGTCTGCTGTGCGCCCTACTTGGTATGCCCGGGCGTGTGTCGAGCACCGGGGATGTTCGCTGAGCCGGGTGCATCGTTGGTCCCCGTAGCCGAGGCACACCTTGAGCGTGCCCGTCATTGCTAGGCGGCTGCACGGATGGGCCGTCCGGATCGCTGCCGCATTTCGGCCTCGACCCGCAGGACGTCCCCTGCCTTGTACCGCCCCGAGATGCGGGTGAGGTGGCCGAGTTGTTCCCAGCGGTACACCAACTGGCGGCTGACGCGTGCGACTTGGGCGGCTTGGGCGCCGGTGAGTAGGGTGTTGTAGCCGGTGGGCATGGTCACCTCCGGGCATGGGAAACGCCCCAACCGTGGGGGTGGTTGGGGCGTTGCGTGGACATAGTCCTACGGGTGGAACTGTAAACCGGACCTGACCTGCGGCGCAACTAGCCGCGCGGTTGGGCGTTCGTCGACAACGCGTGCGGCGCGGTTGGGCCGCGGACGGCCTGGATCTCGACTACGACTCGCTTGATCTGATCGAGCCACATTCGGTCCTGACGGGACATGCCGTAGCCGTTGAGTGGCCACTTGATCGTCAGGACCATCTCGGTCGGTGTCATGTCCGCGCGGGCTTCAACTGTGCTCGTGTTGCGCTGATCTCCGTCCGGTGCTTCTCGTCGAGGTGCCTCCGGCCGACGGCGAGTAGTTCGGCGATGGTGTCTACATCGACCACCAGCGGGTCGGGGTATTGCCCGTAACCCAGGTAGCCGAGTGGCCGTCCGCCGTCCCAGTGGTCGCGGCAGCCGATGCCGACGCCACCATTCTCGTCGCCGCTAAGGGCCAGCAGGTCGAAGCCGTCGAGGTTCGTGCTCGCCGCCTTCTCGCCTATCGGTTTGATCTCTGGCCACCATGGCGTCTCGTCGCTTGACTCGAAGCGCGCACATAGCCGACCATCACCGCAGACGCCGTGGTAGACGGCGGGACAGTGCCGTGTGGGCATTTCCCGGCAGGGGAACTCAGGATTCATGCTGCGCTGCCTTTCCGGGTTGCGTAGGCGACCTCAAGCCTGGTCAGCCGCACATACTCGTCGTCGGTGTATACGCGCCGGCACGCCGGGTTTTTGCACTGCGCCGCGTAGTCCTCGCCGGGTGCCGGCCACAGCGATAGTTGGCTGCAGCCGGAGCAGGGTGCGTTGAGCCGTTTCGCCTTGGGTGGTATTTCGCCGGACAGCGCCTTTAGCGCACCGCGCAGGCCGGTGATCTCGGCTACGAAGTCATCGACCGCTGGGTGACAATCTGCGGCCCAGTCGAGGCGTACCCGTAGCCAGGCTGCCATGACCGCAACTTCGTCGTCCGGTAGCCGTTCTGAGCGGTCGCGAAGGTCACGCCAGTCACGAACCCAGGTGCCCAACAACGATGCCGCGGACACGTAGCCGATCTGATCCGCATATAGCGGCAGGTCTGTGTCTGGGTCACGTGGGACGCTGACCGACCCGTAGCGCGCTGGTGCCATCAGGTCCAGGACATCGACCGAGAGTGGTAGGGGCGCTTCGCGTGATCCGGTGACGCGTGCGTCGTCGCCGGTGGTGCCGACCTCGAGTTCGAGTAGCGGGTACATGCGGGCGATGTCGTCGAGGATGCCGGGCAACGGGCGGCGGTGGGGTGTGCAGATGTAGCCACCGTCGGTGTGGTGCGCGGGCTGCCGCAGTAGACAAAGAGTCATCGGCGCCACCACCAGCGTTTCGGCGAGTCGTAGATGATGCAACCGCCGAAATCAACGGCGTTCGGCATCGCCATCATCCGCGCATACTGTTCGACATCGAATCGGGATTGCAGTTCGGCCATCTTCGCTTGCCATTCGGGTGTGTGCATGATGCCGCGGGAGATTTCGGCGTTGTAGCGGCCGAGGACGTCGATGTCGGTCATCGTTGATGCCTCACAGATCAATGTCCGGTGGTCCGCCATCGATGTGATGGCTTGCTTGATGGCCGCTGTAGCGGTAGCCGAGGATTTCGCCGTCGATATCGCGGCGGATGATGGCGATGTCTTCGGGTGCGATTATTGCGCCGTCGGGTAGCTGGTTCGCCTTGAGCCGTTCAGCCTCAGCCTCGGCCCGTTCTGCGCGCGCCCGCTGATCGATCGCTTCGACCTGCAACGAGTCGATGAGCGCTGCGTTCGCTGCATCCGTTTCGGCGCGCAGTTTGCGAATGAGGGCGTTGGCTGGCGCAAGCGCGTCCACGGCTTCGAGTTTCGCCGTCAGCTGCGCGACCTGTTCGGTGAGGACGTCGGCCCTGGCTTCGGCGTTGGCGAGTTCGACGGATTGCTCATGCTTGAGCCGGTCGAGCTCGGCGAGCAGTGGTGCGCGGATAGCATCGACCGCGGCGTTGAGAGAGTCGCCGTGGTCCGCGCCGAGCCGGTAGGCGTCTCCGTATGCGTCGTCGGCCGCCTGGTAGACGCCGTCACTCATCGCCGGCCGCCAGGTCGTCGAACTCGCCGGCTTTCACGGCGGCCAGGAATGTCAACCATTCGTCGTGGGTGGCGATGATGAAACGGCCGGAGCCGTCGCCGGTGCGTAGCCAAATGTTGGTGCTGCCGGGGTTGTGGCCGGCTTGAATGCAGCCGCCGGTTTCGCAGCGGTAGCCGCGGTCGGTGTCAGTCACGGGGCACCGTCGTGGCGATGGTGGTGGCGATGTGCACCGGGTCGGTGCCGAGTTGTGCGGCGAGGTCCGCAATCGTGTAGTTGCGCTTGATGGCTTCGGCGAACCAATCGCAGGGTCCGGTGTGGTCGTAGCCGCGGGTGCAGGCGTCGAGTGCTGGCGGCCGGTGCCGGGTGCATATGTTGGCGGCGACGCGTTCGGCTTCGAGTAGGTCGGCGGCTTGGGCGGCGGTGACGCGGTCGTCTTCGGTCCAGTCGTTGGGTTCGTCGGTTTCCCAGCCGTGGACTGGTGGCTGCAGGTCGGCGGTCATGATGCTGCCTCGCCGAATGAGGCCATGCCCGGCAGGGGTGGGACGGTTCCGTCGAGTAGGAAGTCCAGGTACACCTGCGCGTCGTGGACGACGGCTGCGGCTTGGTCGGTCCAGTGGTCTTCTTTGCCGTCGAACCGGAACCGGTGCCGGTCGGATGCGACGGCGAGGTTCAGCGCATGTAGTCGCAGGTTCGTCGCTTGGATGTTGGGGTCGATGTCTGCGGTGGGCGTGGTGTCGGTCATGGTCAAGTTCTCCGCTTCGAATAGATGAACGTCTGTTGTCCACAGGCTGTGCATGACGGCTGCCTTCAAACCTTCAAATTCCTACTGTCAAACCCTCAAATTCCAGCACATGGGATCTTGATGAGTGGTGCAGTGTTCGACTCACTGCTTCGGGCGCTGCGTCACTCATGCAACTGTTCGTGTTCCCAGCACGGCGGGTGCTGTGAGGGCAGCGGGCGGTTGGGTCGCTGGTGTTCCGACCAGTTCAATGAGTGGATGTAGCGGCGGCCGTTCGCCTCATACCGGCACAGCGGGGCGTCTTTGTCTTCGCTACGTGCCGTTGACATCACGGTCAGCCACCGGTCGACGGTCTTTGCGGTAACAGCGTCGTCGAGGGGGAACAGGTCCCCGGCGATCGTTTTCGGAATGTCGAGTCCGCGGCCCAAGTCGTCCAAGTAACCCCACAGCAGCACCCAGCAGTAGCGGACTTCGAATGGCCACGCCGCCACCGTCTCCGATGTTCGCAGGGACGGCTTTACCGATCGGATACGCGCCATCAGGCTGCCTCCCTTTTCCAGGAGACGGTCAGCGCCTCGGTGATTGCGTCGCTCAGAATCCACGTCGGGACGGCGATGCTGACGGTGTTGTAGCGGCCATTGTTCGCTATGACCCAGCGGAACCCATTGGTGTTACTGGACGCGTTGTCGACCCATACTCGTTTCGACTTCTCGACGGCTGCACGTAGGCCAAGGAACGGGAACAGGTAGCACGTCTGTGTAGGCACGAACGCGTAGGCCAGCCAGTCGCAGTCGAGCGGCTTACGAGCCCAACCGGGCACCGCAGTCGGCACCGGCTTGTAGGGGGACACGCCATCGCGCGGGTAGACCGACCAAATCTCGACGGCGATATCGTCGTACGCCTCGCTGCGTACCTTCTCGTCGACGTAGATTGTTCGGCCGCTTGACAGCACGATGGCGCGGTCCCGGCCGGCGCGCTGATGCCATCCGTCGCCGCGCAGGTCGACGAGGGTCGTCATATCCGGGAATGCTTGCCGGTAGACGGTCTCCCGCCATGGCTGATCGGACTGCTCATGCGAGTAGGCCAGCCGCTCGTTGAAGTCGTGGACGGTCATGAGATCGCCGTATCTAGTCCCCATGCATCCCAGCCGGCACGCTTAACTCGCGCGAAGAGTTCAACAAACTCGGTGAACTCGTCGCTGCGTTCGTACTCGGGATACATGGCTTCGATCAGTTCGTAGGCGCGTTCAGGCTTGGCCGAGTGCTCGCCGCGGTCGCCGTAGAACACCGACGGCGGTCGGTTGGAAGGGGCTGGCAGGATCGGCTGGCCTCGCTTCGCGATCAGCAGTAACTCGTGCTGCTGTCGGGCGTAGTAGCCCATGCCGATCTTGTTTTTGACCCACACCATGCAGGTCCGGTATTCGAACTCCCATGACTTCACGAGCGCCAGGCCGTCGGCTAGCTTCGGCGAGGTCGTCCACATGAACAGGGTTGCGTCGTCCGCCGATGGGATACTTAGCGCTTTGATCTCGTCCAGCGGCATGGTGCCGTACTGATTTTCGATCTGTCGCGTTCCTGATTCGGCGCCTTCGTATTGCCAGGGCGGGTCCACATACAACAGCGCATACAGGCGGTCGGTGAAGGGCACCTCGCGCGCGGACCGCCGCCGCTGGCATATGCGAACCATCCGTGACAGCGAGATGGCCGGCTTCCCCGCCGACAGGAACTCGCCTATTTGTTGGTCCACGATGTCGCCGAACTCGGCGAGTAACCGTGCAGCATGGCACCGCTTCCGATAGCCGGCCGATAAAACGTTCCCATCGGGTAACGTTTTATCGTTCCCATCGGGTAACGTTTTCGGCCGACCAGTCACACCCGGTCCTAGCAGTTCGCCGAGGCGCCGGATGGTCATGACGCGCGACGCCTCAGCCTCGGACGAACTTTGCTTCAACTGACGCAGCCGCTTTGCCACGCCGACCAACCACGCTTCGAGACGGTCCAGCTCGTCCTCGCTGAAGTCCGGTATCTGCTGCCGAAGTGCAATGACCTTGGACCGCAGTGCGGAAGCCTCGGCCTGACTCGGGTCAAAGAGTTGAAGCTCGCTCACGTGGACGTCCGCTCTGCTAGTCGTTGTTTCGTTTCGCTCTTGCGTCTCGCACAGCAATGTGCCGGCACAACATCCACATCCGTCCGCCCCACACACGCGCACTTGTAGCCGCATGCCCGGCCTAGGTCGCACCGGCACGGATATGGCCGCCACCGTGGGCTACCGGCGATCAACCAGCCGTCATGCGGCGCTTTCATCGCGGCGGTTTCGGTGTGAACCGTTCCGCGACGACGGCCTCATAGGCGTGGTCGGCGGGCACCATCGACGCCAGACACAGCGCAACATTCGCCAACTGCCCGATCGACGTCAACTGGTCCAACAACCACGCGGATGCTTGCGCCGGGGTTTGCACACCGACAACAACGACCAGCATTTCGGCGGTGTCGCGGGCTTCGGCCATGGCTTGCCGGTCGGTGCGGGCGACAGGGTTCCCGATCACGGCTGCGCTCCTTCCGTGTTGTCGGTGTGGTGTGGGTTTGGCGTCGACACGTCGAGTACCTCGATCGGTCCAGCGCTGCGTCTGATCAGCGCTGACTGGCACTCGTAGCCCTGGCGATATCGGCGGGCGAGTTGCTCGGACGGGTACCACTCGTCGTGTATCTCGGTGTCGTCCCAGAGGCGCAGTCCGTAGATCCATTCGGTCATGGTGTCTCCTGGTGGTTGTCGTCGGGGTGGCCTTTGGGCCGTGCGCACAGGGCGACCCGGTCGGGTTGGCCGGGCAGGATGTACGGCACCCGGCACAGGTTGGCGGCGGTGTCGGAGATGATCGCGCCGCAGCCGGGCCGCAGGCAGGAGATGATGGTGCGATAGGGCCGCCGCCCGGTGACCCGGTACAGGCGCATCGACTCCGGATGTGTGCACGGCATCGGCTGCGTCATGCGACCACCGCGATCGCGGCCATGAGTTGTTCGCCGATCAGGCGGGTGTATGCGGGCGGGATTGCCTCTTTTACGCCGTGCCAGTCGCCCCATTCCATGCCCATGACTTGCTGAGCCTCTTCAAGCGTTCGCGCGATTCGCATCTCGGATCGGCCCTTGCCGTTGCCGTTGAGTCGGGTCCGGAAGTGGGTCACCTTGCGGGGGCCGCGGTCGTAGACGCCGATGGGCTTGCGTTTGATGGGGGCAGCCGGCGCGAGGATCAGCACGTTGGAGCGAAAGAGTCGGGGGCGGTGAACGCCTAGGCCGAACATGCCGCCGTGTAGGGCAAGCGTTGCGCCCATGACGCTGCCGGCGCCGACGACGTTCTCGATGACCCACGGGATCGTGAGCGACGCAAAGCGTTCAATCGTCGGCGTGAGCAGGTCAACGTATCCGTCGTTGACGCCTTGGGCTCGCCAGCTGGCCCGCATCTGGGTGAAGAACTGGCAGGGAGGTGACGCGTGGATCGCGTCGATTCCGTCGAGCGGATAGGTCATGGCGTCGGCCTGGACGAATGTGTACGGGTAGTGAGGCTGCGGCTCGATGTCGACGCCGATCACGTCGAAGCCGGCGTCGTGGTAGCCCTTCGCCGCGCCACCGGCTCCACAAAACAGGTCGAGCAGTAGTGGCCGGGTCATGCCCGCCACCGCAGCCACAGGATGAACGGGACAGTGAACGCGACCGCACGGCCCAGCACCACGGCGAACATGATGCCGATCATCAGCCGTCATCTCCGACATGCACCGTGGCCAATGCACTTACCTGGCGTTCAGAGAACCGGTAGTGACCGCCTGGTGTGCGGATGGTCCATAGTCGGCCAGCCTGCGCCCATCGGCTGACTGTTTTCGGGTCGACGCGGAATATGGTGGCGACCTCGGCCGGTGTGAGTAGCCGACCTGCCGATGTCTGCTGCGGCTTCATCGGTTCACCTTCGCCTTCGCGATGACGCGGAGCTCGGCGAAGATCTGCTCTGGCCAGTCCATTGGACGCCACACCTTCGCATCGAATCCGGCCTTGAAAAGTCCGACGATCCACGCCTGCTGTTTGGCCGACACCTTCCCGCTGTCGGTTTTCAGTTCACGGAACAGGACCCCACCGGGGCCGCAGTACACCCGGTCCGGGAACCCGGCCGGGGACCGGCGCGAGTCATGCGTGTGATACGACAGTCGGATCCCCAACGCTTTACGGGCGTCCTCGATCAACGCATCCAGCTGACGCTCAGACATGGCCGTCATGACGGGTCTTCCCATACTGTCGCCCCGGACTCGTCGGTGACCTCGAACGCTTCCCATTCGCCGTCGTCGACACTGGCCTCACCGAACGCGCCGAACGTGATACGGCCGGGCATGTCGTTCGAGTCAAACGCCAGATCGACAGCCTCATCCGGCGAATCGGCTTCCACATTCACCGCGGTGCTGACGGTGTTTTTCAGGTAGACGGTGTATTTCATGGCGTGACCTCACTGTCCGGCGGCTGTGCTGTGTCGGGCCACTCGACGGGGTCATCGGACGGTTCAACGTCGATCGCACCGTTGATCTCATCCAGCGTCACCGGCCGCGGCGGGTTGTGTGGGCGTGGCGGACCGTCGATGCTCATCTCCTCCGGGATGTAGATGCCGGACAGGTCGTTGGGGAACGCCCGCCGCAGCGCTTTCGCCTCCGCGCATTTCTCCAACTGTTCGGCGCCCATCCGCGCCCACATGCTGTTGGGTTTGCCGTCTTTCGTCGTCTGCATATAGGCGCTGTAGCGGACGACGCCGGGGAACCGTTTCCCGTCCTTGAGCACGGTGACGACGCACGCGAACGGCGGCCCCTCGCCCAGCCACACGTGGTAGCCGCGACCGTCGGCGTCGTACCAAACCGTGTCCTCGTACTCGACGGGGATACCCAGCTGCCGCGCGATACGGTCACGGACAACACGGAGGCCGTCGATGCCGACCTGGATCGTCTGCTTCGTGACCCACTTACCGTTCTCCTGGACGTTGCGGCCGATCAGATAGATTTGCCTGCTGAACGGATCCAGTTGGGTTTTCTGCGCATAGTGCATGAACACGGCGAGGTCGGCTGGGGATGCGTCTTTGATCCCCAGCGACACCAGGGCGGCTTTCTGCTTCGCGTCGAACATTTCTTGCCCGGGCTGGATCGCCAACGCGGCCGGCCGCACCTCTATCTCGTTCATGCGAAGGACTCCATATACTCGCGGCGCTTCCACGCCGGCAGGGAAATCAGATTGACCTCACGATCAAAGCCGTACCAGTCGCCGGTGGCGGTGCATTCGGCGTAGATGTCGAGTGCCTGTGTCATCTCGTGGTCGCCGATCAACATGGCGTCGTCGTCGAGTTGGCAGATCGACACCAGATACGGCGGTGTCGTTTCTTGGACAACGAACACGAATGCGGCATCGCTGCTGATGCCCAGCGCCGCAAGTAGCCGCAGATACCAGGCGGCCTGGCGGTAGTAGCCAAAGCTCGCGGCCTGCCGGCGGAACGTGTCGGGGCTGGCGTCGTCGGCACTCTTGTAATCCGGGACAATCATCCGGCCCGGGCCGAGCTCGGGTAGCCAGTCGAGTCGGCCGCGGCCCCAGGCGTGCGGCCAGCCGCGGTCCGGCATGAACGTCGCGAACAGTGACTGTTCGGGTAGCCCGTTCTCAAACAGCCGGCGGGCGTCTTTGCTGTCGTGCAACGCCTGCGCCATACCGTGCACGGCTTCGTAGTCGGATGATTTCAGCGGGATGGCCCCGGCGTCGCGGACGGCCTGAACCTCAGCCTTCGTCTTGTCGGTGGCCCATGCATTCGGATCTTTACCCGACCCGACGATCTCCACGAGCGGTGCACCGACACCCAGTACGAGCTTGTGCGCGGCGTGGCCCAGGTCGAATGCCCGTTTCGGCTTGGCCGGATGGCTACGCGCCCACGCGAACTTCGCGGGGCAACTCGGCGGGAGTAGCAGTTTCGCGCCGGACGCGGACAGCGACCCACCCGGCACCGGATCGGAGTGATACCAGTCTTCCGGCATGGTGTAGACGCCCGGCTCGTGGACGAGGTCACCGTACAGGGCGTCGGTCATCGGCTTTGCTCCTGGAGCATCGCTTCGAGTTCGGCGATGACCTGGTCGTCGGCGCGTGCCTGCACGTCGCTGGCGCGTTGCATGTCGAGCCGCGCCGGGATGGGCCGGTGCCGGCCGATGTAACGCTGTTCGGGGCGTAACGCGGCACGGATGATGCCGGTCAGGATCGCGGCGACGATCGCACCGAGGATCAGCACAACCCAGCCGTTCACGGTCGCCGCCACTGCAAGTTGACACAGCGGCTGCCAAGCACAACGTATGCGCCGATGATGCGCCGGCCGACGACGGCGTAATGATGGCGTTCGACGCGCTCTTCGATGTTGTAGACGTTCCAGCCGGTGCGCCAGCCATGGTCTGCCGCTTGATAGGTGTTGAATCGCGGGATCATGCCGCACCGACTGTCGCGGGTTCACCCAGCCGCGCGATGATGGCGTCCATGTTGTGCCTAAATTCGGCGAGCATGATTTCCCACCGCAGGTCCAGCGCATGGTGTGTGTCGGTGGACAGCGCTTCCCAGGAGGGGAGGCCGCGGGCGCCGCATACGGTGCCATCGTCCAACGTGGCGGGGGCTTCACATTCGAGTAGCCCGGTGGGGGTGAGTTCGTTGCTGGTGTCGGCTTGGTCTTGTTTCGGTGACCAGCCGAGCACCGCCCCGGTCTCGACGCGGCGGCGTGCGGGTCGGGTGGTGGCGGCGTAGGCGAGGGCGACAGCGGCGACCAGTGCACCGCCGTACACGATCAGATCCAAGGTCGTCACGACGGCACCTCGTCCCAGCACGCTTTGCACGGACCGCCGTACGGGTCCTCGGTCATCCGGCCGCAACCCTGCGGGCACACGTCGGGGGCTTCGTCGGTCAGTTCCCTCGTGAACCACACGTCGCCGTGCCGGACCCAGCCATGCTCGGGCAATGATTCGTATATCTCGCCGATAGTCATGGTGCCTCCGGTTGGGTGTGGTCGATCAGGTCGGGCGTGTTGTCGCAGTGTTCGTCGAAGGTGAGCGGCCGGTCCTCGTCGCCACGGTCCGGTTCGACGCAGCCGGCGTGGACATCGGGGTCGACGGCCCAGCCGGAGCATCCGGGCGGCAACGGCGGCGGCGTCACGACGCACCCGCGGGGTCCACGACGAGCGCCGGACGCATCGCTTCAAGCATCCGGGTGAACTGGTTCCATTCGGCGGCCGTCATCGGCCCGTTGCTGGGTGTCCACAGGATGATCAAGTCCGAGTTGTTGATCGGAATCTTCCACTCGTTGTACTCCGCGCGGTCGGTCATCGCGTCGTCACCGCCATCTGCACGGTCGGCGTGTCCCAGCCGGTGCAGAACCGGGAGTAGGCGCCGACGTGTGGCGTGTGTGAGCCGTGGACCTCGCGCCGGCTGGTCTGCCCGCACGGCATCTGGATCGTCGCGTCCGGGGTGAGTGCCGCCATCGCCCAGGGCGCGTTGTCCAAGTCGGCGGCACGGTGCAGACCGTGGATACGTTGCGCGGACGCCTCAATGCAGGCATCGTTCACCGGGGCAGGTGACGGAGCACTAGTCTCGGCACCCGCCCCGGAATTCTCGCGGTGCGCGGTCAGGATGACCGTCCAGCCATGCCAGCCGTCGACCCAATACACACCGTTGACTGGCGGCCCGACACCGAAGTAGCCGAGCCACGCGTCGCGTTCGACGGCGGTCGGCCAGTCGAGTAGCAGCATCCGTTCGCCTGCGTCGTGTGGGCCGGCGGCGACGTTGTCATGTAGTGAGCGCGGGAATGGGCGGCCGGTGACGGTGGCCCGGTCGATCGCCCACACCGCCTGGTGGAATGTGTAGTCTGTGCTCATCGGACTCTGCTCCCCTTCTGGGATGGTGGGTTGAGCTTGGGTTCGGCGGCCCGCCCGGCTTGGACCCCGGGGCGGGCCGCACTCTGCTACTGGCCGCAGGTGGCCATGCGGTGGAAGAGATCGATCCCCGAGTGCTGGAGTTGGGTGACGGTGGGGGCTAGCCGTCCCCAGCGGCGGCCCAAGCGGCGGCCCCAGCGGCGTCCCAAGCGGCGGCCCCAGCGGCGTCCCAAGCGGCGGCCCCAGCGGCGGCCGCCCTCGAACGCATTTCACGAACAACCGGACCAGCAGCGTGCGCCGCAGCCAAATCGGCGATCCGGACCAGACCACGCAGCTCTGCGGCCTCGGCCGTCATCCCGGCAAGATCAAACCATGCAGCTGTGTACGTACGAATCAGCCAGTCCAACGCCAGATAGCCGCGCGCCTCGTCGAGCCCATCGCCCGCCGTGCCAGGCAGCAGCGGGATCAGCGGTTTGAGTAATTGCCGCTGATCGTCGGGAAACCGGTCGTTGAGACTGATCCCGAAGTTGCGCAGGATCGGCGAGACGCAGGGCGGCGCATCGGTGAAGGGTTGGCCTTGGAAATAGGCGACGGCCTCCATGATGCACATGCCGTCGGCGGCGCTCTTGTGGCTGCCTTTGTCGAGAACAAGGTCGTCAAGGGTGCTGGTCATTTCGGGGCTCCTGTGGGTGTGGGGGCGGGTTAATGGACGAGTACGCCGATGGCGATGACGGCGAGGATGACGAGTAGTAGGCAGCCGCTGTTGGCTGCGCCGGCGCTGCGGGATGGGCTGCGTGGGGGCCCGCCGCGGCGTCGTGCGGCGGATGGGTGGCGTGGCCGCGGGTTACGCCGCGGCGTGCTGGGCCGGCTCATATGAACAGCGCCACCAGGACGAGCAGGATCGACAGCAGGATGGCGAGCCCGAGCAGCGCACCGGCGTAGGTTTCGGCATCGCGTTTCACGACGCGACCTTGCGAACGTCGCGGTCACAGCGCAGCCAGCCCGCGTGGTAAGCCACACCGACCAGGCACCAGACCCAGCCCGCGCTGCCGACCAATGATGCAACCGGCGGCCACCACAGATGTCCGGCCGCGTTGGCTGCGAATAGGACGACGCTGGCGACGATCCAGCCGTTGCGTTCACGTCGATGCTGGTGTGCGAGCACGCTCATGGCCGGCGCCGGTTGGGTGTCATCGCGTACGTGGCGAACGCGTAGACGGGCAGGAGCGTGGCGGCCATCAGCGGCCCGACGGTGTTGTCGGCCCAGGCGGTCGGGTACAGCTGGGTGAGGACGAGTAGCAGGCCGACGGCCGTGGCGGCGAACGCGACGACAAGAAGGCAGCCGCCACCGGCAGCACTACTGGCGCTTGTGCCCTTGCGTGCTGATGGCGGCGGGGGGCCGCCCGGCCGCGTGTTTCGGCGCGGGGTGGACGGCCGTCTGCTGTCTCTCATGCTGCGCCGACGATCGGCCGATCAACGGGCAGCAGCATCGATAGCGGGATTTGCCAGGCGTCGGCAAGGATTCCCAGCTCAGTCAGGGTGAAGTCGGTATCGCCGTTCATTCGGCGAGTTATCTGACTCGGGTGCAGCCCCAGCCAACCGGCAATCTGTAGCTGCGTCGTGCCCCGCTCCACCGTTTGCTCGCGGACAGCCGATCTTGCACGTTCCTCAAGGCTGGGTGTCATAGCTCACGAGCATTGCGAAATTTACAACGATTGTCAAGCGCGCAACACGGCTAGTCCTGAAGGTTGACAAAGTTGCGGTGAGCGCAACATACTTTGGCCATGACAACCGACGTGGTGACAGGACAGGCCATCAGGGGCCTTTCCGACGTGGTCTCGGAGGAGATCCGCGCGCTACTCGGCCGGCGTCGCATGAGTCAGGCGGAACTCGCCCGCATCCTGCGCGTCTCACCGAGCTGGGTCAGCCTTCGACTCAGCGGGAAGCAGACCATCGACCTCAACGACCTGGCCGATATCGCAGGCGGTTTGGACGTCCCGGTCGCCGATCTGCTACCCGTTAGCGCACTAGCCGAAAGGCGGCGTCGAATGCCTATTACTGCGTATGGCCCGGCGCGGGTAATTGCCCGTGACCGTCCACAAACGCCCGCTTCGCGTCCTTCCACATATGGCGCTAAACGCCGCCCGACAGAGGTACGCCCGGGCGCAGTCCAACGACGCAGAGGAGCAGCCGCATGAACATCACCGCAGCACGCGACGAAATGGCGCGCCGGTCAATTCAGGCCGCGCATGAACTCCACGGCGCGTCGCTACTGATGCAGAACTATCCGCGGTCGTGGCCGGCCGAGCTCGACACGCAATGGCATCGCATGGTCCGCCGTACCGAACGGCGTTCGGCCGCGTGGAAGCGGCTCGCCGCCGCAGCGAACCGGGCGACGCCATGACCATTACGCCGCGTAGTACTAGCACCATGGTCAAAACCTGTAACCGCTTACTGACAACACGTGAACGATCGGTAAGTCTCAATCCCATGAATCCACTCATCGCGTCATACCTGACGCAGCTCCGGGCCGAAGGGAAAAGCCCCGCCACCATCGAAGCCCGCTACTGGTTCCTCACCGCCGTCGACGCCGACCTCACACACGGCATCTGCGACGTGCTACCCGAGGAAATCGCCGCCTACATGGCCTACCCGCACTGGTCGCCGTGGACCCGTGCCACCTACTACGGCCATCTGGCCAGCTTCTACGCCTACGCCGTCATCCACGACCCGCGGATGGGCTACAACCCGATGGCCGACATGCAACGCCCCGCCGGTAGCCGCGGAATGCCCGACCCTGTCATCGACGCCGAACTCGAATACGCGTACGCGGAGTCGGACGACTGGTGGCGGCTGGTTATCGGCCTCGCCGCCTATGCCGGCCTGCGTGCCGGTGAAATCTGCGCCATCGAACGCCGGCACGTCAACGCCGAATGGGTGCGGGTCGAGCACGGCAAGGGTGACAAGACGAGGACGATACCGACACACCCCGAACTGTGGGAACTCGTCGCATCGCGGCCCGAAGGTCACCTGATTTATGGGCAGAAATTGCATCGGCCGGTCGACCGGCACCGGTTGACGCTGCTAGCGCGAGAGCACTTCGACAACCTTGGTCTGCCACATGTGCATTTGCACAGGTTGCGGGCGTGGTTCGCGACGAAGCAGATCCAGCTCGGCCACGACATCACCGAGGTGCGGGAGTCGATGGGGCACGCGTCGCTGTCGACGACGCAGATCTACGTTTTGGTGACGGGAGGGCAGCGGCGACGCGCGGTCAATTCACTGCCCTCCCTAGCCGGCGGCTTTCCCAAGTCACCGTCTACCGGACAGGCTGACATGATTCCGACACATCGACTAGAGGCGAACGTGCCATCATCAGCGCAACGGACGGAGATAGCCCGATGAGAGGCGCACCGGTCCACCCGGACGAGTACGACGACGAGCACCTGAACACTGACGAGAAACTGCGTGCCGCCGGCTGGGGCGCTGGGCTCGACGTGTGGGAGCAGGTCGGCAAGGCGTACGAGCATTACATCGGCGATGGCGCGCTGGAGAACGCGCAGCTCTGGTCGCTGCGTGAGGCGATCCGCCAAGAGCTACGAGATGAGCAAGCACGAACCGAGTAAGACAAGGCGGCCCCGGGCGGCGGTAGCACGCCAACCCGGGGCCTTGACCGGACACTGGAGGTCCGACCCATGAACATCAAAACACGCAGCATCCCCGCCGCGCTCGCCGCGGCCACAATCACCATCCTCACCCTCGGCGGGGCAGCCAGTGGTTGCCAATCCCAGCAGGGCGCAACCGGCGAAGGCGGCACCACCGATCACATCCTCAAATCCTGCGCCACCAAAATCACCCAGAAGCCCAGCCGTGTCGGCAGGTCCCGCACCGTCGAAGCTGCGACACACAGCGAATGTGACCGCCCTCCGATCAGGCACACCGTCCTGATCACCCTTCAGTACCATCCGGGCAATGGCAGCCAGTACGTGACCATGGGTACCAAGTACTGCGAGGCCATCCCGGTCCGGGGCATCCCCACCGACTGCCACGCCACATTCCCAGGGATATGCCATGTGGGCACCTGGCGGATGACAGTCCTGATCACCGGAACCGGCCCAAACGGGGCACCGTTCTCATTCCCGCTGGACAACAAACCCACCGTCAAAATCAAGAGCTGCGCATAACGGAGGACACATGACCCCACCCGAACGCCAATACGGCGATTACATCGTCAGCCACATGTGCTTCGAGGGCAACCACGGCGACTGCCGCGACCGTACATGCCAATGCCACTGCCACCCGCTGACGCTTCGTGAACGGATCCGTATCGCCCGCGCCGGTATCCGTCGCCAATTCAAGCGTTGACCAACCCACCCGTCACCACACAGGAGACTGAAATGACCTACCCGACCAACCCCCAGCCGCCACAGCCGAACGCCGGAGGCTACATCCCGCCGTCACCGCCGCACGGCCCTTACCAATACGTAGGACCACGTCCACCGCACAAGGGCCATGGACTGCGCAATGCATTGATCATCGTGGGAGTGGGATGCCTAGTGCTGCTGGGCGGCTGCCTGGCCCTCATCGGCAACGCGGCGAACACGATCACGAAGGATCAGCAGTCAGCCACCAGCGACGTAACCATCCAGTGGTGCAAAAACGTCAACGATATGCCTACGGCGCAATTGTCGATCACGAACTCGGCCAGCGTGCAGCGAAGCTACCTCGTGACTGTCGCATTCCTCGACGCGTCGGGGACGACCCAGGTCGACAGCGGCACTGCCGCGGTGAATGACCTCGCCCCCGGTCAGGCGGCGAATCCGCAGGCGGTAGCCATCGCGATCGAACCCGAGGCGTTCGGCACCTGCAAGATCACGAACGTAAGCACGCTATGAACCGCCGCACCGTACTTCAGGCAACAGCCGAAACATGTCGCAACCCGAAAGGACAGATCATGAGGAAGTTCATCATCGCCGCGGTTGTCGCCGCGGTGGCTATCGTCGCCGGATTCATACCGGCCGCCACGGCGAACGCCGCACCCATATTCAACGGCTGGACCGTCACCGGGTACTCGACCACTAGCCCCGGGCTGGTCGTGTGGACGCGCCGCCAATTCCTGTACAAGCCGCTAGCCGACGCCTACCTGACTAAGGTGAAGACTCTTGAGGGTCAGGTGTGCCCGTTGGCGCCGGTATCCTGCGCCACGTTCGTCGAGGCACAGATCATCGTCCGCTAGACTGACGCCCTGGTAACATCGACCCGTTGTGAGTGATAGGGCCCAGCTAACCCTTGATCTCACAGTCAGTCCGGGCAAACGTCGTCCCTGTTAATCGACGCCGGACACTCGGCGGACCAGGCTGGTGGTCGCGGTCGGGCCAATACACAACGAAGCGGGCCCGACCACCGTTGATTCGGTGGTCGGGCCCGCTTTCTCATCCCCACCCCGGGAAACCCAGGGCGAATCCTATCGCATCAGGATGTCGACGGTGGCACCACATGCCGCGCCACATACGACAGCCCGGCCGTCAACGCCGTCTGACCGCATGTCACGCCCAACGCCGCCCACCAAGCACCTGTCCACTGGATCGTCCCCGTCGATGCGAGCACGACCGGTACGACCGCGGCGGCGACGGTGACCGTGCCGCCTTGCACGAGCGTCCGCCACGCCCGGGACTTCGCATCCACGTGCGCCGGGGCTGGGATCGGCAACGGCACCGGCGGGGCAACAGGATTCGTCATGATCTCTCCTATCGACGGTATGCGACGAGTACCGACACGATGATGGCGGTGATCGAGATCAGGGCAGACAGCGCCGGCAATGGCCAGCGCGCTCTCTCGAGCGCACGTAGCCGCACCTCGTGGTCGTGCCCGTCCGTCGCAACCTCGGCCACCTTGTGATCGACCTCGGTCACCTTGTGGTCAACCTGATCCACCTTCGCCGAGACCACCCGCAGTTCCGTCCACACGTCGCGCAGCGTGATGGTGATGTTCCCGTCGCCTTGAAATGGTTGAACCACCGTGTGACCTCGCCGGCTAGTTCTGCAGCCGTGCTGCCAGCAGGTCGGCGACCTGTTGCGCGATGTCGGCCTTGTCGGCATCAGACAGTGTCGCGGTGCCTGCCGTGGTTGGGATCTTCGCCACGGCCGCCTTCAACGCATTCAACCCGGCGACCGCGTTGGATGCGTTGATCGCCGACTCGAGGACCAGGGTCTGCCAGGCGACGAACGCGTTCGTGCCGGGTGGGGTGTGCGCCGGGGAGTCCGAACGGTACGCCGGATTCGGGATGATGCCGTCGGTGTGCAGGATCGTCGCAACGTCCGTGTCAGTAACCGCCATGGGGTCTTCCTCTCCGAGCATGAAGCCGCCGTAGTCGTCTACGACGGCGGTGTCATAGTCCAACGAGAAACCGTTCAGGGTCCCCGACCCGGTTTGGATGATGTCCGCACCATCATGGTTCCAGGTGCCGTCCGCGTGATGGTTACCCGGATACGAGCGGGACATCGACTGCCACGCGTACTTGACATAGCCGTCGGCCTTCAACGCCCGGAACAGGGCACCGTCGCCGTAGACGCCGAGCTGGTCGGCCGGGTACACATCACGCCAGCCGGCGGCGTACGCGTTGTAATCGCTAGCGCTGGCCGGGGTATCCAGCGAGTAGTACACCCTCACCCACGCGCCCACGCCGAGCCCCGCCAGCCGCGCCTTACACGCGTGCGCATCATCCTGACCACGCGACCGGCTGTTGGGTGGTGCCGACTCGAGCTCCCAGTTCGCCACCGTCAGCACCCCGGCGGCGGCCTTCTCCACCAACTCGTCATGACGCATCTGCTTGTCGAGCGTCGACCCGGCCTTGTTCTGCACATACCGGCAGACGAACGCTTTACCGGCGGCTTTGAGCATCGCACCGGTCAGATCGTGATGGGTCGTATCCACGCCCTTGATGGCGATCGTCATCAGATAGTCCCCAGTGCTTCGGCGTAGAACTCGCACGCCCCGACGGGTGTGGCTGTACCCGTACCCGACGTACGTATCCAGAAGGCGCTGATCGTGTGGGCGCCCGTGCCGGGGACGAACGTGCTGCCGAAGAAGGCGGCCGCGACGCCAGGGGAACCGGTCGCCGCGAACGTCACATTGAAGTTGACGCCGACCAGCGTTGACGCCGCTGTTGGTGTGGATGCGCCGCCGTCGCGGAAGTTCAGGGTGAAACGGTCGGCGGCGGCGGTGCAGTTCAGACCTCGTCCAGCCAACACGATCCGGTACCGGGTCGTGTTCTGCGCCGCGGCCACCACGAACGTCAGGTTGCCGAGCACAGCGTCCCGGGTTTCCGTACCACTCGACGTGACCGTGCCGTTGGAAGCCTGCGTGACGTACGCAACGGTGCCCAGCTGAACGTTAGGGATCTGGACGTCCGCAACCTCGACAATGTCACCAGCGGAAGGCATGTCAGCCCTCGCTGCCGTCTGGCCGGTAGACCAGCAACTGGTCGGCGCACACGACCAGTGTGTCAACGCCAGGAAGGCGGTCCGTCAGCCGCGACTTGAACTCGGCGACCTGGTCCATGCTGAGGTCGGTCGCGACGCGGACAACCAGCGTGTCACCGGGGCGCACAGTCACGGCGTCGAGCACCGGCTTGACTGTTAGTTCGACGGTACGGGCAGCCATCATCTGATTCTCCTCACAACGCGTAGATGGGTAGCGGATAGACGTGCAACGCATCACCGGCACTGTGCGCGATCTTGATCCCGTTGACGCCGCGCGTAACCGTCAGCGCCTGCGGTGGGCTCGTGTTGTCGAGCGCCGTGATCATCGCCGACAGCAGCGCGATCCGGTAATCCCACGGGTACTGGATCGGCGACGTCAGATCGTTCGTGGCCGGCAGTACCGCAATCTCCGGATCGTCGAAGTAATGCACCTCCAACCCCGCCGTCGCCAGCACGGCCGGAACGATCCGTGCGTATGCGGTACTGGCCGGCGCGGCGCCACTCGTTACTGTCGATGTCCATGCTGATGTGCTGTCGGTGACGGCCGACCCGGTGATTGTCGACAGTGCCCCGCCACCAGAGTCGAAAAACGCGATGTCGACCCGGCAAGACCGTGCGGTAACCGCACTGCGGAACCAGCCCATCCCGGCAACGACCTGACCGGCGACACACGGCAGCCCTTGCGTGGTGATGGATCCTGTCGCACACATCAGGATGTTGGCGGTGCCACCGCCGCCCGGCGCGGTGATCTGTCCAGATTTCGTTCCCGAATGCGCCTGTGCCGCGGTCTGCGCCAAGGTGGCCGAGCCGCCGATCCAGTTCCCGAGCCCGGTCTCGAAGCCGCCATCCGCCGTCAGACTGGTACCCAGGAAGTTCTGCGACCCGTTCGGTAGGCCAGGCGACGAGAAAAACAGCAGATCACCGTTCGGTTTCCCGGCCGCGAGCCGGGCCGTGAACAGGTCCTGGATGTACTGGAAGTGTGCGGTGACCGCAGACTGGCTCTGCCCCTGGATGGCGGTGCCCTGACCCAAGTCGGCACCGCCGTTGAACTCCCAAACACCGAACGGTTTGTTACCCATATCCGCGATGCTCTGCGCGTTCGTGACCTGCAGTGTGCTCGACGTCGCGTACGCGTCGACTCCCACCCCATCGCAGTACGCGTCACCCGGGTAGTAGTCGTTGGCGACGTCGGCGTCCGCACCCGAGTAGACCACCCACAGCGGATAGTACTTACGAACCGTCGGCCCGTAGTACTTCACCATCCGCACAAACTGCTTAGCGGTCAGCCCGGAGAAGAACGGCTCATGCCACAACGTGACGTTGACGGCGGCGCCGCTAGCTTTCATCGACGCAAGCATTGTGTCGATCGCCGTGATGTGTGCCGGGTTGACCGGGTTGTAGTCCGGGCGCAGCGTGATACAGATCTTCTTCCCGGCCGAAACCATCTGCGACAGGTTCGTGCCGATCCCGAAGTCGCCCTGCGCCTGGTACTGCCGGACCACCGGCACCGACAGGCCCGTGATACTGGTGAAGTTCGCCAACGCCCCAGTGAAGTCGGCCGCACCCAGCGCCGACGTCGACAGGAACGCGCCGACCCGGCTGCCGGCTGTACCCGATGCGGCAACGGCGGTGACCGTGCACCGTTCACCACCGGCCGGCCCGACCGTGATGCCGTACGGTGTGCTGGTGGTACTCCACTGCGAACCCGGCGCCGTCAATGTCGTCGCGGTGGCGGTCACCGGCGCGGCCAGTAAACTCCCCGACGCGTCATAGCGTGACGTGTGATACACCGCCACCTGCCACGGCAGGTACGGCGTACACGAGTAGGTGGTGCGCCACTCCACCGAATCGATCGTGGTAGTGAACGCCTCGGCCAGCTGGTCAAGCGAACCAGCCGGATACGGCGACGGGATGTTGATCGGAGACAACCGGAACGGCAACTGGGCGGTGGTGGCCGCTTCCGCCAGGGTGGGCGTCGTACGCATGTTGATGTCGACCGTCGGTAGCCGGTACGAGTCGAACGACGCGACGTGTGTGCGCCAGCCGGCGATGTTACCCAGCTGCGGTGTATCAAACTCTGCGTTGACCGTGTCCGATCCGCCAACAAAATCCGCTGCCCCGGCAAGAGTCGACGTGGCCGAGGAACCACCGACCCGGTTAATTGTCGTGGACGTCACCAGGTCCTGGTCGTCATATGTGGCGGCGAGATCGTCACCGACCTGCCGCAGGTTGTAGTCCAGGGTCATGCCTACGGCGGCGTTGTACTTTGCTGTGCCTGACGTGAAAACGAGACCGCCGCCCGGGCCGGCATCGTGCAGCAGCGCGTTGTCGACCGCGGCACAGGAATCGAGCAGATTAGCTAACGTGTCGGCGGTTTGTGGCCCCATGAGCTGGCTGGGGACGTTGGTGGACTTGTTGATGGTGACCGGGATTCCGTACTGGTTACACAGCCGGTTGAAACGGAACCAGGCCACCTCACCGACGTAGCCGTTCATGGCGCTGGTGTTGTCGAAGAACACCGGGGAAATGTTGACGGCCAGCAGGTGTCCGATCACCAGCGGGAATGACGTGGCGACGCCGGCCACGCCGATCGTGACAACGTTGCCGCTGTACTGCGTCAAATCCACGGTGGACAGGACCAGATGGTTGTCGACTATGAATTGGGCTACGACCGCGCCGCTGACCGAGGTCAGCAACCGAATCATGTGTGGCTGGCCGTCGAAAGGGTTGATGGTCGAGGCCCACGATGCCGACACCGAATCCACGGTGGCGCCGGTGGTGTCAAACAGATCCATCTGCCATGCCGAGTTGGTCATGTCCAGCGAAATCTGCCACGACCCGCTGGCCATGAAACTCCGTGTCAGGGTGACCAGGCCGGACCCCGACGGTGTATCGCCGACAACCAGTACGTGATCCACACAGAACCCGTTGTCGCCGATGTTGATCTGCGGCACCTTCGCCGTCAACCTGATACCACTGGACAGGTCAGGCAACGGATTAGACCCTGGCGTAACCGAATTAGCGGCAAGTGCGGCACGCTTGACACCGGCCAACGTGATCGACGGCATCGATGACGGTTCGGCAACGAACTGCTGCGAACCGACCGGGTCCTCCATCGGCCAGTACCCGTCGTAACTCGTGGCGATATTCGCCGTGATCGCCCTAAACAGCGCCGACGCTACGACTTTGTTTGTGCGGCGCAGGGCACGCAGCCGGCCGAACGCCGTGATCGGTACGGACACGTTGATGAGCCCGGCGTTCGGCCGCAGCGGCCAGCCGCCGACAAACGCGGTCAGCAGCTCATACTCGGTCACCGCACCGTCCCAGGTGACAGCGACTTTCAGTGGCGTGTCCCGTACCACGTAAGGCCAGTACGGGTTCGGCTGGCCGTTACGCAGCAGCGGAGACTGCGCGGTGAACCGTCCGTCCGTGTTGTCCACCGACAGTGAAATCTGCGACGGGTCCGCCTGACCGGACAGGCTGGACCGGCCACCGGATAACGTGACCGGCTGCCCAACGGGCGGTTTGACCTTGACCCATTGGGTGATGTCGGTCCAACGCCACGTGGTCGGATCGTCGTTGCTTGTGGACCCGAACGCGGCATACACCTTCACGTGCAGCGGCTGCGAAGCTGTCGGCGCGACGAACGTCATCGCGGTGTGAACACTTTCACCGGATCCCCGCCGTTGTTCTGGACGGCGATCCGGGCCGCGGCAAGGAACGCTTTACTCTGCGGGTCGGACGCCGTGATCGTGATACTGACCGGGCTACCACCACCGCCACCGCCGGGGACGACCCGCGCGCCATACCAGCCAGCCGCGGCGGACAGGATCGACATGGACCGGCCGTAGTCGCCGCGCTTCGGCACGAACGCCTCACCACCAGTCTGCGGCTCCGCGATCATGAACCGGCCAGGATTGACCGGCGTGTACGTCCGCGCCTGCGACAGCAGCCCGTCGGCGGCGGGCTGGTAGAGACCACCCCAACGGTTGTGCTCGTAGATGCCGCCCCACCGGTTCCCGCGACTGCCGCTACGACCGAGCGCGCCGAGGATGCCATTCACAGCGGCCTCGGCCGCGGCAACACCGAACGCGTGCACGTTGATGTTGACGTTCCGGTCCTTCGGCAGCTTGCCGAGCGCGCCAAGAACACCGTCTACCGCTGCCTGAGCGGCGCCGGTACCCTCCGCTTTGATCAGGGTGGCCTTCTGCGCCGGCAACAGTTCGTACTGCCTGGTCAGTTTCGCCACCTGCGCCGAGGTCAGTCCGCCGGCGATCAGGTTCTTCTTGAGTTGGTCAAGTTGCATCTGGTAGGCCAATGACGCCGCGTCCACGCCTTTACCGTTGGTGATGTTGGCGTCGTAGACGTTCTTCGCATCAAGGATGCCCTGGTTGAGCATCTGCTGGTTGTTGCGGCCCTTCTGGGTGTTGAGGTCGAACGACGTGCCGTTCGCCTTCAGCGACGCGGTCAGGTTCGCGAGATCGTTCTTGAACGCGATCGTCGCATTGCTTACCCCCAACGACTTGTCGATGTACTGATCAAACGCGCCCAGGAGCACGTTGACGATCTCGTCACCGAGACCGCCAGCGGCTGCACCCAGTTGCTGAAAATCGATCGTGGCCCGCTGCGTACCAACTGCAACACCGTTGATCACATCGCCAAGCTGCGTGATCGGCTGCACAGACTCCTTCGACCCGCTCTTCAGGACGTCCCAGGCTTTGCCCCAATGCCCGGTGACGAGGTCCGCGCCGATCTGGAGTTCCTCGTTCATCACGTGCGCGAACTTGATGAAGTCGTTGACGGCGCCGACGGCGAGTTGGATCGCACCGGCGATGAGGATGAAACCCTCGCGGATCTCCTGCGGGTGGTCCGCGACCGTCTGGAACAAGGCCGCGAACTCGTGCGACAGGTTGAACAGGGCGGCCTGTACGACCTGCGACTGGAACGCCGAACTGAACTCGGCGGACAGGTTCGCGAGCGGCGGCAGAATGTCGTGGATCAGGCCCTCGAAGTCGACGGCCATCATGTGGATCGCGGGGCCGAGCGGCGCGAACACCTTCGCGATCGCCGGGCCCTCGGTCGCGACGAACGACTCGATCGACTTCAGCGCGTCCGCCATCGGGCCGACCAGCGGTTGCGTCGCATCCTGAAGGACAGTCTTGACCTCTCCCGACAGATCTTTGAAGGCGCCGACAATCTGCGGGTTATTGCGCTGGATCAGCGCGGCCGCACCAACCAGGCCGAGGCCGGCACCAGCCGTGACCCCGGCCGACACAGTGCTGGCGATGATGGGTGACCACGCGGCGACGGCCACGACGACGCCGGCCAACGTGACGGGATTGGACAGAATCTCGCCGATACCGGAGACATCCTTGGCTAGCGAGTCGGTAAGGCCCTGCGCCATCCGCTGGCCAATGTTTAGTCCGGCCTTCTCTGCGGCTGGCGCAATCTCCTTGAACACGTTCTCCAGCGTGCGCAGATCCTTCTGCGCCGACTTCAGATCCCCGAACACACTCGACGAGCCCGTCCGCGCGAACTCGCTGCGCAGCTTCGTAATGTGGATTTTCGTGTCGTCGATCGCGCGTTGGATGCCCTGCAGGCCGCTCATACCGTCGCGCGCCGCAGCGTCGATGACGCGGGAGAAGTTCTGCATCTCCTTCGTCGGCTTCGCCGTCGAAAACTTGCTGCTGGTCTTGCCGAGGTCGTCGAACTCGCCGGCCAACGCCTTCGTCGTCGCCGCGGCCTTCGCCGCCGCCAACTCGAAGTCGCTGATCTTCATCTTCAGTTCGACACTGACGGTCCGGACGGCCACGGGTCACCCCTTCCGCAGACGAATCGACCAGCGGCTCATGTTGTGGATCGGGTTTTTCTCGTGGGCCTTCACCGACTCGTCGCGGGCCTTGCCCATCGCCTCACACGAGTGGCACATGAACGGGCCGACAGCCTCGTAGCCGTATTCGTTGGCCTTGTCCGTGGTCTCCGGCAGATACCCGCCGCACTGGTCGCAGTGTTCGCGCCGGTACAACGCCAACGCCAGGATCAGCGCCTGCTGGTCGTCATCCCACTCAACCTCGCGCGTCGTCACCGACCGCACCAACACGCCGCCGCGGTAGAAATGCCGCGTCGTCTCGCGTGGTTCCCAGCCGTCAAAGCGTTTCGGCGAAATGCCGAGACGCTCAGCCGCCTCTACCCGCTCTAGGAGGTCGGGCGAAGAGCGGAGACGGCCGGCGAGAAAGGGACATCCGCGTCACGGCGGTTAGCCGACCAGGCCGTGTTCGCCAACGTGTCGTACTGACCTGACGACAGGACACCAGGGTTGGTGTCGGTGCCGTCGCCGAGCAGCGTCGTCCAATCGGCGGCGTCGAGTTCGGGCGCGACCGCGCAACGGCGGATCATCGCCTCGGTGAACTCGTCATAGTTGGTGCCAACCACCTGGTCAGTGCGGTCACCATCACGCGGCGGGAACGACTTCAACAACGCCGTATACGCCTGCCGGGGCATCGCACGGAAACGGAACTCGACACTGCGTTCGGCCATCTCCGCGTCCAGCGCCGTGATCTGCCGGCGTACCGCCGCACGCGGATCACCCTCCAGCGTCGCCGGGCCGTCCATCTGTTCGAGCTTGCGTTCGAGTGCTTCCTTGTCGGCGACCAACCCCTGGTCGAGGCAGATCATCACCGAACGCTCCGGCAGTTTCGCCGACTTTATGAGTTGCTTGATGTCCTGCACGAGCCGTCCCTTCGCGGTTCCGTCCGTAGACAAAGGCGGGCGCAGCAACCCCGGACGGGAGGCTGCTGCGCCCGGACTGTGGATTAGGCGATGACCGCACGCAGGGCCGGAGCCGACGAGATGAAAATCTGCGCCTGCCACTTCGCGGCCTCGTTCGGCGCCGCGTCCATGTCGATCGGGTCGCCGCAGATCGCCGGATAGACCTGGCATGACTGCGCCGCCGTGTACGCGGTGGCGGTGGCGATGTAACGGCGGATCGCCACGAAGCCGGCAGCGTTACGGATCAGCGTCGTGTAGGCGGTGTCCGCCGACGGCTGCTTGTAGAACTGCAGGATCGCGGTCTGGAATGACGTGCGGCCGGCGCCTACGGTGTCGAACGTGTCCGCCAACGACGATGTCGGGATCGACGCGGTGGACGGCTGGAAGTTTTGCACCCCGTCCGGTGTCAGGATCGATGTCAGCAGCAGCCCGGCGGTGAGTTCGGCGGCGGTGGGTGCCGAGATGCTGGCGATGGACGTCACCCAACTGACCCGTACGGTGCCGTCTACAGCGATGAATCCCAAACGGATCAGCCTCCTACGTTAGCGCCGGCAGCCGGCTTGGTCTTGGTTGTCTTGTCCGGCTTGGGTCCGGGGATCGGTTCGAACATTTCGCGGGGCATCTCGACCATCACCGGGTTGACATCGACGGGCCGTTCGTCGGTGGGCTCCCAGCCGATTTCGCGCCACCCGTCGACCGCCTCTGCGGGACAAAGCCAGGGCTTTTGCTCGTCAGGCAGGTTGGGATGCTTCAGCCACACGTCGGCGGCCATCAGAGCGTCACCACGGCGCAGGTCACCGACGTCGTGAAGGTGTGGGTGATCGTGGTTACCTGCGTGGCCAGGTTGACGGTCGACTGCGGAATGAACATGACCTCGGTGGTGCCGTTGGTGACTGAGTTCGTCAGCGTCTGCCCGATGTTGCCGGCCGGTGACGACGACCCGTCGACAACGCCCACCGTGTCCGCGGAGCCGCCGCCGTTGATGACGAACAGCAGGCACCCGCGGGTGCCGAGCGCGGACGCCGGGATCGTGTCCGAAGCAGACACGGCCTGAGTCGTGTAGACGGCGCCGGCCGCGGTGGGCGTAGTTATTGCGGTGAGCAGCGCCATGCCGGCGTCCTCCTTGGTTGGGGCGTCACAAACAGCCCGCACCCCCACGGGGACGGGCTAGAAACTGAATGGGTCAGGGCGCGCTGTAGGTGGTCAGGACGTACACGGCGGCCAAGTCCTGAACCAGGACACCGGTCGTCTCATCCCGCACCATCGGCAGCGCCGCCTCCTGCTGAATGAACCCACACGACCGGCCAGCAATCGTCGGATGCACATTCACCAGCAGTTGCCGGACCCGGTTCGCGACCGCACGCGTCGACTGATCGGTGGCGCCCACCGAATGCGTATACCAGCGGGTCACACACGTCGACGTGGTCCCGTCGAACGACTTCCCGTCCGTGTTGTCCGGCCACTCCACGACCGCGTACACCAGCACATACGGCAGCGGCGGATTGTCGGGGACGCTGCCCGCGTAGACCTGCTGGTTCGCGTCGGCGAGCAGGATCGTCAATGCGACCTGCGCATGGAGCTCGTCGAGTTGGTCGATGGTGATCGGCATCAGGGCAGCAGTTTCGCGAGTAGCGCCTCAGCCTGTTGCGCGAACTTCGGCTCCTCGGCCGCCAATGCCGGCAGAAGACCGGGGCGCGGGGCGTTGTGGATGCCGCCGAACTCGATGATGCCGCCGAGGAAGCCTTGCAACGCGGGACCGTCGACCGGGCCAATCTCCGACGAGATCTCACCCGCCGACTCGGTCAGGTCGTACGACACCGACAGCGGCAGGCGCGGCGCATGCGCGATACCCCGCCACCGGCGTCGGGTGTCCGCCTTGATGTTTACGCTTCCCTTGCTGACGATCTTCTTGGCCTCAGGCGGTAGTGCCTCGATCGCAGCATCGAACTCGGCGACCAGTTCCTTCTCGCCCTTGATCGACACGCTGACCGAGTCACCCATCAGCCGGTCACCTCCATCATCGGACGTACTCAAAGGTGATCCAGTGGCCCGGGTCGTATTCAAGGTCGAGTAGGTGTAGTTGCCACTCCAACCAGTCCCGCCACGCTGGTGCTTCGTCCATCAGCGCTGATACTTGGCGCCGCAGTTCTAGACGTGTGGCGGCGTTCCTTTTGCGCTTTGTCATGTCCTTAACCAGTCACTTCTTCGACGCCGAATCGGTGCGCCGTCGTGTGCGTCTTCGCCGGCAGTTCCTTCACCCAGAAGCTGCGGCCCACCAGATCGGCATCCAGCACCGACGCGGTGATCGTCACAACGTCGCCGAGCAGCACACCGGCCACTGTTGTTGGCACCTGCACGTACAGGGGCTGCTGATACAGCTGCGCCTCACCGACCGTTGCCGGCCGGGACAGGCCACCCGACGGCAGGCGTTGCACCCGACAGACTCCGGTGTAGATGGTGCTGGTCGTGTTGGTGACGACGCCGGTTTGTAGGTTCGTCGTCTGGCCGGTGACCCGGGTGATGGTGCACTGGTCTTGCATTAAGGCCAGCGCGGCGACGCGGCCGCGCAGGGTGACCGAGGTGGCGGACATGTCGCCTCCTCAGCACGGATCGTCGGTGATGCCTGTGTTGGGCCGGGCGGTTGTGCCCGAGCCCGGTCGCGCAGTGGTGGCCAGGGCGTAGGCCGTACTGCCCGAACCCGGGCGGCCCGTGTTGCCGGTGAACGGCCGCAGCGTGGTGCAGGAATGTGCCGAGACCACTGATGCGGTCACCAACGACGGCGTCCACGCCGGCCAACGCTGCGGCGGTGTAACCACCATCGGCTTCGGCGACGCAACGGCAGGACTGCCGAGCGGCACAGACCATGACAAGTAGCTGTGCGGTATCGCGACCGGCTGCCATGGCGGTGTCACAACCAGTGGGCCGGGTGTGGCCGTAGTCGACACGACGATCGGGGCCTGTGGTGCGGCGAACACCTTCGCACCCGGAATCGGCGCCAAAGTGAACGCTGGCACACTGACCAGCGGGGCCGGTGCCCCGATCGTGGTAGGTGCAGCGAACAGCCGCACCCCGGGGATCGGCGCCGCAACATTCGGCGGACCGACCACCAATGGTTCCGGTGTTGCGACGGCCGGGTTACCCAGCGGCTGGCTGGCGGTGACCGTCACCGGCGGGATATACGGCCACCTGAATGGCGGCGAGACAGCCAGCGGCGATGGCGTGCCCACCGTGGAGACGACTGCGGCCGGTGCGCCCGGGCCGAACAGCAGCGCGCCCGGGACCTTGGCCATTACCGGTGTCGAGACCACCAACGGCTGTGCCGAGGCAAGCCCAACGAACGGAACGCCCGTAATACTGACCGGAGGAATCTTCGGCCACGTAAAGATCGGAGACTGGACAACCGGTCCAGGCGTTGGTACTGCGGGGTTCCCGAGCGGCTGCGACGCCGTAACGCTGGCAACCGGAATGTACGGCCAAGCGAACGCCGGGGACTGAACTAGTGGCTGCGCTGACGCAGAGACAACCGCTGACGCAACCGCTACCGGAGCGTACTTCTGTTGTGCCGCAAGGGCATCCTGGAGTATGTACCAGGGCACCTGCGGAACACTGGTCTGCGAGACGGCCGGCTCATCGATCGAGACCGCGTCGAGATGATTCGTGGCCGCAGACTTGGAGATCACCATCGACTGGCCGGGACCGGCTGCTAGTGCATCCAAGCTGTAGACACCGGTGGCGTCACCGCCGTCGAACCCATCCGCGATGTCGACATGCTCTTGCAGTGTGTGACCGGACAAGGTGGTGAAGTTCGTACCGCCGAGACCCAGGTCCCAAGCCCACGAGTTGTTGCCGCCCGAGGTCACAGTCAGGTTGGCTGGGTTGCCGCCGCTGGCCGTGTTGCCGAAGACCGGGATGCCACCAAGGCTCGACGTGAAGTAGACAGCCTTGACGGCCTTAGAAACGGAGCCCTTGTTGTCGGTGACGTTGACGGTGACCGAGGCGCTGGTGGCGACGTTCGCCCACCAGATCTCAGCAGTAGCACCGGGACTGCCATTGTGCCGAACACCGAGATTAAAGGTCAAACCAGCAGCGGCAACCGTCAAAGTCTCGTCGGTGCTGCCAGTGTTCTCGTCTGCCGCCGCGAACACGACCAGTAGCGAGTTCGCGGCCGGCGTGAGGGTGACCGATGTGGTTGCGTTGGAATCGATGACGTGGGCGGTGGCGGTATTGACCGATAGCGTCATCTATGCCGCCCTTAATTGGGGCCGGTCGGGGCGACTACAGACCAGTAATGAGCGAACAGAAGAGGATGTTTAGAACCGACCAGGCGCGTCCAAGAAGACGACCCTGATTGATGCATCAGAAAAGTGCTCGCGTATAGCGTCCGCCAAATTGTCATGGATCGATTGCGATGTATCAGTTGACTCAAGAAAAACCCCAACCGACACAAATCCGTCAGCATGATTATCGTCAACATCGATCCCGAACACATCCGCAGTCGCCTTAATATGTGTCGGACCACCAATATCGACTGCGGTCATGCCAGTCATGTAAGCGAAATACTTATCCGCCATAACAAACTCCTACAAACCAGAAATCAATCGGCATGTGAACTTGTTCACCGTAATGCTGTTGGATGCACTCGACGTACCCCATGAAGCACCGACACCAATCGCACGAGCCGCCGTCACGTCACACGTGACCGTACGCAATGCGAGGGTCACTGGGATCGGTACAGCGGTTGCAAAGGTCGTCAGTGCCGTACCCAGATCGAGCAGTCCCTGTCCTTGCCACGAACCACCCGAAGCACCTGATGCCACAGCTCGCAACCGGCCACTGTAGACCGCGTGCCATGGCCATGCCGCTGCACCCGTACCGGTCGTAATCGCACTCGACTGCGCCAGAACCGTTGCTGCCGTGTTAAACCAGAAACCGATCGAGAGTGTCGGCGTACCCGTCGTAGAAAACTGACCCCACGCTTCCAGCTCTACGTCCAGACCGACCTCCAGTGATTGCTGCGGAACAAGCGACTGTGGTGATGGAGAAATATCCTGGAACGCAGTGAACGTGGCAAACGCCGCACCATCAACAACATGAAGCGGCGTCAGCGGCGTGACGAGTTTGATGGACATTCGATCAGCAGCGTTCGAAGATCATCGTGGCGGTCACGTTGACAGCCTGCGCCGCTGTAAGCCGCAAACCGATCAGGTTCGACACCGCCGTGTCAGGGGTCCGGTCCCGTGGGTAGTCGTAAACGATCGCCCCACCGTTGGGGGTGATGCGGAACGCGTCGATCAGGGTTGGGACAGTCGGCTCGACCGAGTAATTGTTTTTGGTGGTGAAACCGGCCGTGATTGTCCGCCCATACGACTGCACGACGGTGCCGGCGGTCCCGGTACCGTCGGTGGTGTACGAGACGATCTCGATGATGACCGGCGTGTTCGCGGCGGTAACACCGTCGAAGCCGATCCGGTAGCCGATGAGGTCGACACCGAACTGTGCCGGGGCGATAACGGACAGGACAGTCTTCGCTGTGCCGCCTACCAGCGCCACCGTAGGCAGTGCGGTTTCGGCGTAGTAGCCAGCCTTCACGGCTTTACTCCCTAGCTCTTGTTACGCCACCGGTTGAGGCCGACGGCCCCACCGAACAACAAATGCGCTGCGACGAACGCCAGGCCGAGCACCACCAGATCGACCGACCCGATGTGCACGTCGAACAAGGCGAGCACGAACGCAAGCAGCGCCAGCAACGCGAACACGGCAACCCCCGATCAGGCGACGAGCACACCCGCGTAGAAGGCTGCGAGGGACGCCGCGGACGGGGTGAGCATGATGCCGCCGATATTCGGTGCCGACTTCACCGCGTAGTCGTCAATCGACTCACTGACGATCGACGCCACCGGACTGATGTAGGCGGTCGCCGCCGTCTCCAGCACGGCACCCTTCACGTCATCGGGGACAGACGTGTAGCCGTGCGTGTAGTCAACCTCGACCAGGTCCGGCGGGAACCGCCACCAGTTGCCGAACGCCAGCCGCCGGTAGACGGCACCAGCGATGACCGTGTAGTCGGTGACCGCGACACCCGCGATCCGCACCGCGGACACGGCAATCACCGGGGCGAACGGCAACACAATCTCGAACGCGTTCACACCCGGCTGGCTGTAGGTGGTGGCCGTCGACTCCCACCGGGTGTGCGCGGCCTTCGCGAACAACTCCGACGCGACCTGCAGCGCCAGCGTCGCCGTCGACGTGTCGACGTCTTCCTTCAGGAACGAGGCCAACTCGGACGGCGTCGCATACATCACGCTCACCGCTACCTCCTACGTGTTGGGGTACAGCAGGAGATGCGCCGCGCGCTTCGGATTGATCTGCGAGCCGACGACTAGTGGTGTGGTCGACCAGAACGATGCCGGGGTCTGCGTAAACGCCTGCGACGACACCGAATCACGCGACGCGCCTAGCTGAATGAACTCTTCGCGCCCGGTGACGTTGTTCGTGAAGAAAAACGCCTGCAACGCATAGCGTGCGGCCATCTTTAGCCGTTGAGGAACGGACCCGCGACGGGGTGACCCTCGGCCGAGTCCGTGATGCCGACCGCGGGGATCGGCACGTTCAGGTTGACCATCGGCTGGGTGTCCGGCACGTACATCTCCGCACCGGCGCCGACCGGCGTCATGCTCGCTGTCGGGACGTTGCGGGCCGGTTCCTGATTCGAAGTGGGCTGACTCATGACTCTCCTACCCGAGTGGATTCTGTAGCGCGACGGATCCGTTGTCGTCCATCTGCGTCGACTCGTCGACCGCGACGTCCGGGCTCTTGTCGTAGTCGTAGTCGCCGTCCGAGTCGAGCAGCGGGGAGTTACCCTCCTGCGAGATCGGCCCAGGGACAGGCATGACCTGCCCGAGTGTCGACCCGACACCCATCGCATCGGCCTGCATCGCGTTGATCTTCGCCATTGCCTCGGCGATCGACATCGGCACCGATTCGGCGATCCGGTCCGACTGTCCGGGCCCGACCGGCATACCGTCAGGCACCGTCTGGATCCCGTATTCAGCCATCAGGAAGCCTTCGGCCGGCCCGGGCCACGCTTCGCCGGCTCAGGCGTCTCGTCGATCGCGAGGTCCTCGAAGTGCAGCGGGGCGTTCACCGCGAACGGGTGATTGTCCGGGTAGACCTTCCCCTTCGGCACGAACGTTTCGACGCCCTTGCCGTCGCCGATGAAAAACGACTCTTTGGCCTGCTTCACGCGGGCCCTCCTTCCTCGGGTCGGGGCCGGTGGCGCGGTTCCCCCCGCGCCACCGGCATCTTGCTTACGCGCCCTTCAGGACACGGAACGCGTTCGGCGTCGACACGTTGGCGCCCACGCGCCAGAACATGTACCAGCCAGCCTGGCCGTTCGGGAGGATGCCGCCCGTACCCTTCACCATCGGCTCGTACATGAGCGAAACGCCCACCCGGTCGACGATGTAGTAGTTCGAGAAGTCCCCGAACACCGCCAGCAGCGAGTTCGCCGCCTGCGTGCCGCCGAACATCGTCGTCGACTCGTAGATCGGCGCCCCGAGCAGCGTCTCCGGCTGACCCTTACCGAGGTTCGTCCAGTACGACGAACCACCAGCGGTGTCGAACTGCCGGGTCTTGTTGATGTAGGCCACGTTCATGACCCACGCCGCCGACGGGCTCGTACGGAACCGGGCCGGCAACGCCGCCTGCGTGGCGTATACATCGGCCAGTGCATACACGAGGGTCGTCGCAGTGGTGACCTGGGTCGTCGCACTGGTGATGACACCGAACGGGGTCGTCGTACCCGGACCGGTCGCGAACGCCGCCTCCTCGAGGCGGTCCTTCGCATCGCCGAGCAGCACCGGCAGCTGGTTCGCGAAGTCGGTGTCAGCCAGGACCTCGTACGAACCGAACACCCACGCCGCCGCCTTGGATGGCGTGATCTGAATGTTGCCGACCGTCGGCGATGCGTCGGTGACGATCGTCGCCTCAGCCAACCACTGCGCCGAGACGCCGGCCGAGGTCACACCGTTCCAGGTGTTCGACGTGGTCTGCTTGATGTTCGAGATCCGACGCCACGGATTGGCCGACGCAGAGTTGGTCAGAACGATTGTTGGATCGAGCACGAACGGCAGCATGTAACCACCGTTGGCGAGCGTCAGCGTCAGCGCGGCACGCTGGGCGTTGCCCTCCGGGTCCTCGACGTATTGGCGGAACGCGTCCTGGTACTCGTCCGACCCGGTCAGCAGCATGTGCCGGGCGATGCCGACATCATGCTGCGCCGTCTTCGTCGCGGCCTCAGCGAAGTCGTTGCCGAACTGACCGAGCCGGTTCGAGCGCTCGATCGCGTCGAGTGCACGGCCGGTCATCTCCGACCGGGGAACCATCCGGTTCCGGACCGCGGTCAGGTCCTCGAACGGGTCCCGGTTCGTCTTGACGACCAGATCCGGGGTCCCCTTCTCGACCTTCCGGTCATCCTGCGACGCGTAGCGGATCGCGTCGAGTTTCTGCATCCGGGCCGCGAGCGGAACCCGCTGCTCCTCCAGTTGGTCCCACTCCGACATCAGCGTGTCAGTCCACGCCTGCGACTCTTCCTCGGCCGTGGCCTCGATCTCGCCGTTCGCGGCCTGCTTCTCGATCGTCAGCAGCTCGGCGCGGATCGCCGTCTGCCGGTCAAGAATGTCCTGCAACTTCATCATTACGGATACCTCTCGCGGTCAGCGCCAACTGGAGTCGGCGCGCATACGGGGACTGCCGAGCCGAGTGCTCTGCGAGCGGCTCATCGGCGACGGCCTCCGTCACGGAGGTGTCGACGTCTTCCGGCTCCCCGTCGGGAGTGGCAGACGCAAGTTGTGCAATCTCATCGGTGGTGAACCCGGCCGCGAGTAGGCGACGGGCGAAGTCGGCGCGCATACCGAGCACGCCAGCGGTTTCGTAGGCGGGTTCCGGTGTCGGTCCATACTCAGCGAGGCCGAGCTCGCGGCGGCGGACCACAGTCAGCGCGCCGTTACGGTTGGCGCGGTAGCCGCCGGCCGGCGGCCGGTTCGGATCCGACGCGATCATCCGGCCGGTGAACGAGTAGCCCTTGACGGCGCCAGCACGCACCAACTCCAGCGCGTAGTCGCCGTCGGGGGTGGCCATGTAGCGGTCGATGGCGCGCACACCACGCGACTCGACGACCAGGTCCTGCGTGACCGCGACCGGCGCCGACCAACGCTCCGACGGCGTGCCGTACGGGGTCATGGCGTGGTTGTAGTAGACCGAGGTTTTCCAGCCCGCACGCGAGCCGTTGGGACGCGCGTCGGAGATGGCCTTGTTGAACGCGGACCGTTCGATGACCTCTTTGTAGTGGCCCTGACTGTCATGGATTTCGGCCTCAGTGTCGAACACGGCCAACAACGCCTCGACGGTCCGGCCGTCACCCGGCTTGATGCTGATGTCCTCCAGCGGCACCGTGCGGTGAATCATCAGCGGCTGCGGGATGACGATGTCTAGTGTCTCCGTACGGCTGGCCGAGTCGGACTCGAACGTTATCCCGTACTTCTTGCCGGCCGACCGGATGCGTCCCTTGATGGCCGACACCTGCTCGGCCGTGTACTTGGCTGCGTTGTCGGCCTGGTTGATGTATGACCACGCAGCCCGGCAGTGCGCCTCCGAGTCGATCGGGTAGCGCTTCTTCTTGTCGGCTTGGTAGCCCGGGTCGGCGTATTGGACGTCTCCGTAGGGCTTGCTGGCGTCGGCCACGGTTACGCTCCTGCCTTTGCTGTGATTGCGGGCGGCACCTTGACGCCGTTGACGGCAGGCGGGGCCGGTGCTGCGCTAAGTTCCGGCTGCGGCGAGCCCGGCATCTCGCCGTTGCCGGGTGGCTGCAACTGCACGGAGTACAAACCGGTGTGCTCGAGGAGTGTGATGTCCTCGGCATCGAGGGCAGCGATGGCCGAGTCCGGCGTGAAGCCGGCGTTGATGTACGACGAAAGGGTTGCCGCCTGCTCCCGCTGAATATCCGCGCGGTCCTTCAGGTCCTCACGCAGATACGGGATGTCACGGATGTCGTACCAGAGCTCCGCACCACCCGGCGGCGGGACGAGCGTCGCCAGCGACGACGCCGCGTTACGCCACAAAGTGGCCAGGGTGCCCTCCGCGAACTGGCGCCGCAGCTGACCCAGGTTCCCGGCGTTCAACGAAGAACCACCCAAACCCTCGGACAGACCGACGATCGCGGGGGGCACACCCGCCGCCGCCGCGATACGGGTCTCACCCGCGCCCTGCGTCGCCTTGAAGTCCAACTGCCGCAGATCGGCACCCACCACGGTCGCGTCGGCGCCACCGCCCAGGTACAGGGTCTTGTACGCGTTCTGGGCGCCCTTGTGTGCGAGGTCCATCGTCTTGACGAACTTCTCGAACGTCTCCTGCTTCATGTCCTTGAACGACACGATCGTTTGCAACGTCGCCCCGTTCTCAAAGAACGCGAGCTTGTGGACGGTCGCCGCAGTGTCGGCCTGCACCTCACGAATCACCGGGGTCAGCCACGACATGCCGCGGTAGTGCGCGGCCGGGTCAGGCACCGGCGCGAAATGCGCCACCTCGTCGGGCATCAGGAACACCGGCTGTGACTGCTTGTTGAACTGGCCACCAGGCCAGTAGGTGTAGCCGAGCAGTTCCGCGTCCAAATCGTCGGGCAGGATGTCCGGGTCGTCGTAGGAACCCATCACGATCATCACCCAGTCGGGGCGCATCCTGCGCAGGTTGCCCTTCCGAACCGTCCAGTAGGCGTTCCCGGCCAAGTCCGCGTCCTGCAGCATCCGGGTCAGCAGATCACCGGTCGTGCCGTTCGGCCACGGGCTTCCAAGCAACTGCAGGCCACGGCTACCGGACGTTCGAAGGTCGCTACTGTCGCCGAACAGGTTCCCGGGCCGACCCTTATTGATCTCGCGATACATGAATCTAGCCTCAGAAAACACCGAAAGTCGGGCTCGCATACACGCGTATATGACGCCGTTGCGCTTGTATGCGCCCTGCACCATGCCGAGGAAGTTCGACTCAAGCGTTTCGGTCTTGTTCCCAGCCACACCAGGGATGCCGGTGTAGGTGTTCCCGCCGTACGACCACGAGAAGTCGAGCGGGTCCTGACCGGCGAAGTCGACACCGTCATAGCGTTGGATCGAAGTGGCGTTGCGGCGCAACAACGACTGCAGGAGGTTCACCCGTACCCTCCTCGACGTCGGTTAGCAGCAGAAACGACAGGCCACCGATGATCCCGGCGATGATCAGCGCGCCGGCGAGGCCCTTCGCGACGTACGCGCCGGCGACGACGAGTAGGCAACTGGCGATGTAGCCGAGCAGCGCGCGACGTTTACGGGTCAGGCGAACACTGCCCACGGCTCCTGCTCCTCCTCGACCTGGATGTTGTCCTCAATGGCTTGGCCGCGGGCATGATGCGCGAGCACCGTCGCCACCGCTGCGTCGATCAGTAGGCCGTCGCCACGCTTCGCCAACTTCAGATAGTGCGTCGGCAGGTCATCCGGCTCACCCGGGCGCGGCTTCTTCCGCGAACCCTTCACGATCACCGTGTTGTTCATGTGCCTCGACAGGATCTCGGAACCGTCGTGGGTGATCTCGCCACCGGCGAACGACGTCGTGAACCGTTCGATCGCGGCATCGAAGCGGAACTCGTTGTTCGTCGGATACTCGACGATCTTCTTCGGAAAGTCGGCCGCCCACCGGTCCAGATAGTCCTGCCACCGGTACGGGTCCGCGAACATGTAGGCGACCTGATACGCCTTGAACGTGTCCCGCACCACCTGGTCAACCTCGGCCGACGGCACCGTCCAGTCCACAGCCAGCGCCGGCTTCTCCCACACATGCAGGCAGAACAGCCGCCCGTCGGAGAGCCGCGACGCGATCACCGCGGTGGCGTCCCGGTATTTCGACCCGTCGAAGCCGAGCGCGATCAGATCGCCGGGCTTCAACGCGTCGTCGGTGGCCGCAGCATCCCAGCGGACCCTGTCCACCAGCACCGACTGGCCGACGACGATCTCGTTCAAGAAGAACCGGCGCCGGTCAGCCTCGAGGTGCCGCGGCGACTGGACCTCATGCAGGATCCGGCCACGGACATTCACCCAGCCGCCGGCCTCACGCGCGCTGTCGCCGTACTGGCGCAGCAGCTCCGCATAGACGGCGTCGGTGTCACCCAGGTCGTCGACCCGGCGCGACTCGATCGTGTCAATCAGCACCCGCTCGTCACCCGAATCGGCGGTGACCTGCGCCTCAGACCCCTCCGTCGGGTCCCAACCGTTCGTCAACTCGATCCAGCGGCCGTCCATGCCGGCGACGTTGCGCTTGACCGCGCCGCACACCTTGCGGTAGCCGCCCTGCAGCGTGAACAGGTGAGACTCGGTGATCGACAGGAACGTCAGCGGCGCGCCGAGACGAGCCTTCGCCGACGTCGTGACCGGCTCGATACGCCCACCGGTCGGTAGTTCGACCCTGGTTTGGCCCGCATCCATACCCGGCAAGTCAATCAGCGGACCGTTACGGATCATCGACAGCAGCGGCCGCCACGTATTGTCGGTCTGATCCTCCGATGTGCCCAGGCACACGATCAGCGGCGTCGGATACGGGGCGCCAACCGGCTCACCGGCCGCATTCCAGCCGTCGAAGCGTGTCGGACCCAAAGCCTCAGCAAGGTTGACCGCGGCACCGCCGAATGGGTCCTTGCCCCACTTCTGCACCCGCCGCAGCTGTGCGCCCGTGTACCGCAAAGCGTCAGGCGCCGGCCACGGCGCTGCGTGCGGATACACCCGGTAAAAGTGGATCAAGAAACGCCACATTTCGTCGGTCAGCTTGTACGGCTGGCCCAACTGGTAGCCGTCCGGGACGACGCAGTTCGCTTCTATCCACTCGCCGACGTCGAAACCCAAAGTGGGGAATTCGCCGTCCTCTTCCGGACCACGCCACGGCACGGGCTACGCCGATTCGACGGCCCGGAGACGCCCGCGGACACTCGTCGACTGCGTCTGCCGCTTCTCGGCGACCTCATCCGGGGCGATCTGCCACCGCAGCCGCAGCATCGCCATCGGAGACAGCCCGAGACGGTCCTCAAGCTGCCGAACCTCGCCAAGCAGGCCGGCGACACCACGGATAGCGGCACCAGCCGACTCACGCATCTCGGCAATGTTCAGCAGTCGGCAGTAGCGGGCGACGACCCTCTCGGAGCCGATGCGTTCCCACGCGTAAGCCTGCGGCTGCTTCCACAGTTGCGCCCACAAGGCCAGTTCATCGGCCGATGCTTCGGAAAGTGGCCACTTCGGGGGCTTACCGGGACGCCCGCCCGCGGGCAGCACCATCAGCGGCTGTGATAGCCCACGACCAGAACGGACAGGGTTCGGCTTCGGCGCGGGCCCATGACCGGCCATCGTGTCCCCCTAACCGAACAGAGCTAGTTGCTCGACGGCGATGCGGTTACCGCGACGAACGTTGCAATCAAGGTGTGCAATGCGCACATTGGCGTAGGTGTGCTCACCGCCGAGGCTTAGCGGCTCAATGTGATCTACGGACGGGCTACGCGGATGCGGATAGGTCAGCAGCCGATTGATACGGCGGCGGCAGAAGCAACGCCATCCGTCACGCTCACCGACAACGTCCATGTGGACCGTCTCAACGACAGCCGACGTCGTTCGCGCCCGCCGTACCTTCGTCCTCGCGCGGTCTCTACGGACCTTGTTCGCCTTATCGCCTGGACTAGGGTTCGCTCGCTTGTTGTGGTAGCCGCACATCCCGTTGGCGAGGCGACCTCGTACACAGTCGACTACCGAGCAGAGATCTCCAGACGCTGCCCTCGAAGCTTTGCGGTTCGCTCGCTGTGCTCGATCGGAACAGGACTCGCTGCACCATTTCGACGGTGATCCCGGGCCACTATGCGGCGGACAAACGGCGCCGCAGTGGTCACATTCGCGTACGGCAGTCCGCATCACGAGTGTCGCCGCCACGTCATCGGTGGCATACCTGACCGGTCGACCCGGGCCATTGGCGAGCCTTCGCCATCGGTGTCTGCCGGCCAGCGAAACGACTGCGGCGCGGGTGATACCCCACGCTTCGCATACCTCGTCGAGAGTGACCACAGCGGAACCTGGCTCGGGCAGCGGGAAGTGTCGCATTTTGTCTCCAGGACATGCGGAAGGCCCGAGCCTGGAGACCCGGGCCTTCCTTCCCGACCGGAGCTACCGGCGGGCGATTATGCGGGATTTATACAGCCGCTGCGCTGGGTGCCAAAGCGGGCATTACATAGGGTCACGAAAAAGTCCCAGACTTGGATTTTTCCCGGGGACCC
>Ga0137381_10000147_pt1 | contig 41065 bp, 39 predicted proteins | sample SagtaG_16_FD_104808 | JGI IMG/M metagenome (GOLD analysis project Ga0137381, IMG submission 104808) | Vadose zone soil microbial communities from Sagehorn Ranch, Mendocino, California, USA - Sage2_L_115_16 metaG | ecosystem: Environmental > Terrestrial > Soil > Vadose zone | place: USA... | reverse complement strand
TCTCAGTTTTCATAACCACGTCGGAGAACGGGCTGCGTAGGTATAGGGGACTGAATCCAATGGCAACCAAGGCCAAAACGCGCGACGGGCGGGTTTCACTATCCTGCGCCGAAACGCCTGAAGGTACTGTAGGGACGAATCCCATGGCGAAAAGGCCCAATACTGACAATAGGCGAATTTCACGCCACCTGGCCCTCTTGAAGAACGAGGACGTGGACCGCTGGCATACGCAACATGCGCGTTGGGGACTATAGTGGGACCATCTTCCATCCGCGGATGGCCTCAGGACGTTCTCCGCCGCGCGAAGTGCTCCTCGCAGCCTGATCAATTCTTCGTCTGGTGACCCCCGGCACACCGAATGTCAATTCACGGAGCATCACCCGAGTTGTCTGTCCCACGCATGCCCGACGTTACTTCGTTCACCTAAGTTTACCCGGGCTGGATCCGGCCTCCGGGAAGGCTTCCCTCACAAAAAAGACGCGAGCGGATCGGCCAATCCGTTAACTCGCCGAGGCATGTCGATGGGAATCCAAATGATTTAGCGCGCGGTAAACAATGCGTCGGTCACGTCGGAAGACCGGATCCGGCATCAACTGGAAGAGTGGCTTCGGCGAGCCCCTGCGAAAGCCCAGGCAAGCTGGACCCGGTTGGTTGAGCATGGCAGCGACATCTATGGCTCGTCCAACGGCGACTTTGAGGTCCACACGCTCGTGAACCTTCCTGGAGGACTGGCGATCGTGCTCAACGACGCCTATTGGGGCCGCCTCTGCATCTGCGAAGTGAACCGCGTGATTGGGTCAACAGGGCTCGCCAACATCATCACGGTCTTTCTGTTCCCGCGAGAACTTGGGGAGACCTGGAGGCTTAACGGGCTTCCGCCTCCAAAACCGGATGAGGTTCGTCGTGACGACCTATGAGTGGCCCGACTTGGAGGCGGCCCATCGAGGCCATTTCGGCGACGCCTACGAACGGTTGTGGAAGTACACGCCGAAGAAAGGAGCGTATCGATTGACCAACTCAGTCCGAGACGGTTGCGTCGAAATCGAGGGAGATCGAATCGGCTTGCTGCACTTCGGGATCAACTTCCTCTTGGCCTGCGCCCAGCAAGATTACCTACACCTGTACTCTGGAACCCAGCCGGGAGGTTTCTTCGGACCGTTCCAATCTGGTTACGAAGTCACGATCTCACACACCGCACGACTGCCACTCCGCCGACATCCCCCAGCTGAGGACGGCATCGCGACGTTCCGTTACTCCGCGAGGCCGGTTCAAGGTCCAACGGAGCCTCTGATGCTGGCGGAATCGGAATCTTGGACGCTTCTCGGGAAGGACGAACTTCCGTCCTCCTTCTCCGTGACGGGGAATACTCCAGCTCTTCAGTCATATTTCCAACAGTTGCTGGATCTCGCCGAAGAGGGGACCCGATCCGGGACCGAGCTGCAGTATTCTCCGGGTAGGCAAATCCAAGACGACGATTCGATTCCGTTCCTCGTTAGGCGGCTTGCTTAGCGGCGATCCGAAAAAGTTACCCCCTCGCGGGCGGCTCGAATACTCCCGGCCCGCCCATACGTAGTTTGAGCGCATCCCTCAATGACAAAGCGGCGACCGCTGCGCTCGCTCCCATCATGAAGGCGCAACCTTTCGATGACATTTGGCTGTCCGGTCGTCCACTACCGAACGGCTTGAGTTCGAATCCACTTCAGGGAATCGAACTTCGTCCTTGCGATCGCCGACGCTGCGATATCGTCGCGCGCAACCCGTGATCAGTATTTTACACTAGAGGTACATTTGAGGAATTGTGCCGTTCCATTTCGAGTCGGATCTTCGCGAGCCGGTTGCGACGTGGTTGAATGATGCCGGATTCGACATTCGCATGGAGGTCCCGATTCTCGGTCGTCGAGCGGATCTTGTCGGCTCGCGAGGAATAACCGTCACGGCGGTCGAAATGAAAATGCATCGATGGGCCGAAGCGCTTCGACAGGCGATCGCATACCAGCTCGCCGCCGACCACGCTTGGGTCGCTATGCCTCTGGCCGCAGCACACCACGCCTATCGCGAGCGTTGGGCCTTCGAAGCGGAAGGGGTTGGACTCCTCGTTGTCGACGACGGCGGGCGCGTCCGCAGTCCCATCCTCGCCACACCATCTCCGAGACTCCTTCCCTTCCTGCAGGAAAAGGTCCTCGAGGGTTGGGGTGTCTAGGCGCCTTTCTTTACAATTCCCCGGGTGAGCTTCGAACTCTCAGGGGCTGCCGGCCCACCGACAAACATCGGATCGTCGCATCAATCGACTTGCTCGTCAAGCGCTAGCTAAGCCCGGCCGTGCGAGCGGTGGGTTCACCCGGAGTGCCATAGCCCCCTTCTGCTCTGAGCAGCGTGTCGATGCCCTCTCTCTCATTTCCCGCCATGCCCGCCGGAAACGGCGGCGCCTTCGCTTCGACCGTCTATCTTCCGGATCGACGCTTCTCAAGTGCGAAATCGATGCCACCGTAGAATGCGGCAAGCTCTGACGCTACACTCATGAGCTTCTGGCTTACGGCCTCGAGGTCCACGGCAGTGAGAGGTGTCGTCTCCTCAGCGAGGAAGTCTCGCTTGGGTCGTCTCTCAATCTTCCGGGCGGTGATCACGCCGCTTCAGCGAGGCCCTGGGGGGAGGCGCCGTTTGTCATTAGCACGAATCAAGAGGAGCACGACACCGACGGCGAGCACCGCCGTAAGAATGCTTCCCACCACCGTAACCGGCAGGCCGAGCAGTGTTGAGGGAACTACCGTGAAGAAGATGGATCGGCTCGCCGCGCTCCAGCCCACGGTGAGATTTCCGGACGAGGGAGAAACCGTGAACCCGGGCACGGAGGCAACCGAAAAAGAATAGTTGCCGTTGGGTACCGCGAAAGTTGACATGCCGGTTGTCGAATTGTGTGTGGTTCCACCCAGGGTGACCGACCATGATGTCCCGAATGGAAGCCCCGTCTCACGGAACACCACCATATACGTGATCGGCGTGAAGGCGATCTCCACGTCCACAGGCGCGCCGCTGACCTGGACCGACCCCGAAACGGGGTAGACCGTGTAGTCGGGAACCAACCACATCTCATAGGAAAACGTCCCGTTCGGCGCTGAGAACCTAATCGAGGACGCGCTGAATTTAGCCGGCGAGCCGCCGAGGGTGACGAACCAGCAGGTGCCAGCGGGCAGCCCCGTCTCTGTGAACGTCACAAGGGGTTGCGTGATCGTGGAGAACACGCTGACGCTTCTCGACTCGAAGTTTGCCACGTACATGTAACCGTTCGCGCTGTTGTACACGATGTAATCGGGATTGTTTGGAACCGGCACGGGAAGGATGGGATTGGGTCCGACCGGAATCGTCCCCACGACCGTCGTGCCGTCGATCACGCTGACGTTATCTGATTGGAAGTTCGCCACGTACACATGGCCGTTCGCGCTGTTGTACGCTACAGCCCCGGGACCAGTCCCGACCGGAACGGTCGCCACGACCTTCGTCCCGTTGATCACGCTGACGTTGTGCGAGGCGTCGTTCGTCACGTACACGTAGCCATTCCGGCTGCTGTACACCGCGCCATGAGGCTGGTTCCCGACTGGGACCGTTGCCACCACGGTCGTTCCGTCAATCACGCTGACGCTGTTCGATTCCCAGTTCACCACGTAGACGTATCCGTTCCCGCTGTTGTAAACCAGGTAATCGGGAATGTTCCCGACCGGGACCGTCGCTACCACGGTTGTACCGTTGATCACGCTCACACTGCCTGAGCGGTCGTTCGTTACGTACACGTAGCCGTTCCGGCTGTTATACGCCAGGTAATCAGGACCGTTCTGGACGGGAACCGTTGCCACGACCGTCGTCCCGGAGATCACGCTGACGCTATACGAGTTCCCATTCGCCACGTAGACGTAGCCATGCCCGCTGTCATAGACCATCGCCAGGGGGGTCTGCCCGACCGCAATCGTCGCCACGACCGTCGTCCCGGAAATCACACTGACGTTGTTCGAGTTCGTGTTCGCCACATAGACGTAGCCGTTCCCGCTGTTATAGACAACGCCGAGAGCGTCTTCGCCGACCCGGAGCGTCGCCACGATGGACGTCTCGTTCACTACGCTAACAACGTTCGCGTAGCCCACCGCATAGACGTACCCGCTCCTGCTATCGTACGCCATTGCGAGGGGAGAAACGCTGACTGGAACCGTGACGACGACGGTGCCTTCTCCGCCCCCTGAGTCCGCCACCGGTTCTGGGGGAGCAAGACTCTTGGCCGATTGGGTGGGTACCGATGTGGTGGAAATCACGCTGAGGTAGTCCGACGCACCGTTCGCGACATAGACGTAGCCGTTCCCGCTATCGTACGCCACGTCGATGGGACCGCCCCCGACACGAATCAGCCCTACGACCGTCGTCCCGTTGATCACGCTGACGCTGCCTGAGGCACCGTTCGTCACGTAGACCTGCCCGTTCCCGCTGTTATAGGCCGCGCCCCATGGACCACTCCCGTCTGGAAGCGTCACCGTCGCCAAGACCGTCCTCCCGCTAATCACGGTGACTTTGTTCACGGCAACGTTCGTCACGTAGACGTATCCGTTCAGGTCGTCGTACGCCACACCGCGAGGGACAGCCCCGACCGGAATCCACCCTACGACCGTCGTCCCGTTGATCACGTTCACCGTGCCCGACCGATCGTTCGCCACGTACACGTAGCCGTTTCCGCGGTTGTACGCCAAGCCAATGGGACCGTTGTCGACCGGAACCGTCGCCACAACTGCGGTCCCGTCGATCACGCTCACCGTGTTCGACCGATGGTTCGCCACGTAGATGTAGCCGTTATCGCTATCATACGCAACTCCCTGAGGACCGCTCCCAACGGGGACCGTCGCTACCACGGTCGTTCCGTCAATTACGGTCACCGCGTTCGAGCCATCGTTGGCGACGTAGATGTATCCATTTGCGCTGTCGTATGCCACCCCGAAGGGACCGAACTCGACCGTATGGGGACCGCAGTCGAGTCGGATCGTCGCAACGACTTTCGTTCCGCTGATCATGCGGACGGTGTTCGAATCACTGCTGGTGACGTAGACGTACCCATTCCCGCCGTTGTACCCGACGCCGACGGGATGGAACCCGACGCTGACATTTGTCACGATGGCACCGGCCCCCGAGTCCGGCGTTGGGGCCGGGGCTGCGAGACTTTGGATTGATTCGTCCTCCGTTCCCCTCGCCCGTTCAGGGAAGCCGAAACGACCAAGATACACCCCTGCAAACACGGTGCCGAGCACAACTATGACGGCCACCACGAGCGCAGGTGCGTTTCTCAATTCATCGGCCCTCGCCGTCCGACCGAAAGCAACGGACAGTTGTTCGGATGCATCAGAAAGAGAATAAGTCTATCCTCGTGTGGGCGGGCGGTATCGTCCCTTCCGCCTCCTCCCTTGACAACCGTCATTAAGCGTCACGCCTATCCGGATGGGTTGGCGTCGTGGAAGCCAATCGTGTCGGAGGCGGAGGCCACGTGGTGGCTCTGCGGCGAGTGTAAGCAGCTGAACGTCGGCGAGGACATGGCATGCGTGAGCTGCGGCGTCTCCCGGCCGATCGTCGAGTCCATCTCGAGACCCTTCGTCGAAAGCGACCGCGAGGGTCTACTTTCATTGATTGCCGGGGCAACCCTGCTCGTATTCGCGCTGGCAGGGATTCTTTTGGTCGTAGTCAGGGGCCGCGATCCGCGAAATTTCGACAATCTGTTTGTGAATTCGCCTGGGGTGTGGCTCATCTATGCCTTGCTTACCGCGGCTATCCCGACCCAAATCGCGGCCATCGTGTTGGTCGTGGTCTTGCGCCGGCATCGAATGCGCGGTGGGTCGGATCTCCAAAGGAAGAGGATAGGCGTTGGGAGGGCTCTCGGTATCGTGGGAGGTTTCATTACGATCGTGGGCGTGTTTCTCCCTTGGGCGACGATCTCCTATTCTTGGTCGAGCGTCCCGAGCACCATCGACTCCCTTGCCGCCACTTTTGGTTTTCTCGGCGCCGTTGTGTTGCTCTTAGGCCTCATCGGGACCGAGTATGTCGCGCTTCCCACGGAAGGTACTGCGGTCGCTGCCGCTGTGTTCGGAGCCTTGGCCTTACAGCTCACTCTTGCCGTCTTTGGATTTCGCGTCTTCGGCGTGACGCAGTGGGGGGGTCCTCCAAATCCCTACAGCTACGAAACCTCACCCGGCAGTGGCTTGTACGTCAGCACCTTCGGGTCTCTCGTTTTGATTGTCGGTTCGGCCCTTGCCTTCCTGCAAGCGAGGACGGCCGCGGCGAGGACGCGGATGGCGGTCTTCGAGTCCCAACCTTGAGGCGGAATGGGCTCCCTTGCAAGGGATGGCCCCAAAGCTAATGCTTCGGGACAAGTCAGGCCAGCGCCGATTGATCAGCTTCGTGGTTTTACCATTGCGAAGATGCCGCCACCCAGGAAGACAACGAAACCTACCCAGTACCAGATGCACTCAATCGGCAGGATTCGGCCGAGTTCTTCGCAGAATATGGAAGACAACAAGAACACCGCGGAGAGCGCGAAGAGAACAACCGTCGGACTCTCCGTCGAGATGTTGGGGATTGTGGTCATCTTGCCCACCCTATCTCTTCGCCGAAGAGAACGGTCCCTCGACCTTCAATGTGATCCGTATGCAACCATGACCGCCGAGTGATATCTGCGGGGGTAACCTGGCGGGGCGCCCCGCGCGCCGCCTCCAAAGTTGGTGCAAGGGGTCGCCCGCCCCCAATCTCCCATCCGCCGAAGGGCGCTAGACCGCAATGCGCCTGAATCCTCGCTATCAATCTGGGTCGTCGGATCGTTACCGGTTCACCTCCCGGGAAAATGTCAACGGGAATTCGCTGTACTACCTACGCGCTCGGTACTACGACACGACAACCGGCCGATTCCTCCAAACGGACCCCGCCGGAACTTGTGGCGGCGCCAACTTCTACGCTTACACGAGCAACAATCCAGCGAATCGAATCGATCCGAGCGGCCGGCTCGAACGACGACTTATTGACGGGGGCGGGGCGGATGGAGGACCTACCCCTTGGACAATTTATGAATACAACCCGACGGTGCGGACATGTCGCTTGGGGCTATGAAACCGTGGAGATAAGGCGCACCTGGAGTTGGTCCACGTTTTGGACTTGCCTCGGCAGCTACAAGCCTCCCCAAGGGCTCCTCGTGTGTGCAGGGGCTGTGCATACCCTTGCAACGAAGATCCCGAGGGTCCCCCGTGCGAAGCCTGCATTCTTGCGTGTGCGATACCAGTGGGAATAACGTGGTTATACTGGTCCATGCTTTGCACGAATGAAGCGTATCGGCCTGCTCCCTACGTGGTCTTCCATTGCATCATATAGAATCCATCGAGCCAGGCCAGGGGACCGAGACAGAACGTGACCACTGAGGCAGAATCCGGACGAACACGTCGTTTATCGCGGCCTCGAAGTCGGGCCCTTGTCCGTTTTGCGATCGTCGTATTGGTGGCCTCGAGCGCTGTCCTCACGTTCTTTCCCCTTGGATTTGTCCTCAGCGCTCCGGCCTATCTCATAGTAGTCGTGGCCTTGGGTGCGCTCTACACGGTCCTCCCTTTCGTCAGGGACAGTCCCGGTCCGCTCTTGGCCTGGCCACCGGTGGTCTTGCTGTTGACGGGGGTTGCCCTGTTTGCACTGTTCGGGGTCGTGGACCTCTCATGGATCGGACCTCTCGCTCTAGCCGCAACGTTCTGTGTCTTGCTCTCAATTCTTCTTCTTGCGAAGGGCATCATGAGGGATCTTGGCCGAGAACCCCTGAGTTTCATCCATCCGCTCTTCCTGAAGTCGATGTTGGACACCCGCCCGACGAGAGACGACCCGGTCCCGTTCATGATGTCACTCGATTCGTCGATGTTCCCAATGTGGATCCGACTTGGACGGTTCTTGCGCCGGGAACGACTCGCCGACTTCGTTCGCATCTGCCGTCGGAGCGTCACCGTCAGGTGGGCCCGAATCATGGGGCTGTCCCGAATAGGCGCTCTCGTCCTCCTACCGTTTGGCGAAACGGCGATACGGGTTGACTCGCAGGGGTCCATCCGGGTTTCCTTCGATAAGCACACGTACCGTCTGTTGGATCGACCGGGTCCCTACGAGTTATACTGCCGCAATCTCGTTGGCTTCCTGCAAGAGATGGCCATGAGGGTCGTCGAAGGAAAAGTGGCGGAGGCCAGACAGATCACCGTTGTAAGAGGACTTACCTAGCCGTGAATCTTGTCGGCGGACAGGTCGCGAGTCGGGAGACAGGGCCCAGGACGAACTCCCCGCCGGGAGCAACCTCCTCGAGGGCGGTCTGGAGGATATTGTGCGCTTGCGCGCTTGCTCTGTACCAGAGAGCCGCAACACGATTCGGGAAATCGTCGGTTCGCGTGCCTCGGCCGTCGCCGAGACGATTGCCGACTGTAGCGTGCGGACTCCTGGGGTGAATTCGTGAAAGGCTTCGCTCAGCGGCCTGGCGTCAAGCTGCTGGAACGGAGAGAAAAGGAGTTGTCGGTTGGGGACAAAGCCCGCTCGGGCGAGAGTCTCGCGGTCTGTCCCGACCTGCCCGCGAACTGGGTCGAGATCGAATCCGACACGGTCAAGCATCTCGTAGAAGGAGACACGCCGAGAGCGGTCCGCACATCAGGTTCGAGTCGGTCAAAGTCATCGAGAGATCACGACTCGAGAGCTTCTTGGACTTGCGACGGTGTCGCGGTCCCCGAGCCGACGCGCGTTCCATCGGCGAGGAACCGGTAGTTCCGCAGAAACGAAGACGCGATGGCTCCGATCGCCCCGAGGGCGGCGACCGCGGCGAATGCATACGCGTACGCCTGGGCGGTCGGCAGCATCACCGAGATCGGCACCGGAGCTGTGCCCGCGGCGGGCGCATATCCCACGACGACGGACGCCGCGAAGCTCGCCAGGATCGTGACCGCCAAGACCGGGCCGATCGTCGCTCCGACGTTGCGGAACGTCTGGTTGATCCCAACCTGAATCGATCGCTCCTGCGGCGCGGACGAGAGCACGACGACGTTCGTCATCGCGATGAACGCGGCCATGACGCCGACGAGCGCGGGGATTCCCTCGAGCGCGACCTGCCAGATCTGACCATGGACGGTCGCGATCAGGATCCCGCCCACCGCCGTGGAGAGGCCGCCGCCGATCAGCACGGGGCGCGGCCCGCGGGTCTGAACGGACCGGCCGATGAGGGGCGAGGCGATGGCCATCGCGAAAACGGTCGGGAGCGACCATAGCCCCGCTTCCGAGATCGCGAGACCGAACCCGCCCGAGAGGACGGGGGCCTGGTAAAAGGTTTGGCTGGCTACGAGGAAGCAGAACAGGGAAGCCGTCGCCGCGATCCCGATCGTGTTGACGAGAGCGATGTTTCGTTCCCCGAGCCGCCGGAAGTCGACCATCGGGTTCCGCGCCCGCGGTTCCCAGAGCAGGAATCCAAGGAACAGGACGATCGCGAGGCCGAGGAGGACGGGGACTCCGAACGGCAGAGGGCCTAGGTGGACCGCAAACGGATCGGCCCAGCCCCACGTCGGGCCTTCGGAGACTCCGACGAGGAAGGCGCCGAGAGCCCCACCGAGGAGAGCTCCTCCGATGACGTCGAGCGGCACGTCGCGGCGTACCTTGGACTCACGCAGGACGAGGCCCACGACGAACGGCGCGGCCACCGCGACAGGGATGATAGAGTGATACGTCCACTGCCACCCGAACGACTGCGTGATGAACGCTCCAACGGAGAAGCCGAGCGCCGCTCCGATGGCGAACGTGGAGGCGAGGATCCCCTGGGCGACGCCGAGCCGTTGCGGCGGGAACTCCTCGCCGATGACTGCGAAGGCGAGCGGCAGGATCGACACGCCAATCCCTTGGACCGCGCGCACGGCAATCAGCACGTACAACGCATTGGGCCGCGAGAGCCCGAGGAACGTCGCAATTTCCGGGGTGAATCCGGCGACCGTCGCGGCGACCGCGTAGATCCCGAGGACGATCACCATCATCCGCTTCTTGCCGTGGATGTCGCCCAGGCTCGAAACGAGAGGCGTCGCAACGACACCGACCAAGAGGTAGGCGGTGAGAATCCACGCCACGGTCGAGATCGGCGTGCCCCCGAAGAACACGACAAACGTCGGGATCGCGGGGACGATCATCATCTCGACGTACATTACCATGAGCGCGAAAATCGAGAGGCTCAGGAGGACGCGGAGCTGGCGCGAAGTCATCTTCGGGACTTGGGCGGACGCGGTCATTGGCAGAGGGTATACTTTGGATAGTATATCAAGCCTTCAGGGATGAGAAGTATAGCGACTGCTAGGCTGTTGCATCTGGTCTCAATCGTGGGATTCCAAAAGGTAGAAATAGTATCCTATCCATATCGATATCATCGCAGGGGTTTCCAATGCATCGGACACACGCGGATCCGATTGATGCCCCCCAACCGGGTCCGCTTCCTTTCAAGAGACCGGAGGGTGTGCTGCTCTGCCCCATTCGGGCCTCCCTCGGCATCTTCGGTCGGAAATGGTCGATCGTCGTCCTCCGCGACCTCACTTTTCGCTCCGACCTCACGTTCGGCCACATCCTGGCACGCAATCCGGGTTTGACGCCGCGGGTGCTTTCGTTCCGCCTCCGCGAGCTGCGCACAGAGGAAATGGTGGAAAAGGTCGCGGACGCTCGGGATGAGCGGAAGGTCCATTACCGGCTCACGTCGAAGGGGCGGGATGCGATCCCCGTCCTGACCGCGTTGGCGGCGTTCGGGATGAAGCATCTATCCTCCAAGGTGTTCGAGGACGGCAAACCCCGATCTCTGGGCGATGTCTTCCCGGGTCAGGCGCATCACCTCCTCGGGGACCTCGACCGTTACGCGACGCAAGACAAGCGAAAAAAGTCGGCGCCCCGATTGTCTCTGCCGACCAGCGTCGTGTCGTCGTCCTGAACCGTTGACGGGCGAGAGATACTCGGCGCCCTGGGGCGGGCTCGCTTACCGTTCGGTGGGGGGCGGCGCAGCGAATCCGGCCTTTCGCCGCCGATACTTCTCGACCATGTACGCACCCGCAGCGACGGCGCCTCCGTCCACGGAGAGCGTGATTCCGGTGATGAAGCCGGACTCGGGCGCCGCCAAGAAGAGGGCCTTATGGGCGATCTCTTCGACGGTTCCAAACCGGGCGATCGCCCCGTGCAGGAGGCACGAGAGGGAGGCTGGTGGGAGTACCCCGGCCCGGCGGTCCTTGACCTCATCCGAGCGTGGCACGTAGAGTGGTTCCCGGAGCGCGATAGCGGTGTCGTGGGGATGGACGGTAAGCCTTGTGGAGCAGAGCCCCCTCGCGGCCCGGCTGCTCGTCCCATTGGTCGAGATTCATGGCGTCAATGGAGCGCTCCCCTCCGGGTCCGCTATCTCCCCGACGATGCGTCCGAGCGGGTCGTGATTTTCGGAGCTCGCTTGTCCGACCCTTTGCTGACGCCTGTACGCCGCGATCCAACGCCTTGACGACCAGAGTCTCCCAGGCACTTTGGGCGGCTTTCTTACCTCGAGTCGTTCGCAGGTCGGCCCAGTGCGCGACCGCCGCTTCCGTCGAAAGGCGCAACCTGTTGGCGGAGATTTCGATGATGCTCCGAGCTTTGGTCCGCGGTCCAGGCCGGAAACATGATGACAATTCGTCCCCACGATCGCCTGCACGATGGGATCACCTCGGCGGGTCTAAGCCCAACTCACGAAGACGCCACCGGGCCCGCTAACACATATATTCCCAGGGACCTTTGTCGTCGTCAACGATGACTATCTGACGGTGCCGTTGTTGTCGCTTACGGAGAGAAGGCCGGTCAAGAAGCGCGATCGAAGACGAATAGCCATCCTGCCCCTCATGAACCTTAGTCCAGACCTGCAAGATGAGTACTTTGCGGACGGACTCACGGAGGAGCTAATTACGACAGTGTCACGAATGCATGACCTTCGCGTAATTGCGAGGACCTCTGTGATGAAGTTCAAGAAAGAGAACGTGCGCATCGCGGAAATCGCGCGAGAGCTCGATGTCGGGACTGTCTTGGAAGGCAGTGTCCGGAAGGGCCCGAACAAGCTGCGTGTCACCGTGCAGCTCGTCGATGCGCAGAGCGAGGAGCATCTGTGGGCGAAGACCTATGACAGGGATGTCAAGGACGTCCTTGACATTCAGAGCGACATCGCGAAGCGCGTGGCAGCGGCATTGAAAGTGCAGCTAGCCGCGGTGGACAGACGAGCGCTTGAAGGGACTGCCGAGGGGGCCGACGCCTACTCGCTCTACCTGAAGGGCCGTTACCACTACTACAAGTCCACTGGCAGGGCCGAGGACCTCCAGCAAGCGATCTCTTACTTCGAGCAGGCCATCGAGAGAGAACCCGACTATCCTTTGCCCCATGCCGCCCTCAGCAGCGTTTATGCCGGTCAGGCGTTCGCAGGTTCCCTCCCCTCCAAGGAAGTATCTTCCCGGGCAAAGCAGTACGCGCTCAGGGCGATTGCGCTGGATGATACCCTCGCCGAAGCACACACCTCGCTTGCCAAAGTGCTTCAGTTTGAATGGAACCTGTCGGGAGCGGAGGCCGAAATCAGGAGGGCGATCGACGTCAACCCGAGCTACGCCAAGGCCTACTGGCGATATGCGCACCTTCTGCTGAATCAGCTGCGGTTCGACGAGGCAGTATCGCAGACAATACATGCATTAGAGCTTGACCCCCTGTCACCCCAGGTAAACTACGAAGTGGGAACTGCGATGTACTACTCCCATCGATTCGACGAGGCCGTTCCCTACTTCCGCAAGGCGCTTGATATCGACATGAACCACGCCGATGCGCATCACAACTTAGGCATGACGCTGGTTCAAATGGGCGTTTGTGACCAAGGGATCGAGGAGCTTCGGAGGTCTGCATCCCTGAGAGGGTCTGATTCTCCGCTCTACAAGGTTGACTTGGCCTACGCACACGTGCATTGCGGCAATTCGAAGGAAGCCAGGGAGATCTTGCGGGAAGCCGAAAAGGTATCGAACCTGGAAGCCGCCGCAGCCCACATTGCTGCCTTGCACTCGATCCTCGGACAGAAGGAAAGCGCGTTCGAATGGTTGGAGAAGGCGTACCGGGAACGTTCGGCGCTCTTAACCGAGCTCAACTCGGAATTCTGGTTCGAGAATATTCGCTCGGATCCCCGCTTCGCCTCGCTGACGAAGAGGGTGGGTCTGGAAGGAAAAAAAGCTGGTGACGAACTACAACAGGCGGCGGCACTGATCGCCCAACTGGGGAAGGTCGACCTTTCGGATTTTGGCGTCATTGGCGGCTACAGAAGGTTCGACCAGAAGGATCGAAACTCGCTCAAGGATCTAAGGCTTCGGATAACAAACAGCCTTTCGTCTTCATTTCGGGAACCGGAGAACTACCTGATTTGGGGACTCCCTGGAACGGGAAAGACCTACTTTGTGCGGCAACTGGCGGCATCGCTCGGGGCGAGCGTCGAATATCGAGAGGTGAACTTGACGGAGTTGGATGAGACCGCCTTTCGTACGAAGATTGCGGAGGTTACCTCTACTGAGAAGCCGTGTCTGTGCTTCGTGGACGAAATCGACGCGCGTCCAGGAGATTCTTGGCCGTTCGAAACTCTCCTGACTGCTTTGGAACACAGCCGCTTCGGAGCGCAATCCAGCACTTTCATCTTGGCGGGCAGCTCGGCCGCGAGTTTGACCGAGATGAAGGAGAGGATCGGGAAGCGCCCGAAGGGTTCGGATCTCCTCAGTCGTATCCCCGACGAAAACGAGTTCGAGATCCCTCGCTTGAATAACGGCGATAAAGTCATCATCGCTCTGCAGCACCTCAGGAATGCTTCAAAAGAGAGGAAACATGAACTCAAGGAGATCGAGAAGCTGGCTCTTCTCTACGTCCTCCTCAGCCCCCACCTCGTAACGGCGCGACAACTCCGCGAATTCTCGGTTCGTTGCATCGAGCGACTCCCCCCGGACGAGGACAGGATAAAGTACGACCACCTCTTCCGCCCCGGCGATCCCGAGAACAAGGAATTCTGGCTCTCCGCCAAGTCAAAGTATGGAGACCTTGCGGGTACGTTCACATCCTTTGTTGACTAGTTCGTCTCAACTCTAGGAATGTGGATTGGGGCAAGACGCGTTCTGGGCGGCGGATCCTACCAGGCCCTAGGTCCGGGAAAGCGAGGAGGGCCGTTTGACCCTCCTCATGCTGGGACGGGACGACCTGCTGCTCTTGGCGTACCTTTGCTCGTCCGCTGCTTCGTCCGACATTGACATGCCCATATGGAGAAACGGCGAATCCCTCCAGGGTCCGCTCCACCCATGGGAACGGTACGACTTTTGGGATCTCAGGGTTCGGTTAGAGTCTCTGATACGGCCACCCCTTGTTCTCGACACGCCGGGTCAGTTGGCCCGGCCCTCCTCCTTTTTCTGCCCACGCACACATTGCTCAGCCGACGAGGGAGAGCGAGGACAGGATGGCCACCACCGAGACCTTGGTTACCATAATCGTCCTAATTGTTGCATTCGCACACGCGGTTGCCTCGACTCTCAGGAGAAAACGTTTTCACAGCGAGGCTTCCGAAGCGGACGAAATCATGGCCTACGGATGGGCCTGGAAGGGATTCGTGGTCGGTGTAGCCCTCGCATGGTCGGTCCTTTTCCTCGTGACCTCGCGTGGCTTACAGAACCTTTCAGGATGGATTCCGTCCAACTTCGCAATTGTCGGAATCATCATCGTCGCTCTAGTCCTACCTCTATGGGCCACCGCAGTCGAGTTCTTCGGCGCGGAGTATCAGTTGACTCCAGGAGGAATTCGGAAGCATTCGCCTTGGACGAGGAACTTCTTCGTTCGGTGGGACGAGATTCGGTCCGTGAAATATGTTCCGACGGGTCAGTACACAGTTATTCGAACGGAGAAGGGCAAAATTCGGATCCATGACTGGATCTCAGGCAAGGGACAGCTATTCGAGGCGCTACGCCAGGGCCTACCGTCCGAGGGGGAAGAAGCAAGTTGAGGGAGCCTCGGGCAGGTCCCCTATTAAGCCAGACTGCCTGCCGAATTTGAATGGCGTCGCCGGTTCGCGGAAATTTCGATAGCACGACTCTCCTCGAAGTCTGAGCTTGGCTCTGGATTGGTTCACTCAGCTCTCCAATGACTTCATAAGCACCGCGACCGCTGCACAATCGGGGGAGCTTGTCTTTGGCGGAGACCTCATCGACCAAAGGAAATCAACTGGCAACTCCAGATTCGTTAGATGAATCCCGAAACCGTCTCCACCAACTTTCAATTTTCGGGAGCCGTCTGGAATCTGGCCCCATGAATTCTGATCTTGCCATGAGATCGACTCTGCGAAAGGTGGGCAGAATCAATGGTCCGAGCGACTTCGACAAGCTGGTTGCCGGATTCAAAAGGATGCGTTGCGTCACGTACGTAGCGAAGACGGACGACATCCTTCGCTTGTTCGACCAAGGCTTGGAGTCGCTGGATCTAGTTCTCGGCTACCAGTTAGATGACAGCGCAGAGGATGCGGTGAGAAGCGGGATGAAAGAGAACGTTACCTCGCTCGATCGCTTGCTGAACCTCTATCAGACCAGTCGGTTCGTGGCCCTCCTCCCGAAGCGGAGAGAGCATTCAAAATACTACATCCTCGAAAACGACGAGACGATAAGATTCGTGTTCACGTCGTACAACCTGTCCGGATCGAGGCAGGGCAACTTGTTCATCCGTCTCGACTACCCGAGCGCGAAAGTGGACGAGTACGGAGACCTTCTGGAGTTGTATGAATCGATCCGGGCCGGCTGCGCCGAGTTCCCGGACTTGCGAAGGTTAGCAGAACACGTCGGCGACGAAGCAGGCGAGCAACGCGCCAAGGCCCTTCAAGTATGGGTCACAGCGGAGTCAGAGTCAGACGAGGAGGAACGGGACGCCGTCTCCCTGACAATCAAGGACATCGTGAGGCAGGCTCTTGTGAAAATGCGGGATGTCCCGGAAGCGGCACCGCTACAGAGCAGCAACATCACTATTCGCCTCCCGGCCGACCCAGCTGAACGGAAGAAACTTGTCGACGCCACCCGTCAGTGGATACCTCAGCCAACTTCGATAGATGAACTGACATTCGATCCCGGCGTCGTCTTGGCATCCGGTTACATCGAGACGTCTAGGAAGAACGAGGTTGTCAACTGGCCAAGCGCGTGGATTAGGCGGGACGAGAGGCTTGTCATAGGGTTCCACGGCGAACGGCGAATCCGCACCGCCGACGGCATGAGTCCCGAGGCGGTCTCAAGGGGCTTGAAGGGCATCGAACGGTACATCGAGACAATAGATCGCGGCCAGACGGCGAGCGTCAAAATCAAGGAACGCGCCAAAGCGATGATGGGCGAGACTTTGCTCTTCATGTTCTCCTGTCCACTGTTCAACTCTTGGAACAGACGCAAGAGAGCGGTGTACCCAGACCGGGTCGGCCCGCCAGACCTTGTCGTGACCGGACAGGCGGGCAATGGAAAAACGCGGTTCATGGAGTACTGTCTGAAACTCATGGTCGGCGAGGCGGTATCGACTCTCCTGAATGCCCCAGAAACGCTGTCGATGGCGAAGGTCCGCAAGGCGATACCTCGGGTTTTGTCGTTCCCGCTCGTGTTCGACGAGGTGCATGGAAAGAAACTGACAGGCGCCGACATGGCTGCCCTGATTCGGTCGCTATGGGAAGTGTGGTGGTCACCCGACCGCGACATCCCAGCCATCGTTTGTTTGGGAAACGACCTTGAAAGGAAGGACTGGATGGCCCGGCGGGTCAAGTTCGTGGACTACGAGGTCCATTTCGTGAAGAATGAAGAGAACGAAAGGCTCTTGGGGTCACTGTTCGCAGAGGAAAATGATCTTTACCGGTACTTTACGCGTCAGTATTTCGAGGAGGAGCGAAAGGAGATGGAAGATGGAGTGGTCAGCTTGGATGCCCTACACACGGCAAGGGCAACCATGAGGACGCTGTACCGATTAGCGGGCCTCGGCGCACCTCCACCATATTTCCTTGAGAAACCAGTCGAGGCTGTGTACGATATCGGGCGGGAGCGCTGGCTGGAGGCAATCGAGCATGGGCAAATCGACATGATCATGACAGGCAATCCTTGGTTTGCTGACTTCAAGTCCGGCATGGAGAAGCAGATCGACGAATACCGTGGATTCCTCGTTGGAATCAAGCATCGAAAGGAGGGCAACCGGCTGGTCCTGGAAGTTCCCGACACGTTCCAACGCTGGATTGGAAACGATGACGCAGTGGCCGGCGGGAGAATTCTCCTCGACGCAATCGGGAAATACGAGCAAGACAAGGCGGCTCGCGGACGCATGCAGGCGGACCGCGAGCGGCAGATGAGGCGTCAGACGAAGCCGCGCGGACTCAGGCGTCTGTTTGGTCGCCATGGAGAGGGTTCGTAGGTCCGTTAATCTGCCGCGCGAGGACACTGGCCGCTGTGTGCAGCGCTGACTTCGTCGCCGGTGCTGCGAAGCAAAGAATCCACATGGGTTCCAGAAGTTTACATTGTTTGTTCCGGTGGCGAGATCCCTCCGGGTCCGCTATTCCCGGGAAAAGCGTCGAGCCGAAACAAGGCCGCTCACGATGCAAAACTAATACCGACATCGCATTCACGAGCGGGACACCTTGGCCACCGGTTCCGAGAGTCGCGAGGCGGAAGCGCGCCGACGGCCGCGTCCCCGGATCGAGACCCTCGCCGATCTCATCTTCGGGCTCTCGCTCTCCATCGGATCACTCGCCCTCCTCGTGAGTCCTCCCGCGTCGGGCGACGAGATCAATCGTCACATCGTCGCCTTCGGCTTCACGTTTCTCATCCTGATCACGGCCTGGCTGATCTACACGACCTACATGTCCGTCCTGCCGATCGAGACGAAAGCGGTCACGCTCCTCAATGTCGTCCTTCTCCTCCTGGTCGCGGTGATCCCCTACCTGCTCAACACGGTCGAGGTCGTCAACCCCACACTCACCCCCGAGGAAGCCGCGCGCGTGAGCGATTACTCATCGACCCTTTTCACCCTCGACCTGTCGGGAATCATGTTGATCCTTGCCGCATTCGCGCACGTCCTCAGTATCGAGGAGAAGGGTCTCGTCCCGCCCAAGACCGTCCAGCTGTTCCGCAACGGGAGGAATCGCCTGGTGATCTTGTCCGCCCTCATGACCGTCGCGATTGCGCCGCAATTCTGGGAAGTGACGGTCGGCGGCGTGCAAGCCCGGGTCCTCTGGTGGTCCTTGCCCCTGCTCTCCTACTGGATCGGTCGCGCGGTCCGCCCGGAGAGCCGAACGTATCGCACCCCGTGACTCGCCTTCGACCGCGAAGGCCTTTTAGCTGAATCGTCTTCCCACGGACGTGGTAGACGCGACCGTCCCCAGCCGAACCCTTCCTCCGAACGTCGAGGAGCGATTCGTGGAGGCGGGCGGCGTTACGTTCCGATACCTACGCGGGGGAACTCCACAGGGCTCCGGGAGCCCGACTCCGATCCTCTTCCTCCACGGCTATCCCGCATGGGCGGAGGTGTGGCTGCCCCTCGCCGACGCCCTCGGAGCAGGCCACCCATGGATCGCGCCGGACTTGCCTTGCCACAATCGCAGCTTGCCGCTCCCGGGCAAGGATCGCTCCCTGTCCGCCTATCGCCGCGCGGTCGTCGCGTTGCTCGACGCGCTCGCGCTGCCAAGGGTCATCGTGGTGGGGAGTTCGATGGGCGGCACGTTGGCCGTCATGCTCGCAATCGATCGTCCAACGCAGGTCGAGAAGCTCGTCCTCGTCGACGCGGCGGGACTCGTCCCGAAGCTCCCCGCGAAGGCTCTCCGGCTCTACCTCCCCGTCCTCCTGCCCGCGTATCTCCGCGCACCCTCGGCGCACGGAATGACCTCGCTGCTTCAGAAGGCGGTGTTCCATGACCCACGATTTGCGGACGCGGACTGGGTCAACACGTTGGTCGAGCAATGGAGGCCGCGCGACCAGAGACTGGCGTACCTCGCGACCGGCCAGGCTTTGCGCCGGTCCGATGCCTCCGTGGCGGCCGATTTGGGGCGCATCGAGTGTCCCACATTGCTCGTCTGGGGCCTTCAGGATCCGCAATTCGACTGGCACATTGGCGAGAACGCCGCGCGTCAGATTCGGCATGCGAGGTTCGTCCCAATCGAGGATGCCGGTCATTTCCCGATGGTCGAGAAACCCGCGGAGACCGCTACGGCCATATCGGCGTTCCTAGACACCTGAGCCCTCTCCGGAACCACCCCGGCCGCATGGCAGTTGTGACACGGGCGGTGGTCCGCGTGTACGTAGCTTCCTAGTCCCCGGAGCGCCCAAACGTACCTTCAAGGCGTCTTGTGACGACCCGCCGCCGCAAGGCGGGGTCGCTGTCGCGTCGCAGGGGCGTCATTCCTATGACGCGGAGGAGACCGACGAAGGAGGCGCACCCGCCGCCTGGGACGCCGTCGCGGAGCCCCAAGGCCGGAGCACCCAGCGGAGCCACCGTTCCGGCGGGGGCCGACCTCGTGGCCGAACGGTCCCTCGGTCGCATCCTCGGTCGGACGACTGAGCGAGCGATGCGTGCGGCGCTGGCCGCTCGGCTCCACGTCGCGCGGGACGTGCCGTGGTACGAAATCCTCGTCGCACTGGATCGCGTCGACCCCGACTTGGCATCCATGCTGCGTCGATTCGCCCGCCTCCCGCTTCCCTGCGTGGCGGGTTCGAATAAAACCTAGTCGATTCCCAACCATCACCCTTTCAAGGCGCGGTAGAGCAGCGGGAGACTCACGTCGTATCGATACGTGATGAAGGAATGCGTGTCGTCGAATTCTTGGTAGACGTGCTTGATCCGATGCTTTGCCAACTTGCGGTGGAGCGCGCGAGCACCCCAGATGAGGTTGTACTGGTCCGCGGTGCCGCAGTCGATGTACACGAGCCGCATCCTGCGCAGGCGCGACGCGTAGCGGTCGATCATGTTCACGGGATCCCAGCGCCGCCATCGCTCCCACACGTCCGGCCGCCATTCCCCCGTTTCCAGGTCGAACGGGAAGTCGATCCCCATCGTGGGGCTCCGCGGATTCGGGGAGTAGTGCGCCGCCATCCCGATCGTGTTCAGCGTCGGGTACAGCCCTTCGATGCGCCGGTTCGGCTGCCGCCAGAACCAGCGGAGCCATCCAGCGGGACCGCCGTGTTCGCGGAACGCGGCTAAGGCCTTCGGAAAATCCATCAGGTAGCAGTACTCGAAGATCGCGTCGCCCGAGTGGTCCGCGAGGGCCGACCAGGTCTCCGGATGGAACATCCCTTGGACGATCGATCCGTAGCCGCCGGAGGACTTGCCCCAGATCCCGCGGCGGGACACCTGGTACCGCTTCTCGACGAACGGGATGATCTCCTCGCGCAGGTAGTCGTCGTAGCGGCCCGTCGCGCTGGAGTTGATGTACTGGTTCCCGCCGACGCGCGTGAAGCAGTCGACCATCGGCACGATCATCGGGCCCATCTTCCCCGTGCGAATGAGTCGGTCGAGCCGGCGCTTCAGGTCCTCGCCGAGCGGATCGACGGAGAGGAGGGACTTGCCCGTCCCCGTGTAACCGACGATCGCGTAGGCGGCGGGATACCGCTTCGAGGGATCGTAGTTCGGCGGGAGATAGATGGCCACGTCCCGCTTCGTCGGATCTCCCAATGCATTCCCTTTCAGCACCTTCGAATCGAACGTCTCGACGACGACTTGACCGCCCGCCATGCGTTCCGCTCCGAGGCCGGAATTTCCGGCCGCCACATTAAGCTCTCTCCGTTTTGGACCGGAGCGGACGTTGCGTTGCGGGAGGCCTCGTTTTCGTTTTCGATAGTCGTCCCAGTCCGATTATATAGTCGCCCACGAACGCCCCCGGCCTAGGGAGTGCCATCGATATGTTGGGTGCGCCCGCGTCTCGTGTCCCATCCGTCCGGCTGTTCTCGACCGCCATGATGATTGCCTTGTTCGCCGCGAGTCTGTTCGTGTTCATGATGCCTGCGGCTTCCGCGGCGCCCCCACCGCCGTACTTCGGCCCGAACGTGCAGGTGGACCGAGTGCCCGCCTACACCGCGGGCAACCCGTCCCTCGCTGTCGGGTCGGACGGCGTCGCCTACCTCGCCTTCGCTGGTTGGGGTGGCACGGTCTCGCAGACGGACATCTTCTTCACGAAGTCCTCGGACGGCGGGCTCAGCTGGGCCACGCCCGTGCGCGTCAACAACGACGCGACGTTGGCGAATTCCCAGTACGAACCGTCGCTGGCCCTCGACGGCGCGAACAACATCTACATCGTCTGGACGGACCCGAGGAACGGGGACAACGACGTGTACTTCTCGAAATCGATCAACGGCGGCCTCACGTTCTCCGCGAATCTCCGCGTGAACGACGTGACGACGAACAGCCAGTCCGAGCCGCGCATCGCGATCGACCCGCTGGACCCGAACCTGGTCCACGTCGTGTGGACGGACACCCGGAGCCCGATCCTCGGACCGGACATCTACTACGCGAACTCGACGGACGCCGGAGTGAGCTTCAACCCCTCGATCCGCGTCAACAACGACGCATCGACCTCGGAACAGGGCCAGCCCGCGATCGCCATCGGCCCGGATCGCAGCGTGAACGTCGTCTGGAGCGATCCCCGGACCGGCGCACGCGGACGTGACATCATGTTCGCAAAGTCGTCCAACCGTGGACTATCCTGGGGGTCCAACGTCGTCGTGAACGATGACACGGGCAACGCGATCCAGTCCGACCCGACAATCGCGCTGGACGAGGCGGGCACGATCTATGTCGCGTGGACGGACTACCGCAACGCGAATACCGCATCGGACATCTACGCGACCCGCTCGACGAACGGCGGCACGACGTTCGCCCTCAACGCTCAGGTGAATGACGACGGCACCGCGATGCCGCAACTTGTTCCGAGCCTCGCGGTAAGCGGGGGGAAGATCCAGGTCGCCTGGTCGGATTGCCGCACTTGCGGCTCGACCTCGTACGACATCTACACGGCGTCGTCTGCGGACGGGCTCACCTGGGGTCCGAACATGAAAGTGAACGACAACCTGGTGCCGAGTGACTTCCAATTCCAGGTGAGCATCGCCGCCGATGCCGTCGGTGACATCTTTGCGGCGTTCCTCGACACCCGCAGCTCCGGGCAGGACGTCTACGCCGCCACGCTCGACGTCGTGCCGCCGACCGCGAATGCAGGACCCGCCATCACCGTGGACCAGGGCGCCGTGGCTTCGTTCGACGGGAGCGGCTCCTCCGACAATCTCGGGATCGCGGGCTACTCTTGGGACTTCGGCGATGGATCGACCGGTACTGGCGTCGCCGCGGACCATCAATACCCGAATGCGGGCACATACACCGCCACGCTGACGGTCTGGGACTACTCCGGAAATGCCGCCACGTCCTCGGTCGACGTAACGGTCCGCGACACCGTCGCGCCTGTGCCTCGGGGCGGAGGCGATCGCACGGTCGACGAGGCCCAGCCGCTCTTCTTCGATGCGTCGGCTTCGACGGACAACGTCGGGATCGTCTCGTACCAGTGGGACTTCGGCGATGGGACGACCGCCAACACCGCGACCGCGAATCACGTCTACAGCCGACCGGGCCAATACTCCGCGAAGCTGACGGTGACGGATGCCGCGGGCAACGTGGGGACGTCTCAGTTCACGGTGAGCGTGCGATCGAGCGCGCTCCTCGGGATGATCCAGATCCTGGAGGGCGTCATCGCGGCGCTCGCCGTCGCCCTCGCGTTCCTCGCATGGATGGTGTGGGGCATGCGCAAGCGCGAGGGGGCGCAAACGTCCCGTGGGACGCCCATGGCGCCTCGGTCCCCGCCGCAGCCGCCCGCGCAGCCGATGACGCAGCTGCCGGCCCAGCCCACGGCGGAACCCGATCCGCTCGATATGACGCTGCCGGGTTCGCCGCCAGGCGGCCCCTAGAAAAAAGAACGGCGGGCCCTTCGCCCGCCCCTTCTCTTGTTTTCCGTCGCCCGCTCACTCGTCGTATTGGTAGAGCGCGTAGACGTTCTCGTCCGGGTCGAAGAACTTCGCCTGGATCCCGCCCCACGGGCGCTTCTCCGCCTTCTTCTGGAAGCGGACGCCTTTCGCCATCAACGCGTCCTGCGTCGCGTAGATGTCCTTCGTGGAGAAGCCGATCGACGTGTCCTCGCCGATGTGCGCCATGTCCTCGTCGTAGTCCTTCGCGTCCGTGTACATGTCCTTCCGCGGCGTGAAGGGCATGATGCCCGTCGCCTTCGGCGTGACGGAGTACGTCGTGAAGTCCTCGCCGCCTTCCTCGGCCGGCACGCGCTGCTTCTTCAGGCCGAGCGCCTTCGTGAAGAACTCGCCGGTCTTCTTCGAGTCGCGCGACGCGACCGTCACGAACGCGAGCGCCGAGAGCCCGACGCGGTGGACCTTGGACTTGCGCGGCTGGGACAGGAACAGGACGTTCCCGTCCGGGTCCGTGAATCGACCGAACATCGCATCTTGCGCGTCGACGGCGGCCTTCACGCCCTTCTTCTTGAGCGCCTCGACGGTCCGCTTCAGGTCCGTCGTCAGGAAGCCGATCCCCGTCACACCGCCGATCTGCGTCTTGGACGACTCATACGTGTCGCCCCAATCCGGCGTCGGCTGCCACACGTTCAGGGATGCGTCGTCGCCGCCCTTCGTCGCGCCGAGGGCGAGATAGCCCCACTTCGGCATGCTGCCGCGCACCTTGAGCCCGACCTTGCGGGTGAAGAACGCGCGGGCCGCCTTCAGATCTTTCACGAATACGCCGATGTCCGATAACTCGAGTTTCGCCATGGAGCTTCCCCCAGCGGCCGGCCCTATGTCCGCGGATATGGATAAAGGAGTCGAAAAATCTCAGGGGAACGTGACGACGCAATCCTCGGGCCGCTTGTCGTCCCGCATCCGCGAGAACGACGGCGCGCGCATGCGGCGGTCCTTCGACCATTCGAGGAAGTGGGCCTCGCAGACGAGGACGGGCTTCGTCCAGAAGCCCACGTGGGCGTCGATCTCGGGCTCCTCCGGGAACGGACACGGGCCCTTGAGGGGGCGGAGGCGCTCGATGATCTGCCGTCGGCCCGCCTCGGAGAACCCGGTCCCGACGCGGCCGACGTGAACGAGCTTGCCTTCGTGGTATGCGCCCAGGATGAGCGAGCCGAACGTGTCCTCCCGCTCGCCTTCGCCCGCGGTGATGCCGCAAATCACGCAGTCGAGGGTCGTCTTCTTCTTGATCTTGATCCAGTCCTTGCTCCGCTTCCCCGTGTAATACCGGGTGAGCTTGTGCTTCGCGATAATGCCCTCGAGGCCGCGCGCGACGACCGCGTTGAAGTAGTCCACGCCGCGGCGCTCGATGTAGTCGCTCAAGACGACCCGGTCGTCGACCTCGACGATCTCCGGGAGAAGCGCCTTCCGCTCCATCTGCGGGAGGCTCATGACCTCCTTGTCGCCGACGTACAGGATGTCGAAGACGATGTACGTCGCGGGGAGCGTCTTCGCGAGGTACTCGATGTTGATCTTCCCGCTCGCCCGCTCTCGCTCCTGGAGTTTCTCAAAGCTCGGGAGCGCCCCCTTCATCACGACGATCTCCCCGTCGAGGATCGCGTCCTTCTTCGTGTGAACCGTCAAGTCCGGATACCGGTCCTCGATGAAGTTCAGGCGGCGGTTCTGGAACCGCAGGCCATTGCGGACGAAGGCCAGCGCGCGCGTCCCGTCCCATTTCAGCTCGAAGATGTGGTCCGGCGAGTCGAACGGGGTGTCGCGGCTCTCCGCGAGCATCGGCTTGATCAAGTGCGTGTACGGATCGAAGGACGGCATCCGCTCAGCTGGCCTTCGCGGCCTCGAGGCTCGCCTTCAACGCTGCCATGAGGTCCTGCGTCGGCTTCGTCTCCGACTTCACGACCGCGGGGAGCTCCTTGCCCTCGACCTTCGCCTGGATCAGCGCCATGAGCGCGTCCCGGTAACGGTCGCGGAACTTCGACACATCGAGGTCCATCGTCAGCGCCCTGATGAGCTGCAAGGCGAGCTCGATCTCCGCGTCGCTGATGACGATCGGCTGCGTCGCCGGCGGTTCCGGCGGCGGCTTGACCTCGTCCTGGTACATCAGCGTCGTCAGCACGAGGCCGCCGTCTTGCGGGCTGATCGCGACGAGCTGCTCTTTCTTCCAGAGGACCGCGCGGGCGATCGCGACCTTGCCGGTCCGCATGAGCGCCTGGCGGAACAGCTCGAACGGCTTCAGGCTGATCTCCTCCGGCCCGAGGTAGTAGTTCCGCTCCCGAGAGAGCGGGGAAATCTCCTGCGCGTCGACGAACCCGGAGACCTCCAAGGCCTTCGTCGCCTCGAGCGGGATCTTGTCGAAGTCCTCGTCTTTCATGATGACGTACTGGCCCTTTGCGAACTCGTACCCCTTGACCATGTCCTTCGCATCGACGGGCACGTTGTCCTTCGGGCAGATGTACGGGCGCTTCAACGCGGTCATGCACGACGCGTGGAGCGTGGTGAAGGAGAGGTCCTTGCTCTCCGTGGCCCCGTACAACTTGACGGGGATGTTCACGAGTCCGAACGCGATCGCACCACTCCACAAGGCTCGGGCCATGGCTCGGGTCCTCCTCGGAATCGGAACGAAGGAGCCCGGGGCACTTAACGATTTGTTCGGATGCCGTTAACCTTGTTTAAGGGTAATCGACGGACCGCCCGGTCCATCGTCGGGTGGCGCAACTCCTTTCAACGGTGGTGCCCATAGGCATTGCGTGACATCCGGTTCTGCGCCGCCACCCGCCGGGCCGTACGGACCACCGACTTCGCCGCCTCCAGGAAGCGCTGTATATCCTCCCTATCCGCCGTATCCCTATCCGTACTACTATCCACCGCCTCCGAGGAAAAGCCAGACGGGGCTGATCGTCCTCATCATCATCCTCGTCTTGGTCGTCATCCCCGCGATCTTCGCGGCGGTCCTCTACGTCCTGGTCGGCGGTTTGGTTCGCACGCCCGGCTCCGCACCAAGGCCCCTCGCGACCCTCTCGGTCGCGTCGATCTCGAACGGCGTCGCGACGGTCCAGGTCGCCGCCGTCTCGCAGCGACTCAGCCGGGACGCTTACGTCGTGAACCTGCGCGTGAATACGACGACCGGTACCCCCAATGCCATTGCGGCGTCGGGCACCCTATCGACGGTCGACGTCAGCGGCACGACGTACGGTGTCACATGGAGCGACGCCGATGGGGACGGGAAGATCTCATCCGGCGACGCCTTCACAATTACGCGGAGCGGCGGCCTGCCTCCGGCCACGTCGTACGTGTTCTACCTCCTGTGGTACGACAGCACGACGATCGCGACGGTCGCGTTCTACACGCCCTGAGCTCGACCGGGGGACGTGACCGCGACGCCCGCACCACACACTCAGCGGGAGACCGGACCGCGACCCGGGAACACGTCCTTCGGGAAACCGAATCCGAGCTCTCCGGTGGTCGCGTAGCGGTACAGCGCGGTGACGAGGATGCTCTGGGCCGCCGAGCCCAGGAGGCCGAGGATGAGCCAGTACACGACGGCGATGGCGAGGCCGATGATGAGGCCCGTCACCCCTCCGAGGACCGCGCCGAGGGCGATGAGGAGCAAGGCTGGAAGGGCGAGGAGCACGAAGATGGCTCCCAGCGTGATGTATCCGCCCGCGGCCTCGCCCCAGGTCTGCCGGAGGAGGGAGCCGCTGCGCTTCACCGCGGCCCACGGTCGGAGCTTCTCGAAGATTAAGGTCGGCACGACAAGATACGTGACAACGCCCCAGGCTAGTCCCGTGACGCCCGCGATGATGCGGCCCACGAACCCGAATCGCTGGGAGATCGCGCGAAGGATCAACCCGACGGTCGCGGTTAGCAGGGCCCAACCGGCGATGCGTCCGATGTTCGCGCGCGCGACCTTCAGTCCGTCCCCGATTGTCGGATCGCCGCCGTTCAGGCGGATCATCGCGGCGCCCATCACGGCGGCGTTGAAGTAGATCGAGACGAAGAACGTCACGAAGTACACGATCGCGAGGCCGATGTAGAACAGGACCGACCCGAACGGATCCGTGGGCGCGGCGAGGAAGAAGATCGAGAGGAAGAAGATCGCCCAGACGGCCACGGTGATCAGGAGCGAGGCGAAGGGCAGGAGGATCAGGCCCTTCTCCTTCCGGAGGACGCCGAGGCTCACCTTCGTGAGCTTCCAGCCGATCGAGAGCCGCTCAAAGAAGCCCAGTTTGCGGGGCGACGGGGAGAACGGCGCCGGGGCGACCGTGGGGTTGGGAGACCACATGGGACTCGGCCAAGCATGCGGGGGCCGCCTACAAGAACCCTCCGCCGGAAATCCCCCAACGATGGCGGCCTCTCTCGGAATGGAGTATTCCGGTTGGCCGGAAACGAGCAGCGAATGTTATGAGCGATTGGGCCAATCCCCATCGGGGTTCTCAGGTGAGGTCGGGGCGTGCGTCCCGAACCGCGATCGGGACGATCTCGTTTGGGCTTGCGGCGGTGATCGTCCTCTCGATCGTTTCCGGCGCTGGGTCTCCGCTGACGACGCCGATGGTCATGGGCTATCCGCCCGGAGGGGACGACTGGGAGCCCGCGGCCGCCTCGGACGGCGCGGGCAACGTGTACTATCTCACGACGCACTTCGGCGGCGTCCCGGGTTGCGGCGGCTGCGCCGATCCGACGATCGTGGTGCAGGTCTCGCACGACTCCGGTCGAACGTTCGATGCGCCTCGACCGTTGACCGTGAGTTCCTCCACGCAATATGATCCGCAGGTGAAGATCAACGCGGCGGGGACCGTCTTCGTGAGCTATCTCCTCGGTAAGGACACGGTGGTCCAGCGCTCGACGGATCTCGGGGCGACGTGGTCCGCTCCCGTCGCGGTGAACGCGGACGTCAAGCAAGGCCCCACGGACAAGGACGGCCTCGCGGTCCAGGGCAACGACGTCTACGTGGGCTTTGACGTCGCGCAGAAGTTCTTCGTTTCCGCGTCACACGACGGCGGCCTGACGTTCGTCACGACGCAGATCAATCAGAACACGCTCGGGTGGCCCCTGAACGGCGGGGCGACCGTCGCGCCCGACGGGACCGTGTACATGGTCTGGGAGCTCGTTCACAAGAGCGGACAGGCGCAGGGCCCGCAGGACGTCCTCGTCACGATGTCGACCGACAAGGGCGTCTCGTGGAGCCTGTCCTACGCAGACACGGGATTGCCGCCGGGCCCGGGCTGCCTCGGTTGCGGCTGGGATTTCCTCGGAACCGGCGCGGCGATCGCGACGGACCAGGGCGGGAACGTCTACGTGACGTACAACGCACCCCTCTACAACAACGGGCCGCCGCATGTTTGGTACCGGAGCTCGACGGACGGCGGCGCCACGTGGTCCTCTCGGATTGATCTCAGCACCGACGGCACGCCCTCCTTCCACGTGTTCCCGGGAGTCGCCGCAGGCATCGCGGGAGACGTGCGCGTCGCGTGGATAGACAATCGGACCGGCGCGTTCAACCTCTGGTACCGGACCTCCTCCGACGGCGGTCGGACCTGGTCCTCCGAGATCAAGGTGTCCGCGTTCCGCTCCGGGTACGCGTACGTGACCCGACAAGGGTTCGCGTTCCCCTACGGTGACTATATCACTCTCGCGCTGGACCCGAAGGGGACCGCCCATCTCGCGTGGGGCGAGGGACCGGACTATACCGGACCCGGGAACACGCTCTACGCGCACAGCTGAAGATCGGTCTTCGGTTGGCGATGGGTTCGATACGGCCCGCGCCCTCAAGCGCGGGTCCGCCGATGGACGGATGATGCACCCGCGAAGGATGTTCTGGGCGAGTGTGTGCTTCGCGTGGGCCGGGTTGCTGTTTCTCGCCGCGGCGCCCTTTCCCTTCTCGCTGTTGTTCTGCGGCACCTGGTTCGTCATGGCGCTCTACGTGATCGGATGGGTCCATCTGAGCGCCGCCTTGCTTGTCCGCGATCCGGTCCGCGGGGAGCGGGGACGCATCCGATTCGCAATCGCGTTCATCGTGGCACCGCTCACCGGGTTCGTGGTTTCGCTCGCACTCGTGCCGTGGCTTCTCCCGTTCAGCGTTCCCTGGGGTGTGTGGTGGTTCGTGTACGGATTGTTCCTGTACATCCCGACCGTCTCGGCGCCCATCCTCATCGGTCACGGAGCCTTGTTTCTGATTGCAGCCCGTCGCGTGAGTCGCTCCGCACGTCCGTTTTTAGCCGTGGCGGGCGTCTCCCTTCTTGAAATTGCGGTAGGTGGGGTCGCTGCTCAACTCCTTTGGCCGTCGATTTCGTTCCTGAATTTCAGCACCATCCTCGCGGTCCTCCCGGGGCTAACAGGGCCCGCCTACGGTCTCGCCGCTATCGCATGGTGGAGGGAGCTCCGGCTCTCCGGCGAACTCCCGGTCCGCACCGCGATCGTGCAAGGCGAGGGCCGGGGCGAGTGACACTCCGCATACGGAAACTACATAAGAGGCCCGGATTTTCCGCGCGTCCGTCAAGGAATGAAACGCTCCTCGCGTGCGTGGAAGAAGCGCGGCAAGATGCGCTGGAAGTGGCGCAAGAAGCGGATGCGCCGCCGCAAGCGGGAGCAGAAGATGCGCCAGCGCTGAGGCGCGATGTGGCGGTAGCCTGAGGACGCGAGCCGGCCGACGGGAGAGCGGTCGTCCCAAACGTGAGAATGGCACCGTCGCGTTTCAAGCCCCGAGAGGCACCTGGCAACCACCGGATGCTGGACGAGTCGATCCTCGGACGATACGCACGCGTCGTCGTGGACCGCGGCACGGATCCCTTCCGGGGAGGTCTCCGGCTGGCGTGCCGCATCACAGGACTCGCGAGTCCAGATTCCGCGGAGCGGAAGTCATCGCTACGCGGACAGGTCGTCTCGAACGATGTCGACGGACCTCTCGAACCCGCCCTCCTCGAAGGATCGCTCATCATCACGCCGGACGATCCCGAGGCCTCGGAGGTCAAGATCTTGCAGGGCGGATCCTTCCGCGCGAAGCTCGGCCTGCGCACGATCGACGGCGATCTCGTCGCGACGGGCGAAGGCGCCCTGATCCGGATTTCGGCGGAGATTCCGTACGAGAGCTCGTGTCCGTCGTGCCAGGGGTGGAAGATGTGCGAGGACTGCGCCGGGACGGGCGGCGGACCGAACTCCGTGTGTGCGTATTGCCGAGGAAGCGGTCAGTGCACGCGGTGTCGTGGGACCGGCTTCGTCACGGAATCCGACTAGCCACACCACTCCGCGGATCGCGCACTGAAGACGCACCCTCCCTTGACACAAAGTTAGATATGCCCGCCGCTGTTCGCGAGTGTCCGAGTCCCATGGGGACGTAGTTTAGCCTGGTAGAATTACGGGCTCCAGTCATGGGCTTGATTGCGAACGGGTTTGCTGATCCGGTGATGACAGACTGGAGCGCTGACCCATGGTTCGCAAAACACGCGTGGGTCGCTCCCCGCGTGGGAGAAACCCGTCGATCAGGGTTCAAATCCCTGCGTCCCCATGCCTCATCTTTAGAATGAGGAGAAATCAGGCCGAGTTTTCTCGCCGCGGCATGTCCGAGTTCCCTCCTGCCGCCCATGTCCCCTTACGCCGGGTCTCGACGACCCGGCCCTTTCCCTCTTTCTAACCTGATCCGAGAATCACTGCCCGCCATTTCGGCAAGTCGCTGAGAATCGCCTCTTGCAGCTTCACAAAGTTGTCAACGAAGTTCTGCGCTGGAACGCCGGTAACTTCCATGCCTCGCTGGTACTTGTCGAATGTGGCGAGAAACTGGTCGATCGGGTACTTTGCCAGCGCATCGTCGGTATCGACCAAGAGCGAGAACTCGCGAAAGATACGGATGTCGGGGCCCGTCACAAGATCTCCCGCCAGGTAGGCGACCTGATCTTTGCTGAATAACCACTCCGTCTCTGGATGCCAAGCGATGATCTCCTCGCCGAACGTGAGCTTCCTCGCGACTCGCTCCCGTCGCTGTCTGCGCGCCTCGTCCTTGTCCCGTCGCTCCTCGATCTTCTCAAGCTGGCGCGTGGCGCGGAAGAGGTTCCACGTGGCCCATGCGAGGACAATCGTGGCACCTGCGAGAACGACCGTCGCAATCGCGAGGATCCACTCGGCGACCATCGGCTCACAGTCGGATGTCGCCGGTCTCGAGTTTCGCAGCGACCAGGCGGAGGAAGGCTGACACGGACAGGTTGAGTCGATCAGCTTGTTTCCGGAACGTCTTCAGAGTGCGATCGTCGAACGCGAGGCTCGTCTTCTTCTGTAGCTGCTTCGTAGGCATCGCACCCCTTACCGAGAGCGACGGTATAAAGTCTGCTCACACTGGTCGTCGACGTCCTGATCGCGGCCCTGGACCCGCGAGATAAGCGGAGAGTACGATTCGCTCCCCTTCCGGAAAGGCTTATAGCTATGTCGGCGCCGTTCGCAGATCCCGTGGATGGGGGCGAGTCCAAGCCTTGAGCGGGGACACTGTTCTGATTCTCGGGGCGGGGTTTTCGAAGCCGGCCGGCGGCCCGTTGTTGAGGGACCTATTGACTCCTAAGTTCCGGCAAAAGAGTGCGGCCAATCCCGAAGCTCTGGAGGCCCTTGTGCGTCTTCAAGCTGATCGGCGGCAGGACCCACGGTCCTCAGAGTCCCTCGAGACGCTCTTCACGGAAATCCTGCGCATGGCGAGAACGCGCGGACCGATGTCGGCCGCCGACGAGCGATGGGAAGCAGGATGGCTTCTTCAGAGCCTTACGATTCATCTCGCGTCAGTCTGTGGCGAGCTTCGTGTTCGTCGAAGGTCGCGGCTCTGGAATACGTACACCGAGTACCTCAGATGGCTTCGCAAGGACAGCAGGAGTCTTGCGATAGTTACGTTCAACTACGATCTTCTTCTCGAGCACTTGCTCGACGACATCGAGGTCCGTTTCGAGTACGGGAAGCACTCGGGCATAGAGTACGACGATGCATCGCGACGACGTACGATTCGTCGATCGTTGCTCCATCCTCGCGTCCAGGTCCTTAAGCTGCACGGTTCGGCGAACTGGGGCGTCTGCCGCGGCTGCCGAAAGGCGAGGGCGCCAGACGACATGGTCGTCGCGTTCGAGAAGGCGTACGTGCCGCTAAGAAGAAAGACCTGCCCGCAGTGCAAGGACAAGCCCATGGAGAGCGGAATCATTCCTCCGATTCTCGAGAAGTCAGGGGAAAGCCGGCACACAGGACCCGTATGGCTCGCAGCTCGCCAAGCTCTTCGACGGGCACGAGAGATCGTGGTGATCGGATATTCCCTCCCACAATCGGACTCCGAAGCCCTTTCGCTTCTCGAGGAGATCGCCCCGCCACCCAGTCGCCCACGGATCACGCTCGTCTGCGGGCCCAAGGGAGCGCCGGAGACATACTCGCATGTCCGTTCGCGCGCACTGGACACGCAGGCCTATTTCGAAGAGTACGTCGACTCGGTTCTTCCATAGGGATAACGCGGCTGTTTTTGGAGGATCCACTCAAGCGCTCGGATCCAGCCGCGGAGCTCGTCCTTCGTGATCACGAAGACTCGCAGGTCGGGCGTGCCCCACTGCAGGAACTGACCGCGCAGCTGCTCGAGCCGCGTCTGGATCGTCTTCTCGTCTCTCATGTCGACGAGAGCATCGTGTGGCCGGTCGTTCGCTCGACGGGAGAGGGCTGCGAAACTACTGCACCGCTATCGCGCGTGGGGATTGAAACTCTCCTTCGCCAGGGACACGCCTCCATAGAAGGCAGCGAGGGCCGATGCGACGTCCAGGATTTCGTCGCTAATTGCGTTCAGGTCCATGGACGTCAGTGGCGTCCCTTTTTCGAAGGAGCCCTTCCTGGACCGCCTCTGGAGTCGGTGAGCCGTAATGACGCCCGGCGTGTCGCCGACTTCCCAGAGGGCATGCACGACATCATTGCGTTTCTTCGCAGCCTTCTCCATTCGTCCTTTGAGTTCAGCGAAGTCTGCCGCGACTCCGAGGCCCTGAGCGGCTCGAATCTCGCAGACCGAAGCTACATGGGCAAGTAGCTGACCGAATCCGGCGGCGGAGGTGAGGGCCCTGGCAATCTCGTCATCCGGTTCGCAGAGCAACGCAAGGGAGGAGCGGAGCATCATCTCCATGAATGAGTAGTTCACGGTGATGCGGCCGAGGGCCTTCAGGTGCTCAGCCTTGAGGCCCACCGCGCTCGTGATGGTGATACGTTCGTCTTCTGCGGGCTCGACCCTCTCCCCTGTCATGAAAGCGTGAACCGTTTTGGGGCAGTTAGGGCAGGCCAAGTAGAAGGGGCTTCCTCCTCCGCTCGAAAGAAACGGGCCGCCCGGCGACCTGGTTACGGTCGACAAGCTTGGGCGGCCGTTGTGGAGGGATGCTTGTGAATCCCGGAGCGCCTCGAGACAAGATGAAGGCTGCGGAGGATCCTGGCGAGTCTCGCTACGAACCGTAGGCAGATAAGGGAGAATGGAAGCCGGGCAGCTGGCCTTGCGCGCTAGACTGCCCCATGGCGGCCCCAAGCTCGAAGCACACGGGAGAAAGCCTCCATCGTGCGCAATCGTTTTTCCGCCATCGTGTACAGGTTGAGGAGATCTCCATCAGTGAGAGGAGGCATATCGTGTCTTTTGCCACGCCCGTCGCGGTTCCAGAAGTTTAGATGATGATCGTCGACGAACTCGAATCCTCCATGAGCGATGGCATTTCGATAGTACTGCGTGTCCGGAATCAAGACGCCGTCGGCCTCTCTGACAAGTTTCAAACCCAGCAACACTGCAAAAGCAGCTGACTTCCTCTTCTCGTCGAGTCCTTTGCCCCAGTGACCTATCCATGACTTCGTGAAATCTTCCATCGTCTGATATCTGACCAATTGACCGAACATCAGGAGCAGGGAAAGCTGACGAGGACGTGTCGCGGCGCGAATCTCGGCATGGACGCTGGAAAGCCCGGCGTCCAGGAGTTCGAAATGATGGTCGATGTCGGGCGCCGCGAGGGCACGCTCTTTGAATTCCTTCCGGGATTTTGCATTAGCACTGACCAGTGCGTTCATGAGAATGCTTTCCATCATCTGGAAAGTCTGGTAGCACGTCTGGTCCTTCGTCTGGGCCTCTCCTTCAAACGTCTTCAGAAAGGACTCCAGCTCGCTCCACGCGATCGCGCGATGCTGACCGACATTTCGGCAAAGGGTGTCGACGATCAATGATGTCGCGGTCAGTCCCAGGCCCCTGAGGACCGAAGCCGCTTTCTCCAGGTCGTTCACTCGTACTCGACCCAAGTCCACCACATCCAGTCTGGTCCAGGTAATTACACTCACAAGTATGCGACGGTGAGAGCCATGGATCGTGACTGCCCCTTTCCAGGCCCCGCAGAAGGCCGTAAGACCGTTGCCGTGGATCCTCGAGCTCAAAAGCGGCCCATCGCAGCATCAAAGCCTCAGAACGCAGCAGGACGCGCGCAGGCGCGAAATCCTGGAGATTCACGAGGTCCCGCAGCCCTCGAATCGTTATTCCCGGGGGGTTGGGCGACCCCTACACAGCCCAAAACTCGGAGACAACGTACGCCCCCTCCTGTTCGCCATATGTCGTTGGACCGCGGCTTATGTCGCGGTCCCGCCCTCGTTCCCCACCTACGCCCGCTCGGAAGGCGGGCACCTTACCCCTTTCGGCGGCAGGGCAACGTGATCCCACATGCGAAATTCAAATTCGTCGCCTGAGAACTCGATGATCCCGGAAAGGGTGTCATCCTGCGCGGTGAGGGCAAAACGGTCGTCGCCTGGCCAGGCGTAGAGGATCCAAATCTTACGAATGGTCTTTCGTGATCCCCGCGTGTCTTCGAACCGCCCGCGGATGAGCCGAAGCCAGAATCGAAATGTTCGGGGGTGGTCGAAGTCCGCAGGGTGGCCGGTGCCCTCGAGAATGAGATCGGGGCCGTCCTTTCTCATGGTACACTCGGCGTCATGAAGTTCGCCGACAACACAAACCCAGACGACTCTACGCAAGGCTCCGGCGTCGTCCTCGCCCAAGACCCATTTCAGTTCAGAAGGGACCCAGCCCAAGGTTTCGCGGACGCCGCTGACAGGGGAGAATTGAGTAGTGGCCGCTTCCCAAGCCTTCAGGCGCTCACGGATTTCATCGGAAGGCCGCATGTGCACTAAAACGGGACTTGGTGCTTGAATCTTGTTGGCAAAAGGCACCCTGCATCTGTTTCGCGGCGGAGTACGCCCCGCTCTGTTAGGATTATGTCGTTCAAGCTCTCGTTCCCCGCCAAGGCCGCTGCGCGCGGAGCGGCCCTTTACACTTTCCTTGTGCGCCGAGGCCCAACCCGCCCTGTGCCAATCATCCGGACCAGCTTCGCAAGATCTTCTCCCTTTCCGTATGGTGAATCCGACAGCATAACGACGTGTGACTGACCGATCCGACACAACTCCCGAGTGATTGCCCTGGGCGCCTTCGACAACAACTTGTCCCAGCTTGGTGAGTCTAACTGTGCGATCCACCACCCTCTCGATGGCCTGCTTGCATCGAGCATCCCTTCAAGCGTTCCCTTGACTTTGGAACCATCTGGGAGGTGCATTCTTGCGAAGATGGCCCTCATCTCTTCGAGGGGTGTCACATCAACAAAGAATGTCTCGTCCCCGCCAACAGCGACGCTCTTTGGAAATTGAAAGTCGAAGTCCAAGTCTATGCCAGGTGCTCCCCTACGGAGGATTGCACTCCCCGCCCTGACACGCAACAGGTCGTCTGATGTTGGACTCTGAACTTCCCTCAGTTTCTTGGTCCCATCGTCGTATGTGAGGCTCTCGAGTCTCCACCCGAGACCGAGAAAGCTTTCTGAGACGCGGGCCAATATCTCGAGGAACTGCCCCTTCGGCGGGGTGATGAGAATCCAGAAGCCCTCCGACACCGATCACACCACGCCGTTCATGTCCTGGCCAAGATTCGTCACTTTCGGTCGGTTTCGCGGCGGAGGACGGCCACGGAACCGAGACTCGTGACCAAGGGCAAGGGCCGTCGCGAATGGTCACCTACTTCCAGCGGATCCCAAGGGAGCTGCAAACTTCCACTTGGAGCTCTCGCCCCTAGGCCGCCTGACTAGACAACGGTACTGAGGGATTTCACGTGGCGCTCCCAAAGAACTTTCCCCACGACGATCACCCAGAAGACGAACACGAGCGCCATTGCGAACAGAAGGACCTCCGCGAACGTGAGGTAGGAGTCGGAGAGCCATCCAACCAGGACAAGGTTATCAATGGTAAGCGGCGCGATCAGCGCCGCTAGAATCAGAACCGTACCGCCCGAGCGGCTGAGGTTTGCGAGGCGAGCCGCAGACGGATGACTTCCGGAGAGGTGGGGCAGAAACTCCTGTCTCTCGGTTCGACGGGCGCAAAGAGGACATGCTACCTGCACGTGTTGGAGTGGTTCGATCCCCTGAATCCAAGCAGCTCGAGCATAGACTCCCGCGACGACAGGGAGGAGAATCAACGAATCTAATAAAACGACGAGCAATGAATGCCACCACGAAACCTGACCGAATAAGTAGAACACGCCCACAAAGTAGACGACAACCCATGCGGTGGCAGGGGGGAACACGAGTTTCCTAAGTCTCTCGTAGAAAGCTTTCTCCGCGAGATCGAGGACTTGAGCGACCTCGCGATGAGTTGCGGCACGGTGCGACTTCAAGCCACTGCGCCTCATCTGGTCACCACAGATCGAACAGTAAGCGTTCCATCCGCTTCCGTAATTCACGATACCAGGATTCGCGCGCTGAAGAGAAGAACCTGGCGGCGATGCCAAGACCATGGATCTCACCACCGCCCGGAAGTGGCCAGGTGACCGCCGTACGACCCTTCTGTTCGGATTATGTCGTCGAAGGCCCTCGTTCCGCACCAAGCCCATCCGCCGGGGCGGGCACCTTCCACTTTTAGCGCGTGAGCGCGATCTGGGGCCGTGGGCGAATCCAGGATGCGATTCCTCCGTCGTGCCCAGAATCTTGCCTCGAAACTGCGCCACCAGGGATGGGATGTTGAGGTCTGGCCTCTCTGGAATACCGAGGGGGAGACGCTTCGTCAGTCCGGATGGGTTGTGCTCTAGGAGGAGAGTTGTCTGCTCCAGAAGAAAGATCGGAGAGGATTACTTGGCCCTTCGGGTTAGATTTCGCGGCGGAGGACAGCCTCAAAGCCAAGCTCGTAACCAAGGGAAGGGCGGCGGTTAAGGAAGGGGCCAGTCACGGAAGTGACCGTTCCGGAATCACCTGACTTTGGTACGCGGACCAACAGGCCGGTCAAGGAATCCCGTACGTCCTTCGCGCCGGCGTTTCTCCCCCCACCGCTTTCCGAGGCGATACATGAAGGGCATGTAGAGGCCAAGGAAGCCGTACAGGCCCAGAATACCGATGGCGTCGAGGACGAGAAGAACCCCGACGCTGCCCCACGTCGCCCTGCCAAGAAACGCGAAGAGCACGACTATCAACGTGATGCCTCCGAGGAACAAGGAAACCAAGACGAGCGTGCGCCACAGAAAAGCCGATCTTGCTTGCTTGTCTTCACCGAACTGGCGCCATTCCCGTTCCGACTCCCTGATATCCATGCCGAAACCTCTATCCTCCTATTCCGGCAAAGCCCTTCCGGCGGAGAATCACATGATGTCGGTGGGACTGTGCAAGAGAGCGAGAATCCCGCCGACGATCTCGAGCAAACCCAACGCGATGAGACCTATCGAGACGGAGCAGCAAAGCGCGCCGGCCGAAAGGGTACGCGAGCCTACACCCGAGAGCAACAGCTCGGTCCCAATAATCCCAAGGGCAAGGGAACATGCGCCGATGAACACCGACCATCCTGGATTCCTGCGCAAGCGAGATTGGTGTACGAGGTCCTGGGATACCGTCATGCCGAACCTCTATCCCTCCATATCGGCACATTTCTGTTGCTGACGGGATGGGGCAGCCGTCGCTCCCATCTCGATGCTGTCAGCCCCTATCGGCTCGTTCGATGTCACTTCGCTCCATCTCACTCGCCGTCCGCGGGTCTTTCTGTAAGATGACGGTCGGTCATCCGACTGTCCATGGGAATCGGGGTCGAAGGTTGATTTGCCTTAAGGGCACTCCATACACATCGTCACTAGCGCGATTTTACGACGCCTGGGCACAAGCCCCGGCTTCTAACCTAGCTTCCGGTGCTTTCTCAGCCACCCTGCTGTCAGGGTCCCAAGCGACACTACCCCGCCGCCGGCAATTCCAGCGACAAGTGCAATCAGCCAGATCGGAAAAGGCGGAACTGGGGAGACCAGGGAACCAGCTGGCGATCGCTCTGGTAATTCGAAGATGAGGCTATCGACGACAACATCCATCCGGTAGGCCATGAATCCGATCACGCCCGCCGGCTTGTTGATGTTCGGGACCGCGAGCTCTTTTACCCCGTTGAGGTCAATCGACAGGTTCCGGTTGGCGTACCGAACGAGAGCTTCGTTTGCGGGTCCGACCGCGAGCGCCGAACTCGCGACTGCAATTTCGGTCGCGACGAAGTTCGTGACCTCGGACACCCTAACAGTTCCACGTCCGATGTTGAAGTTGACCACAATTCCACTTTCTGGTGTCGGGCTGCTGCACGGTGGACAGCTGGATTGACCCGGGTAGTTAGAGTTGTTCCACGCTAGGAGAAGGCTGAATTGGTCGGCCTGAGTCATATCTCGATTCAGTGCGGAGAAGTCCACTGTGAGATTTACATCAATCATGACCGGTGAACGGCGAATCGCATAAGCGAGTGCATTCACGGTGCCGTCGAGAATGATGCCCGTTCCATCCCCGTTCGATCCAATCGTCCCTCCAGTCCCATCACCGAAGGGCCCTTGCCACCCACCTGTAACATAGTTTGCGAGTGCACGGGGGAAGTCGTCGAAATGGAAGTCCTGGCCAGCCGCCGGTGCTGGAAGGACGGAGAGGATGACGACTGCGAGGAGTATCGGTGCGAGCCGATCCGCAAATGGCATTGGTTAGCGGACGATTCGGCCTTTGATGATAAGTCTGCCGAGCTAGTTATCACTCCGAATCGAAACGTCTCCGGTTCATGCACGGGGCCTCTGGAAAAAGCGTCGCCGCTCGAGGCCAACGTGACAATCGCATCAAATCTCCACGGAGTGGCATCATGCTCTTTAGGCGCATCGCGCCTTGTGCCGCCAGTTTCCGGCCAGAATCTCCAACCAAGTTTCCAGAGTCAAGGCCAAGCGGAATCTCCGTTCTAGATTCGCCACTCAACGATCCTTCCCAAGGGCGTGACATCGTGGAAAATCCTTCCTGTTTCCTCCGCGTACGCATGCGCGGAAGCCGCAGGCCGAACGCCTGCTTTCTTCCCCCTCCGGAGATATTCTCGGCTCGGAAGCAGGAATCCGGATATCTTCTTGGGCTCCTCGTCTTGTCTGAACTCGACCACAAAGGAATAGGTGTTTAGAGTTCGACGGCATCGAAGGCCGTCTACGAAACCGTGCGGGATGACGACAGCTCCGGGCCGCCGAACCCACATTTCGGGATCGAATACTCGCTCGGAGTCGGCGAAGCCACTGGCCTGAATGACGCCACCGTCAAGGAACGAGCCCAGTAGGATTTTGGCATCCCGCCAAGGAAGCAGGATTGTCAGCGCATCCGTAACAAGCACTGCGTGACTCTTCGTTCCCAGACCATGCGGAGGATTGACCGCGAGTCGCGGTACAAAGCCTTTCACGATTTCTGGCATTCACTTTCAGAGGGGAAAGCCGGACCTACTCTTTCAATCTCTCGCGGGCCTGAACGATTGCCGAAAGTGGCACGACACCGGCCTTGCGTGCCATCCCCGCGGTTGTCCTCTGGATCTACCCTATCGCGGTAATGATAGCGCCATGTCATCGCCGTCGCTCTGTCTCCGTATCGCGATGCCGACAAGCTTGAAGCCGGATTCGTAGATTCGGCAGTGAACACGTGAACAGGCAGAATTTCAAATCGCTTGCTGTAATTCGACTCCAAGAAGCCAAGCTCCTCTTTCGCAATGCGAAGTATGACGGAGCGTATTATCTCGCTGGCTACGCAGTAGAGTGCGCTCTGAAAGCTTGCATCTCCAGGTTGACCCGGCAACATGACTTCCCAGATTTGGAAACTGTCAAGAAGAGCTACTCACATGACTTAGCCCAGCTAGCCAAGATTGCTGGCCTAGAGATCGCCATGAACAGAGCATTTGACCTCGATTCAAGGTTTAATGTCAATTGGGGCGTGGTGAAAGACTGGACGGAATCGAGCCGCTATGATAGACACACTTCAACCGAGGCGCGGGACCTTCTTCGAGCGATAACCGACAAGAAATCTGGAGTCATGCAATGGTTACGACAACGTTGGTAGAACGCGACATCGAAGACGGGAAGCGGCTCATCAAAGCGCTTGATGAATCCGAGTTCAAGGTTCGTTCCGCACTATGGTTCTACGTCTCGGAAGCAGACAAGTGGGTCCTATACATTGCATCTCCGATCTTCGATGAGAAGGGGCCGAGCCGTGGCTATGCCGCCTTGCAGAAGGTACTTCTCGGGATATCTCCAAGACTTGGGCTCTCCCTCGGAGACGTTGCAGTGGTGTCGCCGAATGACGACTTGATCAAGCTGCTTAGGAGCGCAGTCAGGACTGGCCCGGGGATTTCAACGATGAGATTTAGCCGGAACACCATCAATGGCGTCTTCATTCAGGATGCCCTTCTGTACAGGGTCCAGTAGACGAAATTTCCCTTTACGAGGCTCGCATCGCGCCGAGAAATGATCACCGTGTAATTTTGCAGCGGCGCCTGCGCCAACCCAAGAACCGAAAAGTGAGCGCCGTATCAGCCCGCATGGCGTGAATCTGATAGAAACAAAAGCAGCGTTCAGCAACCGAAACGGCTCGGCGACAATCGGTGTCCCGAATGTCCCCGACGGACGAATCGGAAAGACATATCACGGCGCTCACGTATAGGTCGGGACCATGTCGAACTACACCATCGTGGGGGAAGCCAAGGGAGTGAAGGTCCAGGAACTTTGGAGG
>Ga0137381_10000139_pt1 | contig 42517 bp, 35 predicted proteins | sample SagtaG_16_FD_104808 | JGI IMG/M metagenome (GOLD analysis project Ga0137381, IMG submission 104808) | Vadose zone soil microbial communities from Sagehorn Ranch, Mendocino, California, USA - Sage2_L_115_16 metaG | ecosystem: Environmental > Terrestrial > Soil > Vadose zone | place: USA... | reverse complement strand
CCAATGGACTTTATACGGCCGTGCAAATCCACGCTGGCAGCCCCGTGGTGTAGCGGCCAAGCATTCGGGTCTTTGGAACCCGCGACGGCAGTTCGAATCTGCCCGGGGCTATTCGGATGAAGGCCCGTGCGCAGATCCAGCTCACGTTCGACGATGCATCGACCGCCGAGGCCGTCGCGTCGTCCGTCTCCCTCGACGACGAGGGATACATCGAGACCACTCGGCGTGGACGGACGATCACTGCACGGGCGACCGCGGACGGCCCGATGAGCCTGCTGCACACCCTCGACGATTACCTCGCGTGCGTCAGCGTCGCGGAGCGGACGGCCCGCGAGGCACGCCCTCCCGGACGTGCGCGGCGACGCCGCGCTTGAAGGCCCGCATCTCTCGGCCGTTCATCGTCGCGCGCGCCACGGCGCATAGCTCGTCTTCCGGCGAGACCACCAGGGTTTCGTCGCCCGGACGAATCTCCGGATCGGCCTCTCGCACGAACTTCGCGAAGACATTCTTTCCTTCGCGGTGGAATGGGACGGAGTCCTCCTCGACGACAACCCTCAGCCTCGGCGGCCGGAACGCCTTCGCCAGACGACGGGCACCCGCCGCCTTCAAGGTGAACAACCCATCCGCGGCGCGAAGCGAGACCACGTGTTCGCCGTCCGCGAGGACGTTTCGAATCTTCCCCGTGTTCTTCGATACAACGTACGAGATTGCGCCGGCAAGGAGCGCGTCCGCAGCACCTCGGCCGAATTGGAAGTCGGCCGTGGCCCGGATCCGCAATGCGTTCCAATCGACCGCTCGGCCCCCCGGAGCCCGGGCTCGCAGGTCGTCGAGGGTCACCGCGCTCTCCCACAGGATTCCGAACGGAAAGCCCGTGCCCGCCGCCCAGTCGCGGAAGAAGACCTCCGCGGCCTCGAGGGCTTCCAGGTCGAGCACGTCCGGGACAATCGTTTGGCACATCGGCCAGACCTGATCGAGCTCGAGGGGCACCGGACCCCACACCGACTTGACCACGAAGTGGACATCCGCCACGGCGGCCACTTGGTCGACCACCGCCGCAAGGCGTTCGCCAAACGGCCGGCCGCCCTCCGGGAAGACAAGGAGGCCTTTCGCAGGAGGTGCGCTGTATCGCTCCTGGAGCCGCTGCCGGAACCGATGGAGGATCGGGCGATGCGCGGTCTCGGCGCCGACGTACGTCAGCGCTCCGGGGCGGGAAACCGGTTCGGACTCTTCCAGGAATTCGTTATGGAGGCGGAGCTCGCGCACCGCGTCGAGGAGCGCGGGATGGGCCCGCGCCCGCCGCTCCGCCAACCCCCAGAGGTCGCCCTCGGCGATCGCTTGACGGACCTCCCGGATCGCGCCGAAGCACGCGTGCAGGTTGTGTTCGGCGAGGAGCATCTCCTCGGCCGCGATCTTCTCCATGGGATGGGCGGTGCAGACGGGGCAAAGGCAGCTGCTTTCTCGGACGTCGGTCGCGCGACGCGTCCCGTCCGCGAAGAGCATGCGGCCGTCGCGGGCGTACTTCGCGTACGAGGCCGAGTCGAACAGGTCGCAGCCGAGCAACGTGGCGAGCGGGAAGACCAGCGGATGGCCCGCGCCGAACAGGTGCACGGGCTTCGAGGGGTCGAGGCCTTTCTTCGAAGCGATGATGACCCGGACGAGATCTCGGAACCGGTAGGTCTCGAGCAGGGGGACCACGCCCCCGATCGCGCACACTGCGACGTCGAGCGACGAAACCGACCGCGCGCACCGCTCGCGCAAATCCGGATGGAGGCCCCCCTGGACCGCGCCGACGAGGGCCATGTCGCCCCGAAGGGAGACGGCCTCGTGTGCCCGGCGGACCGTCTCGTCGACGTCGGCTGAGGCACGATCATGCGCATGGCCCGGCTCCGAGAACACATCGAGCATTGTGCCGAAGTCGGTGTGGATCGCCTTCTGGAAGGCGACGACTTCCGCGTTCGTGACGTCCACGTCGCCGTACACATGAGATTGGAACGCTCCGGAATCCGTCATGACGGCTCCCGGAAATCCGAGGAACTTGTGGATGCCGTCGCGCATGATCGCGTCCCGGTTCGGGGACTTCCCGAGGATGTACGCGTTCGTGATCAGGATCTGCGCACCGAATCGCGCGGCCAAGTCGCGGGGAGGGATGATCGGCCGGTTCGGGTTGACGACCGGGGCGAGCGTCGGTGTCGCGACCGGACCATGGGCCGTCTCCAGCACCCCGATCCGGCCGAGACCGTCGCGGTCCCGGACCTCGAACATGCGTGGCCATCCGGCCCACCCGAATAAGGCTTTTCGGCGCCTTCGCGCACCTCCCCGCAAGGACTATGTCTCGCGCGCCGGCTTCTCGGTCGCGGATGCTTCGCGAGACGTTCGTTCACATCCCCGGCGTGGGCTACCGAACGGAGGAGCGTCTCTGGCGGAGCGGAATCCGCACGTGGGACGACTTCTCCGAGACATCGAGACCCCGTCGGCTGCCGGCGCGCGTCGCGCATCGCATTGCCGACGAGATCGGCCGCTCGGATGAGGCCTTGCGCCGACGGCGGCATCGCTACTTCGCGCGGAATCTACCGTCGCGAGATCATTGGCGCGCGTGGCCCGAGTTCGGGGACGCGGTCGCCTACCTGGACATCGAGACGACTGGCTTGTCACTCGGCCGGGATGCGATCACCGTGGTCGGGGTGTACGACGGTTCTGCGAGACGGTCGTACATTCAGGGCGACGACCTAGAAGAGCTCCCCTCGGCCTTGGAACACGCGAAGCTCCTCGTCACCTTCAACGGCTCGCGCTTCGACGTGCCGTTCCTCCGCAAGGCGTTCCCGCGGATGCGTCTGGACCAGATTCACCTCGACCTCGTTCATCCGCTCCGGCGCCTCGGATTCGTCGGCGGCCTCAAGGCAATCGAGTCCCAGGTCGGGATTCTGCGCAGCGAGGAGACGACCGGCCTCGGAGGATTCGACGCGGTCCGTCTCTGGCGCGCACACGATGAAGGCGATGACGACGCGCTGGATCTCCTCCTCCGGTACAACATGGAAGACGTCGTAAACCTGGAGCCGCTGGCGGAGCTCGCGTACGAAGGCCTGCGTTCGTTGTGCCTGGATGGCGGGTTCGTGACGGCGGACCGGCTTCCAAATCGAACGGGGCAGGCTTCGCGCGACGTCCGGAAAAAATCAGAGCGGAGCGGGGCGAGCTGAGACCGAGGTGACGGGGCGCGATGCGCCGCGTAGACGAAGGCTACACGGTCACGGACGGTTCCCGAAGGTTCATGACCTGCTCGGTGACCTCGTTCTCCGAGCTCGCGGTGAGGCCGATCGGGGCGAGCACGACGCGGGCTCGAAGCTTCCCGTCCTCGATCGTGATCTGGACGGATCTCAGTCGAGATCGGTACACCTGGAGTTCTCTCCCGTTCCGGGAAGATTCTGCCCGCTCGCCGTACACGAGGCCTAGGCCCTCGAGCTGCTTGATCCGGCGGTAGCACGCGGCGATCGGAATGCCGAACCGGCGACCCAGTTCGATGGCCGAGGCCGGGCGGTCGAACGTTCCCAGGAGGATGCGTGCCGAATACTCGTCCATGATCGTCTGGGTCACCTGCAGGGCTTCCATGGTTTCCCTACTCCCGTTTGAGCGAAAGGATGCGCGCGACGAGGCCGGTGATCTCGTCCGCTTCGAACGGCTTGTTCAGGTACCCGATCGCCCCGCGGCGGACGCTCTCGATCTCGGTGAAGGTGTCCCCAAACGCGGTCATGAGGATCGCACGGAGCCCGGGCTTGGCCCGACGGGCCGACTCGATGAGCTCGACGCCGTTCGGACCCGGCATGCGATAGTCGGTCAGCAGGAGGTCGACGGCGTGCTTCCGCATCGCTTCCATCGCCTCGGTCGCGTTCGCGGCCGTCAACACGGAGTACCCGACCAGCCCGAACAGCTCAGCCAGGTTCTCGCGCACCCCTTCATCGTCGTCGACGACGAGGATGCACGATCCGACCACTCGGGTCTCCGATGGCAGGGTAATCATCGTCCTTCGCGTGTCGGTTGGGGTGGACGAATATTTATACCGCCCAGTTGAGGCGAGTTGACAAGCCCCGCGGTCCCGCGCGCCGACCCGGAGTTACGATTTCAGGATCAGGAGCGAGGGCGGCTTCCGCTCGGCGAGGGCACGGACCACTTGCCAAGCCCGCTGGCCCGCTTCCGTCACCACGTACCGGCCCGCGTCGCCTTTCGCGAGGAGTCCATCCGACTGGAGTTTCTGGAGGTGGAAGGAGAGCTTGGACGACGAGACTACGAAATTCTTCCTCAGGATTGCGGAGTAGGCGACGGGACCGGACGCCACGACGTACCCGACCAACGCGCGCCGGATCGGGTTCGCGAGGGATTCGAGCATCGCCTGGAGGCCTTCGGACGGCGCGCCCTCTGGCTCCGATTGATCCGCGAAGGCCCGGTCCTCGGACGACAGGATGAGGACCCCGCCTTTCGCCGAGCAACGACCGCTCATGTGGCGCACCCAGGCCTTCATGTCCTCCAGCCCGTGGACGGCTTGCAGTGCAGACAGGTCGGCCGCGTACACCACGGGACGATCGACACCGGCGATGTGCGCTTCGATCGCGCCGTTGAGTTGATACAGTTGGTTTGGTGCGAAGGCGATCGGTGGACGGCCTTGTCCTTCGACTCGAAGGACCCGCGTCGCGCCGGAAGGCGGATCCGCCTGAGGCCCGAGGACCGCGAGCAGCGCATGTCGGGAGACTGCGTCCGAGAGCACTCGGACGACCGCTCCCTCGGCGGCCGAGGCGCCCAGCAAGGTCCGCGCCTGTTGCTCTTCTCGTACCGTCCGAAGGGTCCGTCGGAGCGCGTCGACTTCGTACGGCTTTTCGACAAAGTCGATCGCCCCGGCTCTCATCGCCTCGACCGCGGCGTCGATCGTGCCTCGACCGGTAATCACGACGACGGCCGTCGACGGCCGCGTGACCCGGAGACGATGCAAGACCTCCAGCCCGGAGGCTTTCGGCATCCGAAGGTCGAGCAAGGCTGCGTCGAAGGACTCGCGCTCCACGAGCCGAAGGGCCTCCCCACCGTCCGCTGCGCCGACGACTTCGTGGCCGTCCTCGCGGAGCAAGCCCGCGAGCTCGCTCCGAAGCACCGTGTCATCATCGGCGATCAGGATCTTCATCGACGTCCCCTCGAGGGAGCAGGACGGTGAAGGTGGAGCCGGCACCGGGCTGGGAGGTTGCCTCGATCGTCCCGCCGTGGCCCGCGACGATGTGTTTCGCCAGGGGAAGCCCCAGGCCGAGTCCCTCCCCGCGGGGCTTCGTCGTGAAGGTCGGATCGAACATGCGGGACAGGACGTCCGCGGACATGCCGCTGCCCGTGTCGGAGACGACGACCGCATAGAATCCCGGACGTTCCTCCAGGCGCACACGGACCGATCCGTGCTCGGTCGCGTCGATCGCGTTCTTCACGAGGTTCACGACGACCTCTTGCAGCTGGAGCGGATCCGCCTTCAATCGGAGAGGCACCTCCCCGAGATTCACGTCGATCGGCACGCCTTTCTTCCGGTATCGTCGCACCTCGTCGAGGGCCGCCTCGACGATGGAACGGAGGTCTGCGTCGACCGCCTTGATCTGCCGGGTCCGCGAAAGGCTCGTGAGGCTCCGAATGATGTCCGCGGCCCGACGTCGCTCGGCATCGATCTTGTCGAGTTTCTCGTGCACGCCGGCGTCCTTCGTCCGTCGTCCCGCGGCGTCGGTGAGGAGGGAGATGCTCGTGAGGGGCGTATTCAACTCGTGGGCGATGAACCCTGCGAGTTGCCCGAGCGTCGCCAGCCGCTCCGATTGCCGAAGACGGTCCGTCGATTCTTTCAGGGCGGCCTCGGCCGCTTTCGTCTCGGTGATGTCGCGGACAACGACGACCAGTTGGTCGCTCAGGAGCGGGATGATCCGGGCCTCGAACTCCTTTCGGCCCGCTTGCACCTCGAGGCTGTACTCCATCGTTGCCACGGAGTTCGTGCGGAGGACCTTTTGCATCGCCCTCCCGAACGGTTCTCCCACGTCGCGCGGGAGCACCTCCTGAATCCGACGCCCGAGGAAGGACTCCGGCGGGACATACAGGTCCGCATACCGTCCGGCGTAGTAACCGAGGATCGTCCCGTCCGCCGCGAGCCGGAAGTACAGGTCCGGAACCGCTCGGAAGATCGCTTGGAGCTCGGACGAGGTCTGAACCAGGTTCTCCTGCGTTCGCCGCCGCTCGATCGCTCCGGCCACCTGTTCCGACACGAAGTTGAGGATCGCCTTGTCCTCCTCCCCGAAGCGGACGCCCTCCCGATAGCTCTGGACAACAATCACCCCGATCGTCTTGCCGAGGCCGACGAGCGGCGCTCCGACCCAATCCACCGACGGGGGTCCGACCTGCTCGACCTCGCCCGAGCGATTCAGCTCCGCGAACACCGCTGGCGAGGCGAGCAGCGGACGTCCCGTCCGGAGCACGTATTCGGTGAGACCCCGACCGAGCTTCTGGGGAGGCGGCGGGCCCTCTTCTTCGTCGACGAAGTAAGGGAAGCTGAGGGTCTGCGCCCGGTCGTCGTAGAGGGCGATGTAGAAATTGGTCGCCGGCATCAATCCGCCGATGACCTTGTGGATGTGTCGGTACAGCTCGGGGAGATCCTTCGCGGCGTTTGCGGCGTCGGAGATCCGGTAGACCGCCGATTGGATCGCGTCCGCCTTCCGCTGCTTCGAGACGTCCATCACGGAACCGATCATGCGGACCGGGTGTCCGGAGGCGTCGTGCAGGACGTACCCGCGGTCGACGATCGCGGCGTACGTCCCATCGTGCCGCCGAAACCGGTACTCCGCGCTCCACACGGACCCGCCGCTCCCGATCACGTCATCGAGGCTGGAGCCGACCCGAGCCCGGTCGTCCGGATGGAGGCGCTCCTCCCACCAGGTGCCGGTGGGCTCCACATCCTCGGCCCGATATCCGAACATCGCCGCGACGTTCTCGTTCATCCACATGCCGTCCGTCTGAAGGTCCCAGTCCCAGACGACATCATTCGTCGCGCGACCGAGGAGCTGGAAGCGTTCCTCGCTCCGTCGGAGGCTTTCCTCCGTACGGGTCCGCTCGGACACGTCGAACGCCACACCGACCGTCCCGATAATGGCGCCGTCTTTCGAACGGAAGGGCTCCATGTGCACGTCGTAGGTCCGGCCCTGCCACTCAATCTGTGTGGCGACGCTCTCCCCGAGGAGGGCACGCCGATGGGAGACGATCGGCTCGATGTCGTCGTCGTGGATGTTGAAGTACTCGTAGATCGAGAGGCCTCGCTCCTCCGAGTGGGGAAGGTTGAGGTCCCGGAACCCGGTCCCCATCGCCGACGTCACCCGAAGGTCCCGGTCTGTGCTCCACAGCAGGACCGGCGCCTGCTCGAGGACGAGCTTCAACCGCGTTTGGCTCTGGGACAGCTGTTCCTCGACGGTCTTTCGCGCGGTCACCGCTTGGGCTTGGATCTCCTCGGTCTCCACGAGGCGCTTCCGGTTCCGGGCCTCGACGACATGTTCCTCGCCGATGGCCGGAAGCAACTCGTTGTACCGCGGCGTCTTCACGATGTACGACTGGGCTCCGGACTCCATCGCCTGGAGCGCCGCTTCTTCGCCCCCGAGCGGGACGACGAAGATGATCGGCGTGCCCGGGAGGCGACCGCCGAGGGCGCGCAGGAGTTCGATGCCGTTCCCGTCGCGCAACTTGCTTCCGATGACGACCGCGTCAAAATGGTAGGAGAGCGCGAGCTGCAATCCCTGTTTCTTCGACCCCGCGGTTCGGACGATCCATCCTTTTCGGGTGAGCGCCGCGACGCTGAGGATTTGATGGTCTTCGTTGCCGTCGACCACGAGGACCGCGGCGGGGGCTGCGCTGTTTGCCACCGCGATCTCAGAGCGAGTCGTCTGGGCCATAGCGGATCGGTGGGCGCCTGAACCGACACGAGGATGTCCTCATGCGGGACGTCGCACCAGTTCCCCGGCGGGTATAAAGGCCTAGCGGGGAGATTCGCGGTTTCGTCACTTAATTCGGGAGCGCGGTTCGCTCCAATGTGGACGACGCGCCGGAGGGACCTACGCGGTACCGCTGACGGCGCGCGTTACCTCGAAGGCACCGTCTTCGAAAGAGAACGCATAGTACCCCGTGTCGTGCTTCGTCCCTCGCATCTTCACGACTCGCAAGCGACGTTGCACGAACAGGTCCGAGGTCGGATGCATTTCGAGGGCCAGGATACCGTCCGCGAGGTACGCCTCTTCGGGCGAGGACCCGCCGGGTCCCAGCTCGAGCGGTCGCTCCGAAATCAGGAAGGTGAGCGGGCCGAGGTCCCGCAGCCATTCGAAGAGAAAGTAGAGCTCGGACCTCCGGTCTTGCATCTTCGCCATGGTCTCGAGGACGTCGAGCGAGTCGACGACCAGGACCGAAACCGGATCCGCTTTCATCACGTTCTTGCAGTACATCTTGAACAGTTCGAGCCAGCTGCCGCGACCCTGGAGGAAGTTCAGGTTCTTCCGGATGTTCCCCATGTCGAGGGTCACGATCTGCTCCGCCGCGCGGGCATCGGCCATCCCCATCGAAGCCATCTGCTCGAGGATCAGATCCTTTCCCTGCTCGAGCGTGAAGTACGCACACTTGCGGTTTTCTTGCAGCGCGTTCTGATAAAGGATCGAAAAGGACAGCGTGGACTTCATCGTCCCGGGCGCGCCGCTTACGAGGACGACGGATCCCTCAGGGACCCCACCTCCGAGCACATCGTCGAAGCCTCGCACGTATGTCTTGACGCGGTTCCGAGTCGTGGTGGGGCCTCCGGGGTCGGATGTATGCGCGCGGCGTCCTAAGCCTTTTCCTCCGAGACGTCGAGCGCACAATCTTCAAATATACTCGGGCCGCTGGGCCGCACATTGTCGGACGATGTCCTGGGCGCCGTCGTCGCGACGGCCCGCGTGATCGGGGCGCTCGTGCTCCTCTTCTTCCTGCCCGGGTTCCTGCTCATCAACGCGCTGTACCCCAGAAAAGGCGAACTGGATCGGGAGTACGACGCACTCTATCGCCTCACGCTTGGAATCGTCCTGTCCATTGCCGTCACGGTGTTCTGGTCGTTCTTCCTCAATTCGCTTGGGATTAACGAGGCGAGTGGGCTCGGATACGTGGTCGGTCCGAACATCGCCGGGGGATTGATCGGCCTCTCGGTCGCGTTCTTCGCCCTCGGATGGTGGCGAGGCGCGTATCCGTGGATGGTCCGCGTTCACCCGTCGCTCGCGCGGGTCCCGAAGCCGGGGCCGGGAGAGCTTCTGACCGAAGACGAGCGAGACCACCGCGTGCGCCTCAAGCTCCAGCAACTCGCCGAGAAGCGCGAAGGGTTGCGGCGGGCGATCAAAGACGCCGAGCGGCGCATGCGGCTCCAATCGGCGGACGCGCAATCCCACTACGAGACCGTCCGTGACAAGTCCCGTGCGGAACTCCGGACGATCGAAGCGGAGCTGAAGAAGCTCGAAGAGGAACGGGCCGCGGAACTCTATTGACCGGTGCAGGACATGGATTACAAACTCGTGATTGCGGTGCGCTCGGACCTCGACCTCTCGCGTGGAAAGCTGGCGGTCCAAGTGGCGCACGCCGCGGTCATGGCCGCACTCGAGGCCAAAGCCCGCCATCGGAAATGGTTCGCCGAATGGATCGCGGAAGGTCAGAAGAAGGTCGTCGTAAAAGGTGGGCCCCTCCCCGAACTCCGATCGCTCCAAGCGAAAGCTCGCTCGATGCACTTGCCGACGGCCCTCGTGGAAGACGCCGGATTGACGGAGCTTCCGCCCGGGACGGTCACGTGCGTCGGAATCGGCCCGGGACCAAACCCGATCGTGGACCAGGTCACGGGTCACCTCCCACTGATGTGATATGAAGGCCAAATCCCGTTTCCTCGGGATTGACGACGCCCCGTTCCGTTTCTCGAACGAGACCGTTCCCATCGTCGGGGTTGTCGTCCAGGCGCCGTCATACATCGAGGGTGTCCTGACGACGCTCGCGGACGTGGACGGTCACGATGCGACCGAGCGGATCGCCGCGATGGTGCGTCGTTCCCGCTACCGCGCGGGACTCGCGGCAATCCTGATCGACGGGACCGCGGTCGGCGGTTTCAATGTCATCGATATCGACGTCGTCCATGCGGCGGTGGATCGACCGGTCGTCACGGTCACGCGAAAGAAACCGAATCTCGGCTCAATGGAGGCGGCGTTGCGGCGCCGTTTCGACGACTGGCAAGAACGACTCGCGATCATTCGGCGGCACGAAATCGAGGCAATCCGGACGGGCCATGGATCGGTGTGGGTGACATACGTTGGCGTGAGCCGAACGGAGGTCCAAGAGGTGCTCTCGCTTACGACCGTCCGCGGCGTCTTGCCGGAACCGCTGCGCGTCGCCCATCTCATCGCGGCGGGAATCGTCCGGGGGGAATCGCGGGGACGCGCCTGACCCGGTGCGACCACGGACCTCTCACTTGATGGGAAATCGGAGGAGGGCGGCAATCCCGCCCAATGCCTCGAGCTTCTGGCCGGCCTCGTGATGGCGGCTCACCAGGACGACAGCCCCCCGTGCGGACTCTGCGGAACGCATGAGGTCCTCGATGCCGACATCCCGCACGACCGCATCGCTCACGAGGAGGGTTTCGACCGCTCCGGCCGCCACGGCTTCCGCGACCTCGGCCGGTCCGTACGCGCACGGGCGGTCCGTCGCAATCGCCTCCAGCAGCTTCTCGACCAGCCGCGTCTCGTACCCGACCCGGCTGTCTCCGAACACCTTCGCGCCGACGCCGGCCTTGAGCGCCTCCTGGATCCCTTGCATCCCGGCGCTGGACGTGCCGTGCGTGTGGACTTTCGAGGCGAGCGTTGGCTCCCGGGCTTTCAGGTAGTCGATGAAGGCGTCGCGCGCGAACCCTGGTCCGACGACGACGAGCGCCTCCCCGAGTTCCGTGGTGTGCAACTTCGCGAGGATCTCGTCGAAGTAGGCGGACTGCGCGTCTCCGGATGGAAACATCTTGCCGTGGCCCGGCGCGCGAATCGTCGCAAGTTCCCGAACGCCATATTGCCGGAGCTGGGCCAGGAGCGCTTCTTCGTCGTCCAATGAAAGGAACGCGACGAGAGGCTTCTGCGCCGCGGCAACGGCCTCGTCGATCCGTCGCAACTCGTGCGATCGCCACGTCTTGATGACCGAGACCACGTCATCGACCGCGACGTTCAAGGTGTGATGCCGTCCCAGGTCTTGCGGTCCCTCGACGATGACGCCCGTGATTCGCAAACGGTCGGCGAAGGCTTGGAACTCGACGCTCTCCACGCGGATGGTCAGGGTCACGCGGACCTTCTCGCCCCGCTCGGGCCGGACCTTGTCGGTCTTCACTTCCTGGCGGCGGTAGGTCGACGCGCGCACGTGGTCTCCGGGAAGGACAAGGTTGTGCAGGTGCCACAGGTCGTCCGCGTTTTCCACGCGCACCTTGATCTCGCCGGTGCTGGGATCCCGGTGGAGGACGCGCATGTTTCGCGGGCCATGGAGCCAGTCTGTATTTCTGAATATCGAGTCCGACTTGACGATCTCCGAAGGTCTTGTGCAGACAGCATCCTTCGTTCCGCGCGCGCGTCAGGCTTATGGCTCCTCAAGCCCCTCTCCGGTGCGATGGCGAGGGATCGCTTTTTATTCCGGGCGGGCCGCACGGGGTACACCTATCCCGAAGTCCTTGAGGTTCGGGCCGGATCCGTCCGTCTCCTGAGCCCGTCAAGTACCGCCAAACGGGAGCAGCGGGCCGTTTCGACGCTGATTGCAATCGCCTACGTGTTTGTCATCGGGCCCATCCTCGCCGTGACCGGCCTCCCCGCACTGGGAGTCGTTCTCGGCGTCGGAATCGGGGTCGCCTTGTACTTCATCGGGCTTATGGCGACTCTCGTCTGGTGGGACAACCGGAGCCTCCCGCTTCTCGCGGAAAACCCTACCTACTCATTACCACTTGAGATCCTCGGGATCCAGTCATTCGGGACATTCCAAGAAATTCGTGGCCGAGCCGGAGGGAAAGAGATCCGCGTCGCGGTTCCCGGGCGGCGAACGAAGGTGGAGGAAGCCGTTCGGTTTGCCGCTTCCGCCGGTCGGCCCGCACGAGGGTAGCGTGCAGCCTTGGACAAACGTCAACGGAGCAACTCCGTCGTTCACTTGAGGACGCCGTATCCGATGAGCCGCCACTTCCCGCCGATCCGGCGAGAGACCGCGACCCGCTGCCCCGGTTCCGCGACGACGGGGATCTTGAGCGCCATGTCCGCTCGGTTTTCCCGCGCCGACGTGACGACCCCGACCGTTGTCGCGGTGCCGACGGACACCATGAGCGGCTCCGATGTCTTGATGCCCTCGACCTTGAGTTCCTCGGGCACCCCGACGACGCGCTCCAGCAGATTGACCTCGACGGTCATCTTCATCAAGATCTCCGGAAGACTCGCGGGTGGCCCGACGACCCGACCGACGAGGCCGTCCGCCTTTGTGAGGACGGGGTCGAGGTTCGTCCCGATCGCGATGAGCCCGCCCGGTCGGACCTCCTTCCGCCCGGATCCCCCCGTGTGGAGCGACCGGATCGTGGTCGTGATGTTCTTCCACTCCGTCTTGTTGCCGAGGGTCACCTGACGACCCGGGGAGATCTCGATCTCCTCTCCGACCTTCATGCGCCCTTGCATCAAACTGCCGCCGAGCACGCCCCCGACGATCTTCTCCGGCACGATGCCCGGCTGATTCACGTCGAATGACCGCGCGACGTACATCTTCGCGGTCTTCGATTCGTCGTGCGGCGGCGTCGGGATGATTTTCTGAATCATCATGAGCAACGCATCCAGGTTCACGTCGTGGTGTGCGGACACCGGGACGATCGGCGCGCCCTCCGCGACGGTTCCCTTGACGAACGCTTGGATCTGACGATAGTTCTCTTCGGCCTGCTTCGGGTCGACGATGTCGATCTTGTTCTGCACGATGACGATCTTGTCGACCCCGATGATGCCGAGGGCCATCAAGTGCTCCTTCGTCTGCGGCTGCGGGCAGTCCTCGTTGGCGGCGATCACGAGGAGCGCCCCATCCATGATCGCCGCGCCGCTGAGCATCGTCGCCATCAGGGTCTCGTGGCCGGGCGAGTCGACGAACGACACGATCCGCTGCAGCTCCCCCTTGATGTTGTGGGTCTTGCAGATCTCCGTATTCTGATACGCCGCGGGCTCCGCATCCTTCGGACACTTGTAGATCGCCATGTCCGCATAGCCGAGGCGGATCGAGATGCCCCGTTTGATCTCCTCGCTGTGGCGGTCCGTCCGTTCGCCCGTGAGGCGCTCCGTGAGGGTCGACTTCCCATGGTCGACATGACCGACGACGCCGATGTTGACCTCCGGCTGGCCCGGGACCTTCATCGCGCCTGCTCCTGCCACGCGTCCTCGATCGACTTCGGCCCGCGCACGACGATCTTCAGATTCAGCTGAAGGATGTCGGGAGACACCGTGTTTCCGCGGACCGTCTTCTTCTTACGCATTCCGGGCCGGACGGGATGGAAGCCGACGCCGCCGCTCAGGAGGAGGCGCTTCCGGCGCGGCCCGGGCAGGTCGGACCGCATCGGGAATCCGTCTTTGTCGCTCCCGCCGGTGATCTGAAGCTTGTATCCCGGGAGGCCGACGTACAAGCCGTCGAGGTCCTCGCCGATCTTCTTGCCGATGAGGGCGTTCGCGTAGTGACCCGTGATGTCCTTCTTGTACGCCTTCCCGGACTTCGGGTCGGCGATGACCGCCTTGAACTCTGCCATGGGATCCTCTCGGAGAGAGATGCGTCCATGCGGGGCTTTCACATAAGACTTACGCCGCGCGCTCGTCGCCGAACGCGGAGCGAGTCTCCATGCGGGTTCAGCGCAGGTTTGGGAAGAGCCCGAGGATCCGGCCGCAATCGCGGTACACGTCGACGACGGCGCGGCCCTCGGCCGCGGACATGGTCCTCAGCTCGGCGACGGCCTCCGTCAGCTGTTGGAGGCGATAGACCGCGTCGCGGGTGTTCAGATCGTCGTTCATCGCCTTGAAGAAACCCTCTCGGGTGCGTTCGACGAGGGCCGCGACCTTTCCTCCGGTCCCCGCGCCGGTCGCGGTCCGCGCGGCTTCGATCGCGGCCCGCATCGCATCGTATTCCTTCTGAGACCGGGCGAAGCACGCTGCGTCGTATTCGACGTCCTCGCGGTACGGCGCCTTCAGCAAGCAGAGACGGACGACTTCGCCGGGATAATCACGGAGGACCTCGCGGATCGTCACGAAGTTCCCGAGGCTCTTGGACATCTTTTCTCGCTCCAACGTGACGAAGCCATTGTGCATCCAGGTGCGCGCCCAATCCACGCCCCAGGCGCCCTCGCAGATCATCGCCTCGCTCTCGTGGTGCGGAAATTTGAGATCGACACCGCCGCCGTGGATGTCGAGGGGCGCTCCGAGATACTTGTACGCCATCGCGTTGCACTCGACGTGCCACCCCGGCCGTCCGTTGCCCCACGGACTCGGCCATGACGGCTCGTCTCCTTTCGATTTCTTCCAGAGGGCGAAGTCGAGCGGATCCTCCTTCGGGCTCGCGGCCGCGGGCCCCTCGACGACGATGTCCTCGAACTTTTGGTGCGACAGGATACCGAACAACTGTTTGGTTTTCCGGGTCCGAAAGTACACTTCGCCGCCCACAGAGTACGCGTAGCCGCGATCGACCAGGCGGGCGATCAACGCGGTGATCTCCAGGATGTGCTCGCTGACCTTCGGCATGTGGTCGGCGGGCCGGACGTTCAGCGCGCGCATGTCCTCGAGGAACGAATCGATGTAGTACTGGGCATAGGCGAGCGGTTCCTTCCCGGCCTCCTTCGCCCGGCGGATAATCACTTCCTCGATGTCCGTGAAGTTCTGGACGTATGTCACGCGGTATCCCAGGAATTCGAGATACCTCCGGGCCGTGTCGAAATCGATGTAGGACCGGGCGTGGCCGAGGTGGCTGTAGTCGTACGTCGTCGGGCCGCAGACGTACATCTTGACGCGGCCAGGCACACGCGGTGCGAACGTCTCTTTCTTCTGGGTGCGGGTGTTGTACAAACGGAGGACCATACGGTCGCAAACGCGGCCACGGGAGCGGCGCTATTAAGCCCTTTACCCGCCGACGCAACGGGCCCTCCTCGCGAGCGAACCTTCGCATCGAAACCTATTTCGTGCGCCGGGATTTGTCATCGTCCGCTGGGCCGATAGATCAGCGGAAGATCGCCGCCTTCGCAAGGCGGAAGCCGTGGGTTCAAATCCCACTCGGTCCACTTCATCCACGCGAGCTGGGTCGCGGAACGACCGCGACGGTCCGCGCGACTTCGGACCTATGCGCTTTCTCGCGCGATCACGACGCTCTTGACGCGCGGCGCGGACTCGGGCGCGTCTTGCTCGAGGTAGGTGAGGTAGCCCGATCCGACGTTGAAGTGGACGACGGACGGTTTCTTCTCTAGGTCGACGATCGGCTTGCCGGACTTCCTCTTCATGGGGAATGCCCCTTGCGGACATCGAGTCCTCGGGGACGGCTTAAAGGGTGTTCTGCCAAATTCACTCCTGATAAACGAAACGCCGTCCGGAGGCGGAGGGTCCGATTCTGGGACCCGGCGGCCTTTCCGGCAAACCTATAAGTCCAACGGGGGACCAATTATTACCTGAGGACTGGAGGATCAGTGATTACGGTCCAGAAGCTGGCGCTCGCCATTCAGAAACGCTTCGGTGGCACCGAGGCGGAGGCGCTCGCGGAGTCGCGCACGGTCATGAGTTACTTCGGTTTTCGGAGCGTGATCATCGACAATGCGATCCATCCGGATGACCGGAAGGTGTTCTACGCACTCCACGACGCCGGCTTGCTCCAGAGCTTCTGGGAGACCGTACCGCTGCTGGACGGCCGGAACTGGCGGATCTTCTATTGGTCGCTCAACGAAGCGGACCTGGACCGCATCCTCGCGGACCAGCCGACGACCCCTGAGGAACCGGTGTACAACTCGCTCCCCGACGAAGCATGGGGCCACCCGGCCTCCGGTGCGTGAGCTACGCCGGCCAGGCGCGCGCCCCGATGAGCGGGACGAAGGCGCATGGGGTGCCTTTCCGGACATCGAGGCTTCCATCGGGCTTCCGGGTTGCAACGATCAGCACTTGTCCGCTCCGCGGGCCAATCGGGGCAACGATGCGTCCGCGGGACGACAGCTGAAGCCGCCACGGATCCGGGATTTCGGGGGCACCCGCGGTCGCCATGACGACCTCGTACGGACTGCCCGCGGGGTAACCGAGGCTTCCATCCCCGACAATCACGGTCACGCCGGAAAGGCCGGCGCGAGCAAGATTCGACCGCGCCGATTCGGCGAGCCGCGGAATCCGCTCGATCGACACGACATGTTGGGGCCCGACGATGTGCGCGACGAGGGCCGCGTGGTAGCCGGACCCCGTCCCGATCTCGAGGACTCGATCGCCCGGAGCGAGCCGGGCCTCCTCGAGCATGATTGCGATCATGGACGGCGCCGAGATCGTTTGGCCCCGCCCGATCGGGAGCGGGACGTCTTCGTACGCGGCGTCCGCGTCCTCGGGCCGGACGAAGGACTCCCGTGGCACCGCGAGGAACGCATCCCGCACCCGCGGATCCTGAACGTACCGGGAGTGGACGAGCCGCTCCACCATTCGAAGACGCTCCGCGGTGAAATCGGCCTTCTGGCCCATCGGCGGGCCACCACCCGGACGCGGCATAAAGTGTCGGTTACGCGGGTACCAAGAGTGCGATCAGGACCGTGGACAGGACGAGCGTTGCGGCGGTGACGGGCAATCCCGCCTTCACGAAGTCTTTCATCGACACGTTGACTCCGTCACGGGACGCTACTTGCACGACGATGACGTTACACGCCGCCCCGAGAATCGTGGCGTTCCCCGCCAGGGTCGAGCTGGCGGCGAGGGCGAGCCATAGCTGCGTCGATCCGCCGGCCCCCTGGACGACTTCGGCGAGCAGCAGGACCGCGGGCACGTTGCTGATTAGGTTCGAGAGGAGAGCCGAGAGGCCCGTAAGCCAGACGACTCCCCCGGACGCGCCGCCGAAAGCGGACGTGAAGCCGCTCTGGATTGCCGCGGAAAGCCCGGAGACGCGGACCCCTTCGAGGACGATGAACAGGCCGACGAAGAACAAGATGATGCTCCAATCGACTTTCGCGATCAGGGTCCGCGCGGTCGTCTTCGCGAACAACGGCAGGAAGAACAGCACGAACGATCCGCCCGCGAGCGCCACCAGGGGCAGCCATGCGGGGGTCGGGGAGGCGAAGAACGCGACCGCCACGCCGACCGTCACGCCGAGCGTCACCACCAGGCCAGTCCGCTGCAGCCGGACGGGCTCGACCGAGGAAGTGGGCGTGAGGGGGACGGCGAGGTCTTTCCGGAACGCGAGCCAGACGAGGCCGATCGCCACGGCGAGGCAGGCGATCGTCACGGGGAGCAGATACGCGGTGAAGGTGAGGAACGGAATCCCGGACTGGATCGCGATGAACGCGTTCTGGGGGTTGCCGACCTCGGTGGCCAGGCTCCCGACGTTCGCCGCGATCGCGACCGCGACCAGGTACGGAAGCGGATTCACGCGCAGAGCCCTCGTACTTCGGACCACGACCGGCGTCACGAGCAGGGCGATCGTGTCGTTCAAGACGATGGCGGACAACGCCGCCGTGGCGACCATGAGCCACGCGAGGAACGTGGCCTGGTTCTTCGCGCGCAGCGCGATTCGGGACGAGACGAGATCGAAGAATCCGCAGATCTCGAGCCCGGAGACGAGGAGCATCATGCCCACGAGGAGCACGATCACGTCGATGTTAATCGCGAGGAGCGCCTCTGTCGGAGTCAGGACACCGAGCAGGAGCATGAGCGCCCCGCCGAGCATCGCGACCGCGGGTCGCTCGATCGGGAACCGACGGACGGTCCGCAATGAGATGAGAACGTAGGTGAGCACGAAGACGAGCGTCGCGGCGGCGAGGGCGTAGTCGACGGCCACGAGGGCGGCGGATGGGGCAGCCCACTATGGAACTTTGCGCGGACGAGGGCCCGACAACCCCGACCAGTCGATGTCCCATTACACTTAAATAGCGTCACTCAATTCGCCGCATTCTCCGGCCTCCCAAATGGGTTACATCGAGGGGGGACGGACCGATTGAGTGCGAGATAGGAGAAACCCGAATGGATTCCAGAGGACACCGGGCAATCCGCGCGCTCGCCGTGTTCCTTGTGCTCGCGCTCGGGGTTGCGGCGCTGCTCCCCCTCATCGTCCGGGGCGCCAACCAGGTCAACGGCTTCATCAGCACCTGCGGCACCGTCACCCCGTATGTGGTGGGCGCCACCGTGACTCTCATCGATGCGAATGGGATCAACGCACCCCTCACCACGACGACCGTCCCGGGTGGCGTCTACACCTTCACGCCCGGCACGGGCAGCTACACGATCTCCGTCACGAGCCCCGGCTACTATGCGGCCTCGACTTCGAACCCCGTGCGCTTCGACGGCAGCCGGACGGTCACGATGAGCCTGTGCATGAACCGCTTCGGGACCCCGAGCAAGGTCCTGACCGTCACCGTGATGCTGGCAGGATCGCCCGTCCCCGGGGCCACGGTCGCGGCGTATAACACCTCGAATCCGACGGGAAGAACCCAGTTCATCGTATCGAACACGACGAACGCGGCCGGTTACGCGAACCTGACACTGTGGCCGGCGGTGTTCCTCATCCGCGCATCCGCGCCCGACTACCAGACGGACCAGTCGGTCGACGTCAGCCTGACGTCCTCGACGACCGTCAACCTCGTCGCCGGCCCCAGGATCTTCGGACACGTTCAGGACTCCTCCGGAGCGTTCCTCGACGGCGTCGTGGCGTGGCTGTACAACCCGGGCGCCCTGAATGCGAGCGCCTACCGGCTGATTCCCGCGACGGTCAGCGGCAGCCTCTATGACATTCACGCGCCGGCGGGCACGTACACCCTCATCGTCGACGCGGATCACTACCTCTCGAAGAAGGCCTCGGTCACGCTGCCGATAACAAATCCCAACGATATCGTGCTCCAAGCCGCCCCGCCCGAGCTGTACCAGACCACGGTCGCGTATGGCGCGACCGACTGGAGCAACCTCACAATTTGGCGCAACCTGACCCTGAATGCCGACAGCACGCTCGCCGGCCTCGGCCCGTCGAACCTGCGGGATCTGCGGTTGCAGATCGATTCGACCCTCGGGAACGGCGACGGTTCCCTGTCCGCCGGGGAGATCGGGGCCTTCCCGACCTGGCTCGCGGCGAAGGGGCCCGGATACGTAACGACGGACGCGTTTCTCACGACGAACGGACGAGCTTACAACTCGAGCCTCGCCTCTTTCAGCGTAGTCGTCAGCCCCACGCTCGGCACACCCGACGCGAAGGTGTGGGTCAATAGCACGACGACGTATGCGCTGAAGGGGAGCCCTCCATACATCGCCACCGGCGCGAAATCGTATTTCGTGAACATGACGATGGTGCCCGACTCCAACACCACGGCACTCCAGAACTACTCGTACACGATCATCCTACCGAAGCGTTACGAGCTCAACACGTCGACGAACGTTCCGTCGAACGCTCCGATCACGTTCACGGGTTTCACCAGGGTGACCGTGGACCCGGGCGTGACCTCCGGGACGCCGCAGGTCCGGATGAAAATGTCTCAGAGCATTGTCGGCACCGCGAGGGCGAAGGTCGTCGCCCCGGTCGGGAAGTTCAACGTTGCGAACGCCAATTTCACGAATTACCAGGCGTTCGTCGCGGGCAATACCTCGTTGACATTGAGCGGCGAGGATAGCACCGATCCGAACGGCCACATCACCGCGGCGAACTTCACGTGGAAGTTCAACCCGAGCGGGGCCATCACGTACCTCATCCGGACGAATTTCACATACACGCAGGCCGGCCAGTCAACCGTGAACCTGACGGTGAAAGAGGCGGGCGGGAACGTCACGTACCGCGACATCACGCTCTTCGTCGACGACCAGCTTCCGATCGCAAGGATCAAGACGAATATCACCGGCGGCGCCATTCAGAACGGACAGACGCTCCGGGTCAACGAAGGCACGGTGGTCAAGTTCGACGGAAGCGCCTCGACCGACCTCGCCTACGTGGGGAAGAACGGCGTGATCCTGGATTCCGGATACGCCTGGGACTTCAACGGCGATCGGGCGACCGATGCCACCGGGCGGATCGTGACATGGACCCTTCAGAAGCCGGGGAACTTCACGATCAACCTGACGGTCACCGACAGCGTCGGCTGGAAGTCCGTCAACGCGACGATGACGGCGATCGTCAACGACACGCGGGGTCCCGTTCCCGCGTTCGACATCCTCGACCCGGACAAGGACTGGGGCGTGGTCACGAGTCCGTTCGAGCGGAAGGCGATCGTACTGAACGCCTCGAGGACGACGGATGACCACGACAACAATTCCGCATTGAACTTCACCTGGACGATCCCCGGGCCGTTGGTCGGTTCGACCGGTTCGACCCACACGTTCTGGGGGATCAACATCAGCTTCGCGTGGCAAGAATGGAACCTGAGCTACAACGTCAAACTGGCCACACATGACACCGGTTTCCCGACGGGGAAGGTGAATTACGGCAACCTGAGCCGGAACATCACGGTCCAGATCGACAATTCACTCCACGCGGACCTGTTTATCGCGCTCGATCCGACGACTCATCAGAGTTCGATGAAAGTCAGCCCGACCGATCCCGCGGAAGGCGACCAAGTGACGGTCTCGGTCAACGTGACGAACAAGGCGGGCCGCGCGCCCGCGTCCCAGGTCGTGACCAATGTCTCCGCAATCAGCGGGGGCGTGACCACGCAGTTGGCGAGCAGTGCCCAGTGGTTCGACAAAAACGGCAATCCGACGTCGAACCATACGATTGCCCCGGGCGACACGGTCAAGCTCGTGTTCACCGTAACCCTTAGCGGCCAGGGAAACAAGACGATCCAGGTCTTTATCTACGACGCGACGGAACCGTACACGTGGCGGACCCCGGAGAACCGCGCGTCGCTCCCCGTGAACGTTCGTCAGCCCGCCTGGCAACCCTATGCGATCTACGGCAGCGTGATCGGCGTCATCGTCCTGTTCGTCTTCGGGATGTACGCGCGGCGCAAGATCAAGGCCGGCGAGTGGCGCCCGATTCGCGGTCGGCGGCGGGAGAAAGGCGAGGCAGAGGAGAAACGGCCGCGAAAGGAAGTCAAGGAAGAGAAGAAGCGCCTCTAGGCGCACCGGCCCTCTCCCGTGTTCCGCGAAGCGTCCTCACATTTCCCTCGGCGCACTGAGTCCCAGGCCGTCCAGCGCGTTGTGAAGCACGACCCGGGACGCTTCGACGAGTTCGATGCGCGCACCTCGGAGGCCCGCGGGCTCGGCCGTGAGGACGGGGCAGTCGCGGTAGAAGAGGTTGAACTGGGACGCGAAGTCGGCGGCGTACGCAGCGACCGCATGCACGCGCCGGCCCTCGGCGGACTCTCGCACGGTGGACGGAAACTTAGCGATCCAGCGAATGAGCCTCTGTTCCTGCGGGTGGACGAGGAGCCGCGGGTCCGCGGCGTCATGCGCGCCGGCTTTCGCGAGGATGCTGCAGGCCCGCGCATGGGCGTATTGGAGGAACGGTGCGGAGTTGCCCTCGAGGCTCAGCGCCTCCTCCCAGCGGAACGTGATCGCCTTTTCGGACTGCACGCGCACCATGTTGTATCGGACCGCCGCTACGCCGATCGTCTCGGCGATCTCGCGTTTCTTCGCCTCCGGCAGGTCCTCGCGGCGCTTCGTGACTTCCGCGTACGCGCGGTCGATCGCTTCGTCGATCAGGTCGTCGAGGTAGACGACGCGTCCTTTGCGCGTCGACATGCGGCCCTCCGGGAGGTTCACGAACGCATAGAAGATCGTCTCCGGCGCCCAGTCGATGCCCATCAACTGGAAGGCGGCCTTCAATCGTTGGAACGAGAGCTTGTGGTCTTCGCCGATGACGTCGATCGCGACGTCGCACCGACCCATCTTGTTCAGATGGTACGCGATGTCCCGGGTCGTGTACAGCGAGGTCCCGTCGCGTCGCACGAACACGTATTTCGCGGAGTCGCCTTCGAGGCCGAACGCGGACAAGTCGAGGTAATGCGCGCCGTCCTCTTCCTTGCTGAGGGGCATGAGGCGCTCGACGACCCGCTGGACGCCCCCGTCGATAGTCGCGTCGCTCTCCCAGAAGAACGAGTCGTATGTGACATTCACCCGGCGCAGCGTTCCCAAGATGCCACGTAGGACAGCCTCGCCGACCTTCCGGATGTCTTTCGTGAGCTGAACGTCGCCGCCCTCGAATCGCTGGGTGAGTTGCTCGATCTCGTGCTTCAGGGCCTCGTCGCCTTCCAACATCGCGCTCGCTTTCTGATAGAGCTTCACGTATCGGTATTCGACCCGCTCTTCGGAATCCGACGATTCGGAGGGCAGGTGGTTCACGGCCCAGTAGAGCAAGACCATCTGGCGCCCGATGTCGTTCACCAGGTACTCGCTCGTGACCCGGTACCCGGCGGCCCGGAGCAACCGGACGAGCGCGTCCCCGAGGAACGGATTGCGAGCCCGGCCGACGTGCAACGGCCCGGTGGGGTTCGCGCTCGTGTGCTCGAGCAGGATCCGCTCCTTCCGCGCGGGCGAGGTGCCATACGTCTCGCCATCGGTCCGGACGGCGGAGAGGACCAGCTCGGCGAAGGGCGCCGGGTCCACGGTGAAGTTCACGTACGGACCCTCGTGGTGCAACGGAGCGAAGGGGGCGACGGGCTTCACGCGAGACGCCCGGGCCGCGATGGAGGTCGGGGCCTCTCTCAGCTCCTTCGCCCACGCGTGGGCCGCGAGGGCGAACAGGCCATGGTCGGCGGGAGCCTCTTGAAGAATCCCGGGCGTCGTCACCCGGAGTTCGGCCTCAATCGAGCGCCGGATCGGCTCCGCGCGGTCCCGGAGCTCGGACCAAGGGTCGTGGCCCATCACGTCACCCGAAACCGCAAGATGGCGGCAATCCCGCCGAACGCCCGGAGGAGGAGTTGGCCTTCCTCGGAGTCCTTCGAGATGAGCTCGACCGTCGTCCCCATGCCCCCGGCGATCGAGGTCAGATCCTCGATCAAGTCGCGGTTCTCGACGACGACGAGGGTGCCACCGTCCTTCGGACAGGTCGGCAATTCCCCGTCCTCGGCGACCGTCTTCTCGCCTTCCCAGTCTGCGTTCGCGCAGCGGAGCCGGAGCCGGGACTTCCGGAGACCCTCGGAGACGAGGAGCGTTTCGACCGCGCCGAGTTGGAGCGCGTGACGCACCTGGTCCTCCCCGTACGCCGCCAGGCCGCCGTCCTCCTTGCGAATCTCTTCCATGAGCCGTTGCACGAGCGACTTTTCGCGCATCAGGTCGAGGCCGCTCAGGATCTCCCGCGACTTCTCGACGAGCTCCCGCAGGCCGTACTCGTCCGTGTAACCCGTGTCGAGGAACGTGGGCAGGACCTTTTTCTTCAGCTCGTGATGGAGATAGTCGCCGGTCGCGAACTCTTCCTTCGAGTAGCCCGGGCCGCCGATGATGATCCCTTTCAGCTCCGGCAGGCTCAGGAACGCTTCGGTCATCAACTCCCCGATCTTCTTGTACCACTCGTGGACCGCGACGTCGTGGCCCCTCTCGAACCGCCGGGCGCTCTGACCCCCCATCCGGTGCTTCGACGGCACCTGGGATTGAAGATTCTTGATGACCTCGATCCGCTTCCCGCGCAACATTCCGAGCGTCGCCTCGCTCCAGTCAATCACGACGAGTCCGTAGACGTCCTTCTCCGCCAGCATCTCGTGGAGCGGCGCCGTGTAGAACTTCGAATCGCACCGATAGAGGAACGACGCGACCGGCTCCGGCGGTTCGAGGACGAACGCCACCATTTCCGTCTGATCCGCCCCGATTTGCTTGTGGCCCGTGAAGACGACGAGTCCGTTGGCGGGCGGCATGCGGTACGACCGCAGGCGCTGGATCGCGGATTCGATCGCCTGGGTCACATGCTTTCGAGTGCTCGCGCTCTTGATGTTCGAGGATTGCGACAGCTCGGCCCGGAGATAGTTCGTCACGTCCGAGATCGGTCGGCCCGGCGGGATGTAGACGCTGACGAGCTCCGTGCCGCGGCCCGCGGCCTCTTCGATCTGCTCGAGGGCGCGTCGGAACTTGTATTTGTCCATCCCGGACATTTCGCTCATGGTTCGCACCACACAGTTATTTATCGTTCATTACCTTTTGCGTCGAGACTGCATCCACATGGAGAAAGTCGTCGTTTCACTCGGCGGATCCGTCCTCGTTCCGGCGGACGACGACGCGCGGTATCTCCGGGATCTCGCCGCGTTGTTTCGAGACGTCTCGACCCGCGTGAAACTCTTCGTCGTCACCGGCGGCGGTCGGATCGCGCGGTATTACATCGAGACCGGCCGAGCCCTCGGCATCGGCGAACGGACACTCGACGAGTTCGGCATCGCGGTCACGCGCCTCAACGCGCGGCTGCTCGCCGCCGCCCTGAACGGTCGCGCGAACCGGGAGCCGGCGAGGACCTACGCGGAAGCTGCGGCCCTCGGGCGACGGCATGCGATCGTCATCATGGCGGGGACGCGCCCCGGTCACACGACGGATCGCGTGAGCGCATCCCTGGCCCGGTTCGTCCACGCGGTGCGGATCGTGAACGCGACCTCGGTCGCCGGGGTGTACACGACCGATCCGCGAAAGGACCCGACCGCGCGGCTGCTCGAACGGATGACCTTCCGGGAGCTCATCGACCTCGCGGGGAAACGACACATCGTCGCCGGGCCGAGCATCGTGTTCGACCCGGTGGCCGCACGCGTCGTCGCGCGGGACCGGACCCCGCTCAGCGTCGTCGCCGGTCGCGATCTCAAAGCGCTTCGGTCCGCGATCCTGGGAGATCCGTTTCGCGGGACCTTCGTCGTCGATTGATGGGACGGAGTCTTCGTGAACCGCCGGACGCTGTACGAGGTCCTCGCGACGATCTCGCTGGCCGTGGCCGGGGTGGCTGGGATCCTCGCCGGCGCCGGGGCGGTGCTTCAACAGGTCATCAGCGTCGCGGCCGCGACCCTGTGCGCCTTCGTCTTCCTCGTCCCGGGGCTGTACTTTCTCGCGTATGCGCGGCGGCTCCGGTCCCGCGATCTCGCGCTGAGCCACGCGGCGGCCTATGCGGTCACCCGCGGAACGCTCGAAGTCAGCGACCTGGCGGCCGAACTCTCCGTCTCCGGCGAGGTGGCGGCGAGGATCTTGCGGACCGCCGTGCGCGAAGGGCATCTTCGGGGGCGCTTCGACGAGGGCGGTCGGTTCGTGGTGGAACCGGACACGCCGGCGCGGGGAGACCGCACTCCGTGACCTTCCGCGGATTCGTCGCCGTCGACATTCCACCGTCGGCCTCCCTCGAACAGTTTGCCGAGCAACTGCACGGCGCAAGTGCTTCGCTCAAGGTCGTCTCCACGGACCAGCTCCACCTCACCGTGAAGTTCCTGGGAGACACAGAGGAAGGCCTCGTCCCCGAAATCGAAGGCGCGATTCGCGAGGCGTGTGCGGACATTCGGCCGTTCGAGATCACGGTGCGGGGGACCGGGGCGTTCCCGAGTCCTTCGCGCATGAACGTCATCTGGGTCGGCGTCGACGGGGCCGAGCCGATCGGCCGGGCCGCCGCGGCTCTGGATGCCTCGCTCGAGTCGCTCGGATTCGCCGCGGAGCGACGCCCGTGGAAGGCCCACGTGACCTTGGCGCGGGTGAAAGGGCACCGGGATCTCGACCGCGTCCGGGGTGTCCTGGAGGCCCATCGCGAGGACGTCTTCGGGCACCACCGCATCGATCGCATCTACCTGAAGAAGAGCGTGCTCACCCCGAGCGGCGCCCAGTACTCGGTCGTCTCGACGATCGTGTTCGGGGAGTGAGGAGTCCATCGGCACATCGCCGGATCGGGTTACGTTCATACCTCTAAGTAGAGGTATGCCGCATCCTTCCGGGCGATTTGAGGCCCGATGGCGTCTACGCCTCTTTCTTGTCGGCGAAAATCTTGAGCCGGTCCCACTCGATCGTGTGCTTGAGACGATATTTCTGAAGGATCCGGCTTAATTGCTCGGTCACCCGGGCAACCTCGATCGTCTTGCCGAGGCCGTACAGGTAGAACTCGACCTGGTTCGAGATGGGGAAGATCATCCGCATGAGTCCTTCGCGGTTGTACCCCTCGGGTTTCCGGTTGTTTCGCAGGTCCCGCAGGTTCTCCTCGATCAGGACGTCGACGCTCTCCATGTCTTCAGGGAGCTGCTGGGTCTCCTCGAGGAACTTCAGGAACAGGGGCCGGAACGCGGACACGAGGTTCTTCCACTTCACCTTCTTGTCGAATTTGATGTGGCCGCTCCGCGCGCGCATGGTTTCCGGTCCGAAGAGCCACGCGCTATTTAACCGTGTTCCGCCCGGACCGCTCCACGACGTCGTCCGCGTCAGGCTTAAGCCGACCCTCTCGATGGTGCGAGCGTGCGGACCGCCCTGACGATCGCGGGGAGCGACTCGGGGGGCGGTGCCGGCATCCAGGCGGACCTGAAATCGTTCGCGTCGGTCGGCGTCCACGGGACGTCGGTCATCACGTGCGTGACCGCCCAGAACACGCGCTCCGTCGACTCAATCTTTCCGATCCCCGTGGCCGAAGTCCGGAAGCAACTCCGCGCGGTCCTCGGGGACTTCAATGTGCGTGCGGCGAAGACGGGCATGCTCTACTCGGCCGAGATCGTGCGGGTCGTCGCCCGCGAGCTCCGCGGCACGACCTTCCCCCTCGTCGTGGACCCAGTCATGGTGGCGACGGTCGGGGCGAGCCTCGAGAAAGTCGACTTCGCGGACGCCCTCGTGGATCGCCTCCTCGGTCGCGCCGCCCTTGTGACCCCGAATCGCTTCGAGGCCGAGCGCCTGTCAGGGGTCCGGATCTCGAACGTCGAATCGATGGAGCGCGCGGCGCGGGCGATCCACCGGCTCGGACCGAACGCGGTCCTCGTCAAGGGAGGCCACATGAAAGGGCCCCTCGTCGACGTCTTCTACGACGGCCGACGGCTCCGACGCCTGCGGGCGCGGCGAATCGCGAAGACCCTCCACGGTGCGGGTTGCACGCTCGCGGCCTCGACCGCCGCCTATCTCGCCATCGGCCGGCCCCTCCTCGGGGCCATCGAGGCCGCCCGCCGGAAGGTGGCCGCGGGGTTCCACGAATCGTACCGGGCCGGTGGAGGGGTCGAAATCATCAATTCGCACGCCCTCCCGGATTGACGAATTCGGCAAGTTGTGGCCACCCGCCATTCGTGCCTGAGCGCGTATTATCAACGTACGAAAGACCGCCCACAAACTTCAAGTAGCCTGACCAAACTCCAACCGTGGGCCGACACACGCAGCCGTCGGGCTCTTGCCTGTCTGAGCATGGCGAACGCAGAGCCCCCGCGGCGGGTGTCGGGGACGGCACATTCGTGGAGGCGAGGGTAATCATCACTCGGGGGAGAGGCGCGGCTGTCGCCCGGCCCAAGTCGCGTTCACACGGGGGTGGATGTCACGAAGATTGCGCTCTTCACAGATAGCTACCTGCCCACCGTCGACGGCGTCGTGACGTCCGTCTTGACGACGCGCCGACAGCTCGAGGCCAACGGCCATGAGGTCGTCGTCTTCGCGCCGGAAGATCCCCGCGGACGGGGGAAGCGAGAGGCCGGGACGATCTACGTGCGGGCGAAAGAGTTCGCGCACTACCCGGGTTACCGACTCGCGATGTTCCCGGGGCGCGAGACGGACCTGATCAAGGAGATGGGGATCGACGTGATCCACATCCACGGTGTCGGTTTCGTCGGGATCAAGGGGATCTGGGCCTCCTGGCAGGCGAAGGTGCCCCGCGTCTCGACGTTCCACACGATGATCCACGAGACGCTGGCCTTCTACTCTCCGTTCGGCCTGAACCTCCATCTCCTCGAGCGCGGGTTGCGCTTCTACCTCCGCGTCTTCCTGCGCAAGACCCATGGCGTGGTCGTCCCGAGCCGCGCGATCCTGGACGAGATCATGGCCCTGTCTCCGGCCGCGAAGATCGCGGATGTGATCCCGACCGGGGTCGACACGGAGCGATTCCGCCCCGGCACGCCCGGCCAAGGCATCCGGACGAAGTGGGGGTTGAACGGGCACGATGTCATCCTGCACGTCGGGCGTGTCGCGCCCGAGAAGAACCTGACGACGCTCATCCAAGCGTTTCCCCGGGTCCTGGAGGCGAACCCGGACACGAAACTGATGATCGTCGGCACCGGCCCGTACATGGAGAAGTACTACGATCTCGTCCGGCACCTCGGCCTCGCCGGCGACGTGATCTTCACCGGCTTCGTCCCCGACGTGGACCTGCCGAAGTACTACGCGGCGGCGGACGCGTTCGCGATCGCCTCGAAATTCGAGACCCAGGGGCTCGTCGTCCTGGAGGCCCTCGCCTCCGGGCGGCCGGTCGCCGGCGCGAACTACCGCGCGATCCCCGAGTTCGTGCACGAGGGCGTGAACGGTGCCCTCTTCGAGCCGAACGACGTGAAGGGCTGCGCGGCGGCGATCCTCCGCTGCCTACGCGAGCCCGACGGGATGCGCGAAGCCGCGCGGGAAACCGCCCTCCGGTATTCGGTCGAGCGGTGCACGCGGCGCCTCGAGCGGGTGTACGATCGCCTCGTGGCCGCGTGACGACCATGGCTGAGCCCACCGGGGCCCACGCCGCGGTCGGCCGCAATGCGGTGCCCCGGATCTCCGTCGTCGTGCCGACCTGGAACGAAGCGAAGTATCTGCCGGCGCTGTTCGAGTCGCTGCGCCGCCAGACCGTCCCGCCGGACGAGGTGCTGGTCGCGGATTCGGGCAGCTCGGACGGGACGGCGGACGTCGCCCGTGCGGCGGGGGCCATCGTCCTGGAGGGAGAGCGACGCGGGCCCGGGGAGGGCCGGAACCGGGGTGCCGCGGCGGCAACCGGGGAGGTGCTCCTCTTCGTCGACGCGGATTGCCTCCTGCCATCGAACCTCATCGAGTCCGTCTTCCTGGCCCTCGGAGACCCCGCCGTCGTGGGAGGGGCGACCGGCTTCGCGCCCGCGAGCGGACGCTGGATCGAACGGTCCCTCTTCTACCTCGCAAACGCGTACCAGCGGGCGATGACGATCTGGGGCATCCCGCACAACGCGGGCTACTGCTTCTTCTTCCGCAAGGCGGCGTTCGAGACGCTCCGCGGGATCCGGGAGGACCTGGTCCTGAACGAGACGCACGATCTGGCGATCCGGTCCCGGTCCATCGGGCGCTTTGTCCTCCTCCCGATCATCGTCGAGACGTCGATGCGTCGCTTCCGGACGTACGGATATCTACGGACGATCCTGCAGGAATACGTCGCATCGACGATCCTGTACTACGCCACCGGGCGAAGTCCTCGAGAGCTCTTCCGTCCCGCGCCCGCTCGCTGAACTCAGGGCCGGGCCGTCGACGCCTCGATGCGCCGCCGCCGGATCCACGACGCGACGAACGACAAGCCGACGACGATCGCGACGAGGGCCAGGGTAATCCACCGGGCCGTCTCGACGTCATAGGCGAGCCCGATCGCGAACACGATGTACAGGAGGATGGCGTACTTCGCGAGGCCGCCTAGGGCCACGTAAGCCATGGACCGTCGATAGTTCCACCCGAGCGTCGCGATGAACGCCCCCACCATCGGGATGACGGGCACCGCGCGGTTCATGAGGATCACGCGCTCGTCCCGCACGAGCAGGAAGCTCGTCCATTTCTTCATCGACCGCTCGAGCCAGCGCGGCATCCGGCCCCGTTGGACGACCCATCGATGGACGGCGGCGTAGAGGAGGCTCGTCCCGAGGATGTCCCCGGCGACCGCCATCGCGAGCAGGAAGCCGGCCCACGCGACCGGGCCGAGCAGCTCCGGCCGGTACGTGTACGTGACGACGATCCAGACTTCCGGCAGCGCGGGGAACAGCGCCGCATCGATTGCGAAGATCACGAGGAGGATGACGAGGCTGCCGGCCGGACCGAGCGTCCCGAAGAGCGCGGTCAGGAGCTCATCCAACGAGGCCATCGGCGGCCTCAGGTCGTCCGCGTGATGGACAGCATCGTGACCTGAAACACGAGGGTCCGGCCTTTCGTGGGCGTGTTGTAATTCAGCGTGTACGTCTCGGCGACCGGATCCACCGCCGTCACGACAAAGACCACCGTTCCCCCCGCGTTCTTCTGTCCGACCCGATCGACCATCGCCGGCGTCAGGAGATGATGGACCGAGATGACCCCTTGGCCCCCGTTCGCGGCGTCATCGATCGAGACCACCTGCGCGTCCCACGCGCCGTACGGCCGGACGAGCTGGCCGGGACTCGGGCTGTTCGTCACCGTCACGATCGTGCCGGCCACGCTGACCGTCGCGGTCCAGCCCCAGAACGGGTCGGTCACGTTCGTGCCCGAGACCGCGGCCGCCTGGTACGTCGCGACGAACGTGGACGGGTCCATCGTGAGCCGGACGGGGACCGACTCGAGGATCGGTTTGACGAAGATCTTCGTCGGATCCGCGGCTCCGTATCCAAGGGCCGGCGGAACGACGATCGTCTTCGAATCGCCGATCGCGAGGCCTTGAATCCCGGTGTCGAACCCCGGCACGACGCCGCCGCTTCCGATCGTCACGGGGAGGGGCGCGTACGACCCGTGCCAGGTGAACATGAACGCCTTCGGGTACGAGGCGTTGTCTTGTGCGATCGCCTGGATGCTCGTGTCGAACACGAGCCCGTTCTCCGCGAACGTGCCGACGTAGTCCACCTGGACCGAGTCCCCGCTCTGTGCTCGGAGGGGCGGCGGGGCGAACTTGGGAACGACGTAGCCGTAATACACCCCCAGGATCGCGACGATCAGGATGACCACCCCGACGAACGACCAGAGGGTGCTCACGCCTCTGTCGTCCCGGCGGAGCGAGAGGGGCATGATGGCCTCGGGCTAACCTGGGGAGCCCCGATAAACATTATGGTCCTTCTGTCGAAACCGGCATAAGCCCAATTCAAGCTGTGACGTTCAGCCAAATGATTTCGCCGGAATAGAAGCCGCTGGAGGCACCGGTGCCATACGCACCGTTGAAGATGTAGGCCAGCGGGATCGGATAGGCGTTCCCTTGCGGCCCCGCCGCGGATTCGTAGAGGGGAAGGCCCGCGGGACCGGACGAGTAGTCGGCCGAGGACCGCGAGTCGCTATTGTACATCGTCGCTTGCAGCTGCCCGCTGAACATCCAGACTTGGCTGGGGCTGAGCGGCTCGCCCCAGATGGTGAGGAAGTCGCCCAATGTCGGGGTGCCGGAGACCGCCCGGGGCAGTTCCACATGGATGATTCCTGAGCCGTCGTGCGTATGGAGCAGGTGGAGCTCGCCCGCCGGACAGTAGTATTTCGGGTTCGTGAACCCGGCTTGGTTCAGGTATCCGATGTCAGCGCTCTGCGCCGGGTCCCACGGAAGGTGTTGCTGCACTCCGTTGTAATTGATCACAAGAAGCGGGTGGTAGTGGACGGCCGTTCCCTCGACGCCGCACCAGGTGACGACATTGTAACTCGTCTGCTGATTCACCAGATAGTACCCACCGACCACACCGGCCGTGATCAACACAACGATCAGCACGACCCACTTCGGAATGTGGATCGGTCTCCCGGCGTTCCGCGATGCGCCCCGACCGGCCTCCTGCTTCAGCTGTTCGCGCAGCTTCGGGGTGTCAGGGTGCCGCGGGTGGGACCCGTTCAAGTGGCGGAGGAGGTTCTCCGGTTTCACGGAGACATTGCATATAGGGCAGCGGTCCATGGTCGCCACGGTGACGTCTTCCCGTCCGGCAGATGAAAGAAGCGAGAGGCTCCTATTTAGGAATGACGCGGACGCGCCTCGAACTCACGCGTACATCGCACCGGACGCATCCGTCGATCGGATCGGGCTCTCGCCGAGCACCTTGTCGACCGCGCGCTCGAAGTCGGCCATCGTCACGATCTCGCGGTCCTCGCGAATCGCGAACATCCCGGCCTCGGTGCACATCGCATGGATGTCGGCCCCGGTCGTGCCCTCGCATCGGGCCGCGAGGACGCCGTAGTCGACGTCCGGCGTGACGCTCATCTTCCGCGTGTGGATTTTGAAGATCGTCATGCGGGCCTCGTGGCCTGGGAGCGGGATCTCGATGATCCGATCAAAGCGGCCCGGGCGCAGCAGAGCCTCATCGAGGATGTCCGGCCGGTTCGTAGCCCCGATGATCTTCACCTCGCCGAGTGGGTTGAAGCCATCGAGTTCCGCGAGCAACTGCATGAGCGTCCGCTGGACCTCCCGGTCGCCGGACGTCGCAATCTCGAGGCGTTTCGCACCGACCGAGTCGAGTTCGTCGATGAACACGATGGAGGGGGACTTCTCGCGGGCCAGCTGGAACAGCTCGCGCACGAGGCGCGCGCCCTCGCCGATGTATTTCTGGACCAGCTCCGAACCGACGAATCGGATGAACGTCGCCTGCGTGCGGTTCGCGACCGCTTTCGCGAGGAGCGTCTTTCCCGTGCCGGGCGGGCCGACCAGCAGGACCCCCTTCGGCGGCTCGATCCCGACCTTGCGGTAGAGCTCCGGCTTGAGGAGCGGGTCTTCGACGGCCTCGCGCAGTTCACGCATCTGGATCTCGAGCCCGCCGACGTCCTCGTATGTGACCGGGGGCTTTTCGATAATCTCCGCGCCGGTGACGATTGGATCCAACGAGGGCGGCAGGACCCCCATCACCGCGAGTGTCTGCTTGTTCAACGCGACACGCGCGCCCACGATGAGGTTCTCCTTCGCGATGTAGTCCGCCGCATTCACGATGAAATCCGGACCCGTGGACGACTTCACGACGACGCGGCCATCGGCCAAGATGTCCCGGACGTTCCCGATGATCAAGGGCGGACTCTTGAGTCGATCGAGTTCTTGTTTGAGCCGCCGAATCTCCTTTTGAAGCCGGCCGAGCTCCGTCTCGACGTAGCGCTTCTCGCCTTCGGTCCGCCGGGCGGTCTCCAAGAGCTTGTCGTTGCGGTCCTCGAGGTTGGCGATCCGCTCCGACATTTTCTCCGAGAATTCACGTATCTGGTCGTCGTCCATAGAATCGTCCGGTGGGCGGTTGGAAGACGAAGGCTATATACCAAACACTTTTTATTTAGTCTTTGCGGGCTAGATTCGTGATTTGCGAATTGTGTGGCGCGGATGTCCCACGTCTGAAGAATGTGGCCATCGACGCGACGATTCTGTCGGTCTGCAACGACTGTGCGCGCTTCGGGGATGAGGTCTCGACGCCGGCGTTGCGGCAGAGCACGATGCCCCCCATCATCGCTCAGCGACTGGAGATTCGACAACGGCGCATGACCCCGCGGGACGTGTACACCCAAGCCGGCGAACTCGAACTCGCGGAAGACTTCCCCCAACGGATCCGCCAGGCGCGGGAGGCCCGCGGATGGAAGCAGGCGGATCTCGGCGCCAAGATCAACGAACGGGTCAGCGTCATCGCGAAGCTCGAGGCCGGCACGATCAGCCCGGGCGACGCGCTCGTCCGCAAGCTCGAACGGGAGCTCGGCATCAAGCTGAAGGAACGCGTCGAACCGGTCGCCGTCAAGAAGCAGGCCGCGGGGAGCGGCGTCACCCTCGGCGACCTGATCAAGATGCGCGACGAACGTCCGTGATCAGGGCATCCCGAGGCGGCTCTTCACCCCAGACAGGAACGGGGCGACGTCGACGCCCATTTGATGCGCCGCAACCAGGGCCGCGACCTCGACTTCGACGTCCAACTTTTCCTGGACGGCATTCACGGATGCAATCACCGATTTCCGGTCGGTGTGTGTCTTCGCCGTGATGGCATCGACGATTCGAAGGAAGACGTCCTCCGACACGGGCGTCGGGACGTCGAGGATTGCGGAGGTCGGGACATAGTCTCGCGGCACCTCGACGGCGCTCACGTCGAACGCGGGGCGAATCGCGCCCCCTTGTGACTCGAGGAGCTTCGTCTCCAGCCCGATTTGCAGGAGGCGTTGAGCATCCCGGGGAGGGAACCAGTGCAGATCCATCGAGGCGGAGAGCACGAATTCCCGCTCACTCAGCTCGTCGCGGCCTTTGCGTTTGAACAGGAGGGCGATCGCGTCGCGAAGCTCGTCCATTTGGAACCCGCTGAAGGGAGCGACGAACCGCCCGGGCCTACATAAACGTGCGGCGCACCAAGCGAATCTTTATCCCGCCGGCGCCCCTTGGTCTGCGTGCTCCAGCGTAAGGTCGCGCTGACCAATGATGCGCGATGCAAGCCTGGAGAGGACACCGTATGGGTCCCTCCTCGATAGCCCCGCGTTCGGGGCGTTCCGTGACAGGGGGACAACGCGGCGTCCAACAATCCCTCGGCAAGGGTCAGGGCGTCGAGTGAGCAGTCGCTTGTCCGTGACACGCACTGTTACTGCCGAGGGACAACCTCGGGCACACCGCAGGGGGCGAACCGATCCACTGCGGACTGCGAGGCAGTAGACTTCCTCGCGCTTGATCGACGCCGGCTGGCCTGGAAAAAAGTGACGAATAGGGCACCGATGATGGGGGGAATCACGTCCTCGAACTCGGGTATGTAATAAAAGTACGTCTCCGACGTCGATGATTTCCAGTAGGCTGCTCCCGAGACGATGCCGTACGTAGCGTTGTTCGGCGCGCGGGCCATCAGAGACGGATAATCGGTGGAGGAATCGACGGCCGTCCGAGAACCCCAACCACCGCCAGTCCGGAGCCTGTAATAGAGTTGGGGCCCGGACAGCGCGACGTAGAGAGCGTGAACGTTCCCATCATTGTCCACGCCAATCGACGGCCGGGTGAACTGTGTGGCGCCTAATGAGTCGACCGTCTCGACGGATCCGAACCCGTTGCTGGGATAGTCGAGGAAGCGGGCGTAGATCGCGCGCGTCGTCCCATCAACGTCCTTCGCGTATGCGATCCATAGGTCCCCGTTCGCCTCGTACGTGGTCACGAGGCTCGGGTACGTGCCGGTTTCGACCGAACTCGCGACGGTATCGTATCCTGCGGTCCCATCCCACCTTGTGAATTCGGACGATGCGTCACAGTTGTTCGCCGCGAGATTCTTGCAGACGGTATACTGAATCTCATTCGTCGCCGCCTCGTAGTACCTAGCGAGGCTGATGTAGTTGTTCTGTGGGGACACGTCGACCGAAATTCCGGTGTACGTCGTCCCCCACGACACCGTGGCCCTCCAAGTACCGGCGGCCTTGTTCTTGTAGTAAACGGTCCCGCTCGTTTTCGAACCACTCCAAGCGATGTGCGGGTTGTTGCTTGTGTCCGTCGACACAGTCGGCATGAATCCAGGGTTCGCATCGTCGACGATCGTCACGGAGTGCCGGATGACCCGCTCTTGATCGACGTTGATGTCGGACTGCGTCACGTCACCGGCTTCGGTCCCGCCGATCCACCGGATTGAGGGCGCACCTGAGTTGAACTCCGTGGTCGCGAGCGTATAGCACTGGTCGGCGTTGTCGTCCGCGGTCTTCGTCACGGTGATGCGCGTGTTCCACGTCGACGGTGGGGTAAGGACCTGGACGAGCATGGACTCCCCGCCCGCGTTCGCGATGTATGCTTCGACGCACAGCTCATAGGAGTTGCCGTCGGTCGGGATCGCGGACCAGTCGTGCCGAATCTCGATCTGGTAGTTCGATGACCACCATTTCAGTTCCGCCGCAATCCCAATCCACGCGGAACTTGTGGACCACGAGGCACTGGCCGTTGTCTCAAAAGCACTCACGCGCTCTTGCGTCTCAAGTCTTGCGGCAGGAGTACTGTACCCGGCGTCGTCCATCTCGACCCAGTTTGTGCGCGGTGTCACCGCCTCATTCGTCGCATGAAACCATCCAGAAATCGGGCGGTTGTTCGAGTTCCCCGCGGCGGCAAGAGTGATGGAAGCGGAGGTACCCGTTCCGGAGCCCGTGGGCGACTGAACGAATGCAGCCGCAAGACCGCCCGTGAGGTCAATGTTCGTTGCCTGATAGAAGCTCGCGGCGGATCCAGTCTGTGTCTGGCCGGCGAAGTCAATCGTCGTGACACCGGCCGTTGAGCCAGCGGCATCTGCGCCGAACAAGGTCAGACGATTCACACCGACAGCGAGGGACTTGATGGCCGTCCACGTGAGGCTGTTCCCGCTGATGGTCGGCTGGTTCGCTGTCCCGCTGGACACCCCGGAGGACACATAGACGATAATCAGTCCGGAGGTGGGAGGCGTCCAGGAAGTGACCGCGAAGGATGAACCGTCCGTCGTGGAGAAGATGTCAGGGTTTGCCGATGACCCGAGATTGCTGAAAGCGATAGCTCCCGTCCCCCCCGTGTTCGCCTCCCGGTAGCAGCGATAGACATTGTTCGAACTCTGGACGTCCGTTGGGAAGATACCGCCGCACCCCGACCCCGTGGAGATTGTCTCTGTACCAGGATAATAGCTCGTGGTCTCCCCGAATTCCCAGTTCGCCGCGGACGCGAGTTGTGCTTGTGTCGGATAAGCGACCGTCGTCCTTGCGTACCGAACGCGGTCGAGTGTGCTCTGGTCGCCCGTCGCCGAGGCGGAGACCCACGTAAGGTGGAGGAATCCACCCGAGTCTATCGCGATTGCGGGTTCCGACGAATCATAGGGGTAGAGAAGAGGGCTATCCGCGGAGCGCCCCGACGCGAGGATGACCTGTGGTCCCCATGTGGAGCCGGAGACGTCGGCGCTGCGCATGAGGATGATCCGATCCCAGAAGCTGTTCGAATCGACGTTCGCGTAGTCGATCCAGAAATCGGATTGCATTCCACCCATCCCGTTCGCATCGACAAAGCGGATGGACGGGGAGCCGGAGTTGTACTCCGAGGAGGTCAGCGTGTAGGAGTAGAGCGTGTTGGTCGTGGCCGAGATGGTGACCCGAGTCGTCCATGTCGACGGCGGAGTGAGGACCTGTACGTTGGCGTCCTCGTCCTGCCGGTACCCTTTCACCTGGAGGGTGTAGGAGTCGCTCGCTGGAACGCCGGACCAGTCGTACCGGACTAGGAGTTGATCGTTGTTCGTGGCATGGTACTCGAGGTCGTAGCTCTCGTACGTGGTTACACTCGTGTCGGCCGTGAACGTGGAGACCCCGACAACCGTGAACGTGGAACCGTCCCACCGAATCGCCCCGAGATCGTTCGCGGTTGCCTCCATGACCGCACCGAGGATTTTCGTTGCACCCGAGAGCGGGAACGGGTTCGTCCGGAGGGTGACCCATGCATGGACGTTCGCCCCCATCGCCACACTCGTGATCGTCCCCCACGTGTTCGGCGCGGTGAAGGATCGGTAAGTAATCTGGCCGGCAGTTGTCCCCCACACGAGCAAACCTTTGCTGCCGCTGTTCTCCCATGCGAAATCGAATACCCGCGTATTCGACGTGTCGATTGCCGTGTCGTGAGTCTGGAAATTCACCCAGGAGCTGCCGTTCCAGTAGCAGGTATTCAGGGCCGGGCTATCGTCACCGACCGCAAGGATCATGTCGTTCGCGGTCGAAAGCGGATTCGCTTTTAGGCGCAACCACCGACCGTTCGCGGTCCCGGAGACGCATTGGACGGTTGTCGCAGAACTCCAACTCGATGTGTATTCCTTGTACACGATATTCTGCGTTCCCGACGCCAGGGCAACCGCGATCAGGTTGCCGGAACTGGACTCCCAGCCAATCGCTGCGCGTTCCCTGTTCGGAGCCTGCGCACTCGTCGTAATCTGCGTGTAGGAACCGAAGGCGGATCCGCTCCAAATCCAGGCGCTGACGTAATTGTTGGTTTGGTCTCCTCCGACCAAGCCGATTTGGTCGCTCCCGGCCTTGGAGGCCAAGCTCATCAGAGTGTACTGGACATCCGTGGAGCGGCTCGTATCATCGAGATATTGCTCAGCGCTCCACGACCCGCCGACGTAGGTCCGGTAGGCGATGTCGCGCGTCGTGTCCGTCGAGAAAACGGAATAGACGAGGAGACCATCGCCGCTGACCTGTTCGTATGCAACGTCAAAGCGATTGTCCACGGTGCCCGGTGCGGTGGACCACACCTGTCCGATGTTGTTCGTCACCGTGCACGTGGAGGTGCAAACATACGCGTCGAGCCATCCGTCGTCGCTCACTGTCACGAAGATTCGCTGGTCAAGAGTCACGGGCGAGTACGCCATGCGAACCTGGCGGACCGGGCTGCCGGCAGTCGATTGTTCCGTCTCCGCGGCCCACGTCGTGCCGTCCCAAGTTCGGGTCTTCGGGCTGCTGACGGTGTTCGTTCCCGTGTTCGATCGATACGCAGCGACGGCCTCGACCGCGTCAGTGGTCTCGCGGTACTGGATGTACACGCCATTCTGGGTCTGAATGTCCGTGGGGAAGGTTCCGGCCACCTTGCTCCCGGTCGTGATGGTCTCGGTGGAGGCTTGAGTGTTCGAGGTTGCTTCGGAATACTGGTCGTAGAACACGACGTACCAGCATCCGTCCGAGTTCGTCGCGTCGCAAGCAGTCTGGCCCGCCACGTCCCCTGCGCGCACGACCTTTCGCTGCTGATTGTACGTCGTCGTGACCCCGTTCGAGCCGGGGTCGATGACCGTCGCGGTCGGCTGCGGTCCCGATTGTTGCCATGGGACAGAGAGAGGAGAGTTCGCCGGCGAGACGCTGAACGAGGATGTCAGAGAGCCGAACGCAGGCAAGACGGTCGTCGAATCGACGGATCCCCAGAAGTTGCTTGACTCGACGTACAGGTTCGTGGCGTTCAACGGAACCGACAGTTCCACGGCGTGGTAGCCCAAGGCGACGGTCACCGGTGCAACGGGGGTCCATGCCCATTGTCCAGGGAACGATCCGGCGAACGCGAGCAAGGCGGACTGGGTGATCGCGGCGTCCTTCCCTCGAATCTCAACGAGGCGGTCGGCTCCGATGCCGCCGATCGAGTAGCCGCTCCACGTGCTATTGTCGATGTCGAAGAAGATTCGAAGGACGTCTTCGCCCAGGACGGTCGGCTTCTGCGTCGGACCGATGTAGATGCTCACAGAACGTCCCGCGTATGGCGCGGGGAACGTGCTCGGAATCGTCGTGTTTAGCCAATAGTCCGTGCCGCCGGGGAAGCCATAGTCGATGATTCCGTCGCCATCATAATCCCCGTTCGTCTGCGCATCCGGGATTCCGTCGTTGCTGAAATCCAGGGGCATCGGGTCGACGATGTCCGGCACGCCATCGCGATCCGTGTCGGCGGGGCCCGAAGAATTCTGAGGCGGCGCTTGGCGCGGGACCTCGGGGACAGGCGTTCCACGAAGGATCCGTCCCGCGACGTCCGCGTAGAGGAAGGTTGAGCCCCCGTTGTGCCGTCCGCCGTACTGAGTAAGATCGATGTCCGGACTCGCCCGCGGGGCAACATCGTTCGTCGGGTCGAGCGAGAGCGCCGTCCATTCATCGTATCCGCCGTCCACTTGGGGTGCCGCCGGCACGAGTCCAAGATAGCCGAGCGTCCTCGCCCCTGGGTTCTCGGTGAGGGCGACGACGCCCGCTCCGAGGCCGAATGGATGGGTCGAAGGCAGCCGAAGGCCGAAGGTCTCACCGCTCGTCGAGGTGAAGTCACCGACGACGGTCAAAGTCGTCGTCGCGCCGACTCCGATCTGCATCGGCGCGAAGGAGAACGAGGCGTCCCGGGAGATGGGGGTGACCTGGCTAATCACATTGGAGCCGTCCATGAGACGGAGGGAGAGCGCGGAGGTCGCCGGAGAGGTTCCGGCGATTTCCAAGCGAAGCGAATCGAGCGTGACTGGTTGGCCGTGCGCCGTCAAAGTCAGTCGGATGAGAGAAACCCCGTTGCCCGCGATGATGTCGGGAACTTGCGGGTCGGCCACGATGGACAAGGTTCCGAGGCCCGGGCTTATCGGGAAGTCTCCGCCGTCGGTCTGCTCATCCCAGGAGGTCGTATGGACACTCGCGATCACGGGAACAGACCCGGGGGCAGCCGATATCCATTCTGTCTCCGCCTCGATGCGAGACCCGCTTGCCGCCGCTGACGTGGCGGTCCCCTTGATCCACCCATTCCAGTCTCGTTGATCACGGTTCGAATCGAATTCGTAGAGTGTGCTCGATCGGACGGACCCACCGTAGCCGGAGATTTCCATCATCCGATCAGCGCCGAGACCGTCAATACGGTATCCCGTTGATGCGGATCCGTCGATGTCGACGAAGATGCGGACCGTGTCCATTGTCCCTGGCGCGGCCCCTCCGCCCATGAGAGCGGTCCCCGCGACTTCGACATAGAACGCGACCGGGCCCGAGTTGTTCACGATCCCGAACCGGACCACATCGACGTTGGGGTTTGGAACGGTGCCCGCGGACATCGGCTCGGTGGCGACCGTCGCCCAGTCATTGAATTGACCATCGATCTGAATCGGAGACGAGGGCCCGAAGTACTCCGGGACGAGGAACAGAGGCATCAGGAGCAGACCGACGGCGACGATCGGAATCAGGTATAGCTTCCATCCGGCCGTGCGTGCGATTCCCGCGCGCCGGGACCGGTGGAACCCGGCGGAACGAACACCGCCCAGGCCGTTCGTCAGCCCGTTCGTCCGGCCGAGCCCGTTCGTGATCCCGTTGGTCCGGCCCAACCCATTCGTGAGACCGTTCGTCCGACCCAAGCCGTTCGTCAAACCGTTCGTCCGGCCGAGTCCGTTGGTCAGGCCGTTCGTGCGACCGCGGAGACCGTTCGTCAAACCGTTCGTCCGGCCGAGTCCGTTGGTCCGTCCCGCCTTGGGTCCTCCCCGGCGTTCAAGCACCAGTCCGTTCGTCAATCCTTTCTTCGACGGCGCTTTCTCGGTCGGCTTGGCCGGCGGTGGGACCGGCCGCTCGGACTTCGGTTTCGACGGTCGAGCCGCCGACTTCTCGAGGGCCTTCTCGGCTTCCTTCGCGGTGCCGAGATCCTCCTGGACCATCTGTTGGATCGCCGCATGGCCGAGGTCGTCGAGTTCGTCTTCCAAGGACCGCGTCGGAGTGAACTTCACGCCGCAATTCGCGCAGCTCGTTGCATCCAGCGCGATGGGCTGCTCGCACATCGGGCACGGCACCGTCGCTTCGATCGCCTTCGCCGCTTCGGGTTCGCGCTGCAGAGCCCGGAGCCGACTCTCTTGCGCGAGCTCCGATTGCCCGAGCTTGGCATGCAGTTTTGTCTTGAGCACCCAAAGACCAGGGTACGCCGGGTCGAGCGCCGCGAGCCGATCGAGGGTCTCCAGGCCGCCCTTCGCATCGTCGAGAGTCGCTTGGGCCGCGGCCATGGCGAAGAGGGCGTCTGCGTCCCCCGGATTGAGCTTGAGTCGCTCGGTCGCGATCTGCAAGATGAGGCGGAGTCGTTGCGCCCGTTCGTCTTGTGATTCGGGGGCGGTCCCTCGGGCCGTTGCCCCCGGACCGGTGGCCGGGTTCGGCATGTCCCGCATGACCCGCATTCCCGCCTCGGAAATCTCGAGGACGCGGAATGTCGGGTCCGGCGCCGTGTCCTTGAGGTGGAGGACGCCCACCTTCCGGACGATCCGGTCGCCGCTCCGGGTCCGCTCGATCTCGATGACCCCATCGAACGGTTGGTGCAGCGTCGTGAGCTGCGGGCTCGAGTGCATTTCCTTCTCGAGCAAGACGAGACTCGTGAACCCATGACGATCGAACTTCCTCTTCGCGCTCTGCGCGAACGCGTAGACCTGGGTGACTTCGTTGGTACCTGTCGCGGGGGAGAGGAGTTCGATGACGGCGCGAGGCGGTTGGCCCCTCGCCAGGGCGGCGATGGCCCGGCTCAGGGCCACGCCGAGGTTCGTCAGATCGATCGAGGACCGGATGACGATGCCCCGTTCCTCGATGTCGAGAACGGTCTCTTCGCTCCATGAGTACCAGTCGACCACCCGGAGGCGACTCTCGTTCGTGACCGAATCCAGATTCACGCCGAGGTCCCGCAGCTCGGCGATGACGGCGTCGGGCGACTGGGATGAGGTGATGACGAGCCCGCTCCCGCCGGACTTGAGCCCCTCCGCAAGGAACGTGAGCGCGAACCGGAGTTTTTCCTGGCCTGGGGGTCCTTGCAAAACGACGCTCGAGCCTACGGGCAAGCCGCCTTGGACCATCGCGTCGAATCCGGGAACGCCGGTCGGGAGCCGCGCCGTGGAATCATCCCTCCAACGGCCGGGTGAGGCCGGCGCGGAATGCGAGGTCCGGGTGCGCGCCGATCGCGTCCCGCAGGGCCGCCTGGAAGACGCCTTTCGCGGCGTTCGACCCGAGTCCCTGCGCGCAGACGCTCCAGAGGTCCCGGTGGACCGCGGCGACGAGTTCACGGAGGCGGTCGAGGCCGGCCTCACTCCCATCGACCATCTGCTCGAAAACGGCTTTCCGAAGCTCCTGATGGTCCGTGGTGAGACGGT
>Ga0137381_10000086_pt1 | contig 53374 bp, 37 predicted proteins | sample SagtaG_16_FD_104808 | JGI IMG/M metagenome (GOLD analysis project Ga0137381, IMG submission 104808) | Vadose zone soil microbial communities from Sagehorn Ranch, Mendocino, California, USA - Sage2_L_115_16 metaG | ecosystem: Environmental > Terrestrial > Soil > Vadose zone | place: USA... | reverse complement strand
CGGCACGAGCACGCCGGCCGTCTCCGCCGCCTGCAGGACGGTCGTCCCTTTCTTCGCCACCACCGGGCGGTCGTCGATCAGGAGCGCCACCTCGTCGGGCCCGGCCGGCGGCAGGGCCGCCGCGGCCGCAGGCGCCCGGTCGACCGGCGGCACCGGGGCCGGGACATTGGGCTGGTGGGGCGGCGGACTGATCTCGGGCATCGCTCTCCTCAGCGGGCGGCGGCCGCTTTCCCAGGACAGGCCTTGGCCCTGGCGTGCTCTTCGAACTCGTCGCGGAACACCCTGACGTACGACTCGACCGGCCAGGCGATCGCCTCGCCGAAGGGGCACACGGTGTTCCCCTCGATCTTCCCGGCGATCCCGGCCAGGAGATCCACGTCCCCGGGGTGCCCGTCGCCGCGCTCGAGGCGCGCGAGTATCTTGACCAGCCAGCCGGTCCCCTCGCGGCACGGCGTGCACTGGCCGCACGATTCGTGCGCGTAGAAGCGCGCGACGTTGTGGAGCGCCCAGACGATGCACGTGCCGCTGTCCATGACGAAGCCGCCCGCCGACCCCAGCATCGTTCCGGCGGCGGCGAGCGAGTCGAAATCCATCAGGACGTCGCACTTCGCCGCCGGCAGGATCTTCATCGACGAGCCGCCCGGAACGGCGGCCTTCAGCGGACGGTCGGGATGCTTCATGCCGCCGGCATACTCGTTGAGGAGCTCGAGGAACGGCACGCCGAGGGGCGCCTCGAACACGCCCGGGCGCTTCACGTGCCCCGACAGGCAGAAGAGCTTCGGTCCGGTGTTCTTCGGGGGCCGGCCGATCGAGGCGAACCAGGCGGCGCCGCGCTCCGCGATGAGCGTGACGTTCGCGAGTGTTTCGACGTTATTGATGATGGTCGGGCAGCCGTACAGACCGACGATCGCCGGGAACGGCGGCTTGATGCGGGGATAGCCGCGCTTCCCCTCGAGGGACTCGAGGAGCGCGGTCTCCTCGCCGCAGATGTACGCCCCGGCCCCCCTATATATAATGATATCGAGGTCGAAGCCGCTCCCGAGGATGTTCTTCCCCAGAAACCCTTTCGCGTAGGCCTCCTGCACCGCCTTCTCGAACGTGCGGCACCCCTGGTGGAACTCGCCACGGATGTAGAAGAACGCCAGGCCCGATTGGATGGCGTAGGCCGAGAGGATGATCCCCTCGAGCACCAGGTGCGGATCCTTCTCGATCAGGAGCCGGTCCTTGAACGTCCCGGGCTCGCTCTCGTCGGCGTTGACGCACAGGTAGCGGGGCTTGTCCTTCGTCTTCGGAAGGAAGCCCCACTTCATCCCGGTCGGGAATCCCGCGCCGCCGCGGCCCCGCAACCCGGACGCCTTCACCTCCTCGATCAGCTTGTCCGGAGTGAATTCCTTCAGCCCCCGCCTCAGACCCTGGTAGCCCCCCGACGCCATGTAGACGTCGATCGTCTCCGAGCCCGGCTTGCGGATGTTGCGCGTCAGGATCGGCTCGAAGGCCATCGGCTCTACTCCAGCCCCTTCAGGATCTCGTCCATCTTCGTCCCGTCGACCGGCCCATGCTCCCTCTCGTTGATCTGGATGAACGGCGCGCGGTCGCACGCGCCCAGACACTCGACCGACGCGAGCGAGAACTTCCCGTCGGCGCGCGTCTCACCGTCCCGGATCCCGAGACGCGCCTTGAGGTGCGCCATCAAGGTGTCCGAACCGCTCAGGGCGCACGGCAGCGTGCGGCAGACCTGGATGTGGTGCCGCCCGACCGGTCGCCGATGGAACATCGTGTAGAACGACACCACCCCGGAGACGAATGCGGGCGAGACGCCGATCTTGGAGGCGATGTACTCCATCGACTCGTCCGACACGTGCCCCTTCTCCTCCTGCACCAGGTACAGAGCGGGGAGAAGAGCCGAGCCCCGCATCGGGAAGCGGCTCAAGAGCTCGTCAATCTTGTGATCGGTATCGGGGCGGACGGGGATCGTCACCGGTCCACCTCCCCCATCACGGGGTCGAGGCTCGCCACCACGGCGATCAGGTCGGACAGAAGGCCGCCGACCGCCATCGTCTCGATCGCCTGAAGGTTGATGAAGGACGGGGAGCGGATGTGCAGGCGGTAGGGGGACTTGTCCCCCTCGCTCCGGATGTAGAATCCGAGCTCCCCCTTGGGCGCCTCGATGGCGTGGTACACCTCCCCCACCGGCCCCTTGATCCCCTCGGTGACGAGCATGAACTGCTCGATCAGCTCCTCCATGCTCGTGAGGACGCGTTCCTTCTTCGGGAGGGTGATCTTCGGATCGTCCACGGCGACCGGACCGTCGGGCAGCCGCCGCAGCGCCTGGTCCAGGATCCTGAGGCTCTGGCGCATCTCCTCGAAACGAACCAGGTAGCGATCGTAGGCGTCCCCCTCGCTGCCGACCGGCACGTCGAACTCGTAGGTCTCGTAACCGCTGTACGGCTCGGTCTTGCGCACGTCGTACGCCACACCGGTTCCGCGCAGGTTCGGGCCGGTCAGGCTGAGGGCGATCGCGTCCCGGGCGCTGATCCGGCCCACCCCCTGCGTGCGCTTCATCCAGATGCGATTGCGCGTCAGGAGGGAGTCGAGCTCGTCGAGGGCCTTGGGGAACGCATCGATGAAGGAGCGGACCTGCCCGGTCCAGCCGGCCGGCAGGTCGCGCGACAGTCCGCCGACGCGCGTGTACGACGTCGTCAGGCGCGCCCCCGTGAGCGCCTCGATGATGTTGTACAGGGTCTCGCGCTCGCGGAAGGTGTGAAAGAAGACGGTGGCGGCCCCCAGGTCGAGCGCCCCGGTCCCGAGCCAGAGGAGGTGCGCCGAGATGCGCGCGATCTCGCAGCACATCACGCGGATCACCTGGGCGCGCGGCGGGACGGTGATCCCGAGGAGCTTCTCCACCGCCAGGATGTAGGCGACGTTGTTGGACAGCGGCGCCAGGTAGTCGAGCCTGTCGGTGTAGGGGACGAACTGGTTGTAGGTCATCCCCTCGGCGATCTTCTCCATGCCCCGATGGAGATAGCCCAGGTGCGGCTGCACCGCCTTGACCACCTCGCCGTCGAGCCTCAGCACCAGCCGGAGAACACCGTGGGTGGACGGATGCGACGGTCCCATGTTGACCACCATGGACTCGCCGTGCACGGCGTCCTCGCCCGCGGGCGCCTCGGGATGGAGCGACGGTGGAGACGCGACGCGCAGGTCGTCCATCTAGACGCTCTCCATGTCGCGGAAACCGGGCGAGGCGACCCGGCCCCGGGGCCGGGCATCCCGGGGCCCCCCCTCCACGTCGAAGTCCTTGCGCAGCGGATGGTCGGGGTAGTCCTCGGGCATGATGATGCGCCGCAGATCGGGATGGCCGCTGAACCGCACGCCGACCAGGTCGTACACCTCGCGCTCCGGCCAGTTCGCCCCCGGCCAGATCGAAACGACGCTCGGCACCGTCTCCCCTTCGTTCAGACGCACCTTGAGGCGCAACCGGTGATTCCTGGGCAGCGAGTAGAGGTGGTACAGCACTTCGTAATCGTGGTCGCGCTCCAGGTAGTGCGTGCCGGTGACGACCGAGAGCATGTCGAACGCCGTCCCGGGGTCGTCCCGGAGGAAACGGGCGACATCGAGCAGCGCATCCTTCGCGATGACGACGGTGATCTCGCCGCGGAACTCGGCCACGTCCTCGAGAGCACCGGGGAAACGCTCCCTCAGGAGATCGACGACCTGGCGCGGAGGCAGGGGGGCGATGTAGGGACCTTCCACGTTTCGTCCTCTCTCCGCTTCAGTCCCAGTCGAGGGCGCCGCGGCGCCAGCAGTACAGGAATCCGACCAGGAGAACCCCGATGAACACCGCCATCTCGAGGAATCCGCGCATCCCCAGATCGCGGAACACGGTCGCCCAGGGATACAGGAAGGCGGCCTCGATATCGAACAGGATGAACAGCATTCCCACCATGTAGAAGCGGACGGTGTAGCGCTTGCCGGAGGGCTCCAGCGGATCGACGCCGCACTCGTAGGGGCTCAGGTCGGTGCGGCTCGTCCGAGGATTGCCGACGAGGGTCGAGAGCCCCAGGATCGCCGCACCCAGGAGTGCTGCGGCCACGAGCTGCAGACCGATCGGGACGTAGTCGATCACGCGGTCTCCCCCTCCGATCCGGGGTCCCGGCACATCGTGATATTTTTCACAAAGGCCGGCCCGCCATCACGCAGCGTGGCTCCAACAAAGGAAGCCGTCATGCTAGCACCCCGGGCCGCGGGCGCGCAACCCGGCCTTCGCCGCGCCCCCGCGCGGGAGCGAGGCGGGCGGCAGCGGGGTGCGGCTCATGTTCGCTCGCGCGGGGAACCCTGAGCTCGTATGGCTCGCATGGCGCGGCTCGAAATCGCCGCACCCCGCTGCCGCCCGCCTCGCTCCCCGCACCCGCGCGCCGATCACGGGGCCCGCGATCGCGGACCGCGGTGCGGCGCACGATCCGAAACTGCCCCCACATTCAAGAGAGACCCGGTGAGCGGTCGCCTGTTCAGCGCCGTGAGACCGCGGGGATGAGCGCGCCGGGCCGCAGCGCGTCGAGCCGATTTCGAGCCGCGCCATGCGCGTGGGATGTGCACCCTTTCCCCGCGCGAGTGAGTATGAGGCGCGGCGCGCTGCGGCCCGCCGCGCCCGCGAGGGGGCGATTCTCAGGGGGGTGGCAGTCGGTAGGGCGGCCGCGCGGCGGGACGACGGAGCCAGGATTCGACCTGCGCCGCGAGCGCCCTGACCCGGTCGGGGCGCTCGGCGGCGAGGTCGGTCGTCTCCAGGGGATCGCGGGCCAGGTCGTAGAGCCGGTGCCGGCCGTCGGAGGCCCAGTGCAGCTTCTCGGTTCCAAACCGGTAGGCCACGAGCGCCCGGTCCCACGGCACGATGCGGACCTCGGGAAAGCGCTCCTGGATGATCTCGAGGAACTGGATCGGCCGCGCGAATTCGCTCACCAGCACGGGACCCTCGGCCGGGGGCGCCTCCCCTCCCCTTTCGGGCACCGACCGGAGCCCCCCGCGGCGCAGGCCGCGGATGCCGGGAAGGACGATCGACTCCCGGCGATCCCCGCCGTCCGGCGCGTTCTCGACCGGCACCCCGGCCAGCCCCAGGAGCGTCGCGTAGACATCCTGCAGCATGACCGGCTCCGCGATCCGCTGGCCGGATTCGACCGCCGCCGGGTAGCGCACGACCAGGGGGACATTCAAGAGTTCCTGGAAGACGCTCATCTTGTGGTCCAGGAAACCGTGGTCGCCGATCGCCTCGCCGTGGTCGGACGTGATGACCAGGACGGTCCGGTCCAGGAGTCCCCGCGCCCTCAGGAATGCCGCCAGCTCCCCGACCTTCTCGTCGATGTAGGAGATCTCTCCGTCGTACAGATCGGAGAGGACGTTCAGATCCCCTTCCTTGAGCCCCCCCAGGCCGAGGACGTACTTGACCTCGTCCGGATGCTTGAAATGTCGCAGCCGTTCGACGGCCGCTCCGTCCGCCCCGGGGGAGAGAAACCGGGACCTCCAGGGCTCGGGGGGGTTGTAGGGAAGATGCGGCTCGAGGTAATTGATGAAGACGAAAAAAGGCTGATCGCGGGCCGCGGGGTTGTCCTGCCGCCAGGCGAGGAAGCGCTCCACCCTCCCGTTCAGCTCGGCGGCCCCGGCGTCGTCTCTCTCCATCCTGTCCTTTTCCGTCTTCCTCCAGAACTCCTCGTACTCGTCGAACCCCTGGTCGAGTCCATACTGTCGACCGGCCCAGGGGTTGGCCACGTACCCGAGGGTGCGATACCCGGCGTCATGGAGAGATTCGGCCAGGGTGCGGAACTTCTCATCCAAATGGAGATGGCCGGAGTCGGCCCCGTGGGAGGAGGGGAACAGCCCCGTGAACAGGCTGGAATGGGCCGGCAGGGTCCAGGGTGCGGGTGTTGTCGCCTGCCCGTAGATCGCCCCTTCCGAGGCCAGCGCGGCGATTTGGGGCGAGGTCTGGCGCGCGTAGCCGTCGAAGGAGAAGCGGTCGGCCCGGGCGGTGTCGATGACCACCAGGACGATGTTCGGCCGGCTTCCCTGTCCGCAGCCGGCCGGAAGGAGGCATCCCAGGAGGATGACGGGAAGGCCCCCGGGGAACCCCTTCATGGGGCCGAGGATCCCCCCTGGGCGGGCTCGGCCCACCTGGCGACCAGGCGTCTTCCCTCCAGCACGAACTGGTTCGGCAGCCCCCCGGCGGACGGGACGGCCCCCTCCAGTCCCGCCGACGACGTCGCCCCCGCCGGCTGGCGGTCTCCGCCGGGCGCTCCCTCGACTCTGGTCCTCGGGCGATAGGGCAGGGTCCGGCGGGAATCGTTGGCCGGCACCGCGACGTGTCTGGCCTCGAGAAGCGTCCCCTGGACCCGCTCCAGCTCCACCTGCGCCTTGTTGTAATCGACCATGGCGAGGTTCTCACGGACCTGGGCGGTGAACAGATCGTTCTGGAACTGCAGAACCTGGAAGGAGGTGCTCATGCCGTTCTCGAACTTCTTCTGCTCGGCGGACAGCTTCTCCTTCTGCAGGCGCACGTTCACCTGGGCCGCCTTGACGCGCTTCAGCGTCGTCTGGACGGCGCGCACGGCGTCACGTACTTGCACTCGGGCGGCGAGTTCCAGTACCTCGAGACTCCGGTGGGCCTGGGTCAGGGCATACTCGGAGTTCGTGTAGCCGGCGATTGCCGGCCGATTGCCGATCGGGATCCCCAGAGTCAGCGACACGTTCCAGTCCAGGTTTGCGCCTCCACGCAAATCGTCCAGCGAATCGCCGTACGACCCGTGCTCCAAGGTTCCCACGATCGTCGTCGTGGAGTCCAGGCAGATGCCGCCGGGTTCGGATGCCGGGACGTTGCAGACCGTCACGGTCTTGGGCACGTCCTGCGCGAACCCGAAATGGCCATACGATCCCTTCAAGTCCAGACCCCAGCGTCTCAGGTTCTTTCGATAGGCGAGGTCGGTCTCCTTGCTCTTCAAATCCAGACGCGCCTGCTCCAGGTCCGGGCGGTGATCCAGCGCGGTCGACACCGACGCGTCCATGTCCGGCGTCGTCTCGACCAGTGGCAACGGGTCGCTGGGCTGGATCGACTGCGACCAGATCGGGGACTCCTTCGGCACGTTCATGACGCTGCGCAAGGTGTCCTCGGCCGTCTTCACTTGACTCTCGGCAATGATCACTGCCTCCTCACGGTCGGCGACCTGCGCCTCGGCCTGGGTAATCTCGATCGGCGCAAGCGTCCCGACCCTTACCTTGATCCGATTCTGATCCAGGAAGTCCTGCGCCAGTTGCAGCGCCGCTTGGCTTGTCTTCAAATTCATCAAGGCGAAGTTCAGATCCCAGTAAGCCTTTTCGGCTGCCGACAGAGTTTCCATGACCGTCTGGCGAAACTTGGACTGGCTGATCCCGAGAGTGTTGTGCGCCTCGACGATGAAGGTCTTGCTCGCCTTGACGCCGAAGTTTCTCAGGAGGGGCTGCGTGACGCTGACCCGCCACGACGTGTCCCACTCGTTCGAAGCCCCCCTGAATAACGTGTTCGACGCGCTGTCGAGGGCATCGGCCTCGATCCGGTAACGGCCACCGGTCAAGAGCGGATCGTCGAACGCCACGTTGAATTCGTGGCTCTTGCTCGATTGGACAAAAGATGTCGGGGTCGGACGCTGGATAGTGCTGCTCGTCGCGGTCCCGGTGAACGAGGGGTCGAAGCTCGACTCCGCGACGATGACCTGGGCCTCGCTCCGGAGCGGATCGTAGGCGCGCACCACGATGTCGAGATTGTTCTCGAGCGCCGTCTTGACGGCATCCTGCAGCGACAGGACGAAGGCCGGCCCGGCCGGGGCCTCGGGCGGCGGGGCCGCGCCCGGCGTCGCGGGGGGCGCCTCCTGCGCGAGCGGTCCGGCCCCCGCCAGGGGCGGCAGCAGGGCCAGGATCATGAGAAGGATCAAGGTCGGGCGCGTCACGCGTCGTGTCATCAGATCACCTCGGTGTCCGTCGCTGCTCACGAAAACGGGGGAAGGAACGGACTCCTTCCCCCAGCTCGATTGCCGGTCCTCGTCCCGCTGCTTGAATCTCTATACGCTCGACCCCGCCGGGAAGTTTCATCCGCGGCGCATCGCACCGCCCTTCCCCGGGCCACTACGCGCCGCCGGCGGGCCCCGGATGGAGGTGGCAGGCCACCAGGTGGCCCGGGCTCACCTCCACGAGGGGCGGCTCGATCCGCGGGCACGCCTCCACCGCGCTCGGACAGCGCGTGTGGAACCGGCAGCCGGGCGGCGGCTGCGACGGCGACGGAAGATCGCCGCGCAGGACCTGCCGCTCCCTGGCCCTGGCCGGGTCGGGGATCGGAATCGCCTGCAGGAGCGCCCTAGTATAAGGGTGAAGCGGGTTTCTGAAAATCTCATCGCGCGTCGCGACCTCGACGATCTGACCGAGGTACATCACCGCCACCCGGTCGGCGATCCGCTCGACGACCGCCAGGTCGTGCGCGATGAACAGGTAGGCGATGCCGAAGTCTTCCTGAAGCCCGATGAGCAGGTTGATGACCTGGGCCTGCACCGAGACGTCCAGAGCCGAGACCGGCTCGTCCGCGACGATGAGCCGGGGCTTCAGGGCCAGGGCGCGCGCCACGCCGATGCGCTGTCTCTGGCCCCCCGAGAATTCGTGCGGGTAGCGGTCCCGCATGGCCGGGTCCAGCCCGACCCGCTGCAGGAGGGCCGCCACCATCTCGTCGCGCTCCTTCCGGTTCGCGCCGATCCTGTGGATGTCGAGCGGCTCGCGGACGATGGTCCTGACGCGCATGCGCGGGTTGAGGGAGGCGTAGGGGTCCTGGAACACGACCTGGATCTGGCGGCGCATGCGCCGCATGGCGCGCGGCGGCAGGGAGAGCAGGTCGACCCCGTCGAAGGTCACCGAGCCGGACGTCGGCTCCACGAGGCGCAGGATGCAGCGGCCGGTCGTCGTCTTGCCGCTCCCCGACTCCCCCACCAGCGCCAGGGTCTCGCCGGGTGCCAGGTGCAGGGACACTCCGTCCACGGCCCTCACCCATCCCGAGACACCGGAGAAGATCCCCCGCCTGATCGGGAAGTACTTCTTCAGGGAGTCCACCTGAAGCAGTGGGCGGACCGTCTCGACCGCGCTCACCGCGGGCGCCCTTCCATGTCGTGGTGCTTGTAGCAGGCCACGGTGCGTTCGGCGGCGCCGATCGGCAGAAGAGAAGGGGTCCGGACCCGGCACTCGTCCATCACGTCGGGGCAGCGCGGGTGGAAGGCGCACCCTGCCGGCAGGTGCTCCAGATCCGGCACGGTCCCGTCGATGGCCGACAGACGCTTCTTCCGGCCATCCGCCCCCGCCCCCGCCTCGCCCAGGCGCGGGATCGAACGGAGCAGACCGGCCGTGTACGGGTGCTTCGGCGAACGGAACAGGTCGCCCGTGGTCGCCATCTCGACGATCCGGCCGGCATACATGACCGCGACCCGGTCCGCGGTCTCGGCGATCACCCCCATGTTGTGGGTGATCAGGAGCAGCGACAGGTGGAAGTCCCGCTTGAGGGTGAGCAGGAGATCGAGGATCTCAGCCTGGATCGTCACGTCCAGTGCGGTCGTCGGCTCGTCGGCGACGAGGAGGGCCGGGCGGCATGCCAGCGCCATGGCGATCATGACCCTCTGCCGCATTCCGCCCGACATCTGGTGCGGGTACTCGGTGGCGCGGCGCGCCGCGTCCGGGATGCGCACCACATCCATCAGACGGACCGCCTCGCGCAGGGCCTCCTTCTTCTTCATCATGCCGTGGACGATCAGCCCCTCGGCGATCTGGTAGCCGACCGTGAACACCGGGTTGAGGGCCGTGGAGGGCTCCTGGAAGACGAGGGCAATCTCGCGCCCGCGCACGCGCCGCATGCCCCGCTCGGGGAGGGACATCAGATCCTGGCCCTTGTAGACGATGCGGCCGGAGACGATGCGGCCGGGCGGGGGCACGAGACGCACGAGCGACAGCGCGGCGACGCTCTTGCCGCAGCCCGATTCCCCGACGAGCCCGAGCGTCTCCCCTTCGTCGACGTGGAACGACACCCTGTCGACGGCACGCACCTCGCCGCCGGCGCCTCGGAAGTGGGTCGACAGGTCGGAGACCTCGAGTAGCCGCGGCACCGCTCAGACCCCGGCGGCGGGGCGATACAGCCCGAAGACGCCCCGCAGAGCGTCGGAGATCTCACCCAGCGTGGCTCGATCCTCGACCGCCCGCACGATGAGCGGCAGCAGGTTGGAGCCCGAGCGGGCCGCCTCGCCCACGGCCGCCAGCGCGGTCTCGACGGCCCGGGGGTCGCGGCGTCCCTTGAACGCCGCGAGGCGCGCGCGCTGCTCCTCCTCCAGGCGGGGGTCGATCTTCTGGATCGGGATCGGAGGGCCGCCCTGCTCCGCCGCCTCGTCCTTGAACCTGTTGACGCCGACGATGACCCGGGCGCCGGCGTCGACCTGGCGCTGGTAGCGGAAGGCGGCTTCCTGGATTTCCTTCTGCTGGAAGCCGGTCTCGATCGCGCGGAGCGTTCCGCCCAGGTCGTCGATTTTCTGGAGATACGCCCACACACGCTCCTCGATGGCGGAGGTCAGGGTCTCGAGGTAGTACGAGCCGCCCAGGGGATCGACGGTGTCGGCGGCGCCGCTCTCGTGCGCCAGGATCTGCTGCGTGCGCAGGGCGACGGTCGCGGCCTTCTCCGTGGGCAGACCGAGCGCCTCGTCCATGCCGTTCGTGTGCAGGCTCTGCGTCCCTCCCAGGACCGCCGCCAGCGCCTGCACGGCGACGCGGACGACGTTGTTCTCCGGCTGCTGCGCCGTCAGCGTCGAACCGCCTGTCTGCGCGTGGAAACGCATCTGGAGCGCGCGCGGGTCATTCACCTTGAAGCGCCGCGTCATGATGCGGGCCCAGACGCGGCGCGCCGCGCGGAACTTGGCGATCTCCTCGAAGAAATTGTTGTGCGCGTTGAAGAAGAACGAAACCTGGCCGGCGATCTCCTCGATCGGAAGCGCGGCGGCGCGCGCGGCCTCGAGATAGGCGATGCCGTTCGCGAAGGTGAAGGCGATCTCCTGCACCGCCGTCGAGCCGGCCTCGCGGATGTGGTAGCCGCTGATGCTGATCGCGTTCCAGCGCGGCAGCTCGTTCCGGCAGTAGGCGAACAGGTCGGTGGCGATGCGCAGGGAGGCCTGCGGCGGGAAGATATAGGTGCCGCGCGCGATGTACTCCTTCAGGACGTCGTTCTGCACGGTCCCCGACAGCGTCCCGAGCGGGATGTTCTGCCTCCGGGCGACCGCCACATAGAGCGCCAGGAGGATCGCCGCGGTGGCGTTGATCGTCATCGAGGTGGAGACGCGGTCGAGCGGCAGCCCGGCCAGGAGGTCCTGCATGTCGTCGATCGTGTCGATCGAGACACCGGCCCGCCCGACCTCCCCCTGCGCCATCGCATGGTCGGAGTCGTATCCCATCTGGGTCGGCAGGTCGAAGGCGACCGACAGACCCGTCTGCCCCTGGCCGAGGAGGTAGCGCAGGCGCCTGTTGGTCTCGGCGGCGTCGCCGAAGCCGGCGTACTGCCGCATGGTCCAGAAGCGGCTCCGGTACAGGGTCGGCTGCACGCCGCGGGTGAATGGGTAGGAGCCCGGGAACCCGAGGTCCTCAGGGTAGTCGATCGTCCCGACATCAAGCGGCGTGTACAGCCGTTCGACCGGGATCCCGCTGTCCGTCTCGAACTTCGGGCTGCGCTCCGGCAGGCGCACGAGCGATTCGCGCAGCGGGCCTTCGGCCCACTCCTCGAGGAGCCCGGGCAGGGTGCGTTCCTTGCGGTCGCTCACGCGGAAACGCTACCACAGAAGCGGAAACGCCCGCCCGATCCAGGAGCGTGTCCGCGCTACGGGCAGCTCACCGTCGACACGAGGATGGTGTTGTCGCTCTTGCGGCCGAGGGCGTCCCTCCCGCCGGCGGCGTTGGCGCTGTGCCCCACGAGGTAGTAGAAGGACTGCCCGAGGCCCGGGGTCGCGGCGTCGGTGGTCAGGACGGCGCTGCCGACCGTCTGCTGCGGCATGTCGAAGCGCAGGCAGGTGAGGGTCGCAAGCGTTGTGTCGGACCCCAATCCGGTCAGGAGGCCTCGGAAGACGTCGTAGCCGTTCACCGACGACGGCTGCGGCCGCGCCTGCCAGGTGAGGGTGGCGGAGCCGGCCGGGAGGTGCGTCAGGCCGAGCGCCAGGTCCGCTCCATCACCGGTGTAGACCCGGGCGAGCGACGAGGCCCCCGTGGTGCCGGTGCACGTGAAGTCGGCGCTGCAGCGCACGAACAGCTGGTAGTTGGCGTCGACAAGCGGCGCGTCCACGAAACCGTTGTTGGTCGTCCAATCCTGCACCACCTGGCCGTCCCTCACGAAGCGGTACTGCGCCACACCTCCCGAGCAGCCGCCCGGCAGCGACGAGCCGGAACCGTCGAGCGTCAGCTTCTCCCCGCGCTCGATGACCCCGTCGGCGTTGGCGTCGCGCACCGTGAGGACCGCGGTGGTGCCGTGGTCGCCGACAGTGGAATTGCAGATCACCGGGCAGGCACCGGACTGCGGCGTCCTGATGTCCGGCACGGGCGTGACCTGGCTGACGATGACCCCGGTCAGCCGGATGTCGTCCACCCACCAGCCGTCGTCGTCGAGCTGCTTGTCCCAGGTACCAGCCTCCTGCTCGTAGGACTGCGCCGTCGGATTGAATTCCCACGACTGGGCGATCCATCGGATCTTGACTCTCTGACCGAGGTAGCGGGAGAGATCGAACTTGGTCTGAACCCAGTTCCCTGTGCCGGTGTTGCCGTTCTGGCCCGGTCCGGGGCACTCCTTGGTCGTCGTCAGGTCCCACTGCCAGCCGCAGTTCGACCAGACTCCCAGAGGCCAGCACAACGTCTCGTGGATGTTCCGCGGGGCCGGCGGCGCCGTCCCCGTGTCGGTCGGCGTCAGCTGGCAGTAGGTCGTCGAAGTACCGAAGTCGCTCCAGACCTGCGGCAGGTGGTCGTAGACGTTCTCGAACGGGACCAGCTTGTCCCAGGGACCCCAGCTGTCGATGGTCGGGTCGGCGTTGGTGTCGATCTGGATCTGCACGTCGCCGTAATCGTAGGCCAGAGGTCCATGCACGTTGATTCCCGAGTCGTTGCTAATCATGCTGGCGATATGGAAGAACGACAGCTGCAGGTCGCCGGGGTCGGGAAACAGCGCGAGGTTGATCGGATTGGTCATGAACGCGGCGATCTGGCGGAACTTGACCGTGTCGCCGTCCACGTGGCCGGTGCCCAGGCGGGTCGTGCCATAGTGATAACCCCAGTGCAGCGAGTTGAGCCCGCTGTGGGCGAGAGCGCCGTCAACCGGCGTCATGTGGCCCTGGGCATTCGGACACACCTGGACCCCCGGAGGTAGATTAGAAACTGGACAGTGGATGTGCCAGTCCATCTCGTTGTCCGGGTCGATGGCGCACCCGACGTCGGCGGGCGGAATGTTGAACCCGCCGCAGCCGATGCCCGCGAGCCCGCCGACGCCACCCTGGGTCGTGGCGACGGTCACACCGATCGTATCGTTGTGAATTCCGGTCGTGGCCTGCACGCACCCGGGATCGAACTCGTTGCACAGGCTGTTGATCTCGATCAGGCCGCTGGCGTCGCGGTCGAGGTCGAAGCTTTCCGTGAGAATGCCGTCGCCGTTGATCTTCACCTGCACGGCGCCCGGCGGCACGTCCAGGTCGGCCAGCATGTGGATCGGCACCGGCGCCGAGGTCCCCAGCGACTCGGAGGAGGTGAGTGTCAGCACCATGTCGAGCGTCGCCGGGTTGGAGCCGGAAGCGCTTTGCATGGTCTGCTTCGTGACGATCTCGAAATAGTCCCCCGTGTCATCCGCCGTGCCGGCGATCTTGTCCGGACCGAAGGAGCCCAGGGTCAGAGTCTCTCCGGCGTGGAAAATCGAGCGCGAGATGGTCGGCCTGGTGATGCAGGCGATGTCCGGGTCGCTGCTGTTCAGATTCAAATTCACGTTGGTCAGATCGAACGTGCCGGCGTTCTGCACCGTGACGTAGATGCGCGCCTTCTCACCGCTGTCGGGGAAGGTGTCACGGTCGCCGTCGACGTCCCCCGTCTGCACGTTTTTCACGATCAGATTCGCCAGGGGCAGGTTCCGGCAGGCCACCGAGAGGTTGTACGACACGATATCGTCCGGCACCCCGCTGTTGTCGTCGTCCCACGAGCCGACCGGATCGCACTCGTCGCCCAGTCCGTCCGAGTCGGAGTCCCTCTGGCGGTTCGTGTTGGCGAGGACCGCCGGGTTGTAGGTGTTCGGACAGTCGTCGAGGGAGTCGGTGTCCCTGTCCGCGTCTCCGTCGTCATTGATCGAGGAGCAGCCGCCTGAGTTGGTGACGCCGGTCTTGACGCAGACCTCCTGGGTGATGCTCACGCAGGTGTTCGCGCCGCCGCCGGGGCAGTCGTTGCTCACCTGGCAGATCTTCGCGGGGGTGGAGCTGCAATGGCCGGTCATCGGGCAGCCGAGGGGGCCCGTGTCGACCGTGCAGACGACCGCGTTGGAGCGGTTGCAGGACCCCGTGGCCAGTTGTCCCTGGATCGCGCCCTGGCAGTCGCCGTCGCAGGCGTCCCCCAGGACATCGCCGTCGGAGTTTGTCTGCGTCGGGTTGGCCACACGCACGCAGTTGTCGTTCTTGTCCGCGAAGCCGTCACCGTCGCGGTCGGTCACCTGCGCGCAGGCCTCGCCGAGCCCCGAGGATCCGCTGGCAAAGACCTGCAGCGGGTTGTAAACGTCCGGACAGTTGTCGAGCTGGTTGGCCCAGCCATCCCCGTCCACGTCGTCCAGGTCGCAGGCGTCCCCGACGCCGTCGCCGTCCGCATCCTCCTGCCCCGGGTTCGTCGCGGTCGGGCAGTTGTCGCACAGCGTGCCAATACTGTCCGAGTCGCTCAGACAGGTGCCCGTTCCACACGTTGCCGACGTCGAGCAGGGCTTTCCGGGCGTCGGGCCGCCGACGCAGGCCCCGTTCTCCTGCCCCGGATTGTAGACCTGGGGACAATTGTCGGTGCCGAGCGGCGGCGCCGCGAGGCCATCGCCGTCCAGGTTGTCGAAGCGGCTCTCGCCGGCCTGGCCGTCTCCGTCGCCATCGCACAGGGGATCGATGTAATAGACGGTCAGGTTGGAGTCCGTGGACGGGGTGACGAAGAGGTTGCCGGGGTTGTTGAACTGGGCCGTGACTGTGATCGAGCCGCGGAAGAGTCCCGGCGAGACCTCCGGAAGGGAGAAGCTCTTGATCGGCACGCTGACCCTGATGACCCCGGTGGTGATCTGGGTCGAGTCGCTCTCGGTCGCCGCCTGGACGGTGATCGTGCCGGCGCCGACCCTCTTCGGGTCGTTGACCGTCACCTGGATCGCTTCGTCGCATTCGTACAGATCCGTGCGGTCGACGACGAGAGTCGCGCACTGCTGGCCGGCCGAGACGTTGCTCGTCTGGCACAGGTCGTTGACGCCGCCCGTGCACTGGGCGTTCGTGGTGCACGCGATCCCCGTCAGGGTGCACTTGTTGAGGAACCGGTTGCAGGCCGGTGCATGCGGTGGATTGAACGCCCCTTCGTCCAGAGGATGGACCTCGTCCCACTCCAGGACGGGATCGTCGATCGCCAGGCCATAATCCCGCGTTCCGGCGTTGCTCTCGATGACGAAGAAGCCGATCTCGAACTGCCAGCGCGTGCCGGCCGGTCCGGGGTTGAAGAACCCTCCCGCCTCGAACGATCCCGGTCCGGTCTCGGCGAAGGTCAGGCCATCCTGGTAGTTGATCAACGACCAGTCGAAATTGCGCGTCGGTCCGGCGGGACGCCGGTCGACCGGGTGGTTGTCCTTCGGTGACAGCGGCAGCGGGTCGGTGGGGCGCGGGTACGGCAGGAAGTCGGGGAGCGCGGCCGGAATCGGCGACGTGCTGTCCGGATTGGTGTTGGCGGTGAACCCGGAGAATCCGGTTTCGTCCCCCGTGATCGTCCCGGTCAGGGCGAACGAGTGGTCCGGATCCGCGAGCGCCCCGAAGGTCCGCTGCGGATCGACGTCCGGGTTCTGCGGATTGATCCCGTAGTTGTAGGTCGCCCAGTGGGCCACGTTGTAGTAGACGCCCCCGAACCGCTGGTAGAAGACCGTCTGGCAGAGGAGACAGTTGCGATCGTCGTTTTCCAAATTGCTGTCGAGGTTGATGAACCCGCCGGCGTATTCATCCACGGTCTGGATGTTGACGTTCATCGCCAGACGCTGGAACTCGACCGTGTACGGGAAGCCGCGCGCGTCCGGCAGCTGATGGACCTGGGCGATGATCGGGGACTCCAGGATATCCAGGATCTTCTCGGCCTGCGGCGGAGTAGCGAGGTCGCCCGGCATGGCGTAGTTGTCGCAGCCGGTGGCCGTGGCGTCCGGGGTGGTCAGATCGCCGTCCCCGGTGTGCCAGATTCCCGCTCCGAAGTTCTGGAACAGGGGCGCAGGGTTGTTGTCCCCGATCGCCGTCTGGAATCCGCACAGACCGCTCTGCTGGTACTCCCAGATCGATCCGCCCTGCAGATTGCCCGCGACGCTGACCGGGTGGCGCGTCGTGAAGAACCCGCCGTCGTTCAGATCGAACGTGAAGGGGACCTTGTCGCGCGTGTCCGGGCCGCTCGGCGCGAACAGGATCCCCCTGTCCAGCAGGCCGTTCGGGATCACGTCGTTCTCGGTGCTCGGGTCCAGCATTCCGTTGTTGTTCAGGTCCTCTCCGAGCGTGTTGCGCACCACGCCGCCGTCGCTCGTGAACAGCGAGGAGAAGGTGATGTCCTCGTCCGGAATCTGGATGCCGGTGAACGGATCGATGACGTCGGCGTTGTCGATCTGGAGGTTCCGGTTCAGGTCGCGCACCTCGCGCCCGGTGCCGAACTGGTTCCCGCCCGGAAAATCGGTCGAGTAGTGCAGCACCTCCCTGTCGGCGTTCATGGCGTACGTGAAGGCGAACGTCTGGCGGCCGATGACCTTCGAGCGGTTGCTCGAATCGAGCTGCAGAGTCAGCGTCACCTTGCGGCTGGCCACCGGCAGCGCGTTGAGGATCGCGCCGTCGACCTTGAGCGAGAAGCCGATCGCCGTCGTCTGTCCGCCGGGAAGTCGGCCGATCCCCTTGGGGGAGTCGAGGACCTTGATCGCCGTCGCCCCCGTCCCGGAGGGCGTCAGCGTGGCGGTCACCTCCGAGTAGTCGTCCCCACGGTTCGAGTTCACCAGGGCGATGGTGTACGCCAGGATCTCATTCGCGTCCAGGAACTGGTCGTGGTCGCAGCCGCCCGAGATGAGAACCGGTCCGTCGGTCTGGTCGCGGATCGCGAGCGGACTCAGGAACAGATCCGGATCGCAGCGCACCGTCGCCCGTGCCTGGCCGGCCACCGGCGTGTCCGCGTAATCGACGACGATGAACCGGCCGGTGTCGGCCTCCAGGAGCCCGTTGTTCGCCACCGGGTTCGGCGACACCAGACGCACGGGGACCTTCATCGAGCGGAACCCGTGGCTTCCTGCCGGAGTCTCGGTGAACGCGAAGCCGCGCTCGGTGTCGAGGATATTCCCGAGCGCGTCCTGCACCGTCAGGGTCGTGGCCGAGGCGACGCTCGCGGTCGAGCCGTCGGGGTCGAACACCTGGACCTCGACGTCGTCGGCGCAGCCGTAGGTTCCCTTGTCGAGATCGATCTGGCTGGCCGGGAAGGTGTGGGACGTCCCGCCCCAGGTCTGGGTGCCGGTCCCGAGGACCGGACCGGCGATGACCAGCGCGTACGGCTGCCCGGCGGCGTCCAGGAGACCGTCGCCGTCCAGGTCCTCCCCGGCGTCGAGCCGGAAGTTGCCGTTCGCGTCCTCCTTCTGACCGTTGATCGCGGTGATCTCTCGCGGCGTGGCGCCGCCCGCGCCGCGCTTCACGGTGACGCGCCAGGTCCCGATCGGAAGCTGCGACTCGGCCGGCTGTCCCTGCGCGTTGACCCGCAGGGCCGACAAGTGGATCGCCTCGATAGGATTGCGGATATCCCCAGGATCCGCATCGGTGGCGTTCCGGCCGAGCGACCACTGGCCGACGCGCGGGCCGCCGCCGGTCTGGTAGACGTTGCCGTCGTAGAGGACGTTGTCGTTGGCGCTGCTCGGACCGCAGACGGCCCCCCCGGGCGCGATGTCGCCGGCGAACAGGCAGTTGTCACGCCCGGGAGACTCCAGCTCGAGGTCGAGATCGTTCACCAGCGTGCCGGCTCCCTCCGCCACGTCCGGCGGGTCGGGCCAGGCGAGTGCCACGCGCAGGCTGCCGATCGAGACCGCGCGGCCGCCGCCGGGCAGGCTGGTCGTGCTCGGCGCGTTGACGACGAAGAGATGCGTGGCGCTGGTGTTGTTCAAGTTGTCGATCGGAGGCTCGCCGGTCCCCAAGTCGTCGTAGATCAGCAGGCCCGAGACTGGATACTCGGGCGTGTTCGGCAGCCCGATCGCCTTCGACGGCGGCCAGTTCGGAATCGGCAGGACGCTCGAGAGCTGGATGCGGCCGTACCCCTGCTCCTGGTTGCCGATGATGCCGCCGGGGAAGCCCGAAAAGGGGGCCAGGTTGACCGCGCGCGACTGGCCGACCAGCTTGTCGTTGCCGGGCGGATAGTCGGTGACGGTGATCCCTTCCAGGAAGTTGGCGCTCGCGACGAGGGCCGCCTTGACCAGCGACCCCGAAAGATTCGCCATCCGATCAACCGTCTTCCGGTTGCCGGTCGGGTAGAAACCCTGGGCGAAGTAGTCGCGCACGACCGCGCCGGCGCCGGTGGCGTAGGCGGAGGCGTACGAGGTCCCCAGGTTGCCCTCGTCCAGCTGCGCCTCGACAGGGTTGATGTTGTCGTTGTCGCGGCTGCGGAACACCGCCACGCCGACCGTCCCGGGGGCGTTGAACAGCCCGCTGAAGTCCTCGCCGGACGCCATCACGACCGGCGCCGTCCGCAGCGACAGGGGCGTCGCCGGCCCACGCGACGACCAGGCCGATTCCTCCTCCTCGAGGTTGCGCGTGCCCGCGAACGTCTGCATGTCGTAGCGATGACTGCCGACCGAAACGATGTCCTTGGCGGTCGCCGGCGACGAGATCTCGAGGCCGACGGGGACGTTCGGATCGTTGTCCGCGTTCGTGCCGTCGAACAGATCGGGGTACATGCGGCGGGCGACGTCGGAGGGAGCCGACCCCTGATTGCCGACCGGGATGAACACCATGTAATCCCGGTTGTTCACCAGGAACGTGTCGATCTGGCTCGACTCGGCGGAGTACTCGCCGTTCGAGGGATTGAACTGGATGCTGTCGAAATTGATGGGAGCTCCGAAGGGCATGACGTGCAGGTGGACGTTGTTGCCGCCGTCACGCGCCTGCTGGAGGCGGGTCGCCAGATTGCCCGGTGTGACGTTGCCGCCCAGCTCGACGAGCTCGTTGAACAGACAGCGCAACGGACTCGCCGAGTCCTGCATGAGGATGCGCGCGCCGCGGGCGATCCCGTCCATGTTGATGCCGGTGATGAGGGGGCGGCCGTTCAGGATCTGCTTGCTCGCGAAGGCGCCGACCTCGGAGGGAAAGCCGGCGATGGCCCCCGACACCACGTTCCCGTGCGTGCCGCTGCCGAACAGGACGCCGTCGCAGGTGTCGCCGTTGTCGGCGATCGGCTGAATGGCCTGCACCTTGCGATGCGCCGAACCGATCGGGTGGGTCAGGTCGGTCACCTGGGTGGCGGTCTGGGAGAACTGCGCCGAGTCGACGCTCAGCCCGTTGTCGGTGACGGCGACGATTTGCGGCGGGACCGGCGCGGTGCCGTTGTTCAGGCGCTGCAGCGCGCAGACGCCCCCGGGCGTGGGCCCGGTGCAGGTGCCGGTGCCTGCCCCGGTGCAGCAGGCCGTCGGGTTACCGGCTGCAACGCACTGGACGTTATTCGTGCAGTCGTTGTTGGTCGAACAGGTCCTGCTCGGGGATTGCGTGCACAGAAACGCGCCGACGCCGCCGCCGTCCAGCCCGATGTCCGAGTACGGCCTCGCCCCCAGCGTATCCTCCACGCTGCCCGTCATCGTGAGGCTGGGCGCCTCGGAGTTGGCGAGCATCAGTTCGGGGATTTCCTGAATCGTGCCGACGGCATCGATGGCCGCGATTCCTGCGACCCTCTGGGCGTCGGCCTCGACGCGCAGCACCGCGCCGTCGCCCGAGTAGTCGCTGACGGCCTGATTGCCCACGAGGCTCTCGACGGCGCGGCGCATCTGCGCGATCTCGTCGGTCGCGGCTCCCGGCCAGGCGCCCACCATCAGCTCGAGCGTCGTGGAGCGCGCCCGGCTCGCCTGGATCATCGGTGTGCGCCCGAGGTTGCGGTTAATTTTAAAGGCGGGATGGTACGGGGCCATCGCCTCGACGAACGGCAGATCCGCCAGGCGATCGAGCGCCGCCGCGTCGCGCGCGCGGACCAGGAACGCGCGCTCGGGCAGCGATGCGAAGACCCGGCCCGACTGGGCCAGCGCGCGCTCGATCGCATCCACTCCGAGATCGCGCACCGCCTGCTCGGAGATTTGAATGATGTTCGTGCCCGGGGCGAGTCCGCCGCGGCCCGCGCGCCTGTGCGTCGCGGCGCGCTGCAGGCCGCGCGGCAGGCTGTCGAAGGACCGCGCGTCCTTGAGATTGAAGAACCCGAGAGGGGTCAGGACGAGGCCGCGCCGATCGCCGGGGACGTCGAGTGTCTTGAACCGGTCGCCCAAGGGGGACAGTCCCGGGACTCTTCCCTGCAGCGTGGGCAGTTTCGTGCGCTGCCAGAAATCGTACGAGCTCGATGGACTGAACCGTTCTTCGAAGCTGCCGCCTTTCTGCTTCCCTCCGGGCGCCCCGCCACTCGGGGCGGAATTGCGGCCGGCGAGGTTCGCTTCGATTCCGAAGATGAACGCGGCCGCCAGGACGAAGGCGGCGTAGCCAGCGAGCAACAGCGATCTCAGGCCAACGAGCCTGCGCATCAGACCCTCCAGATGGAGACACTCCCCCGCCCGTCCCGGACCGGGCATGAGAGGCTGCGTTCGGGCGTCATCAGACACTCGTCCAGAATTGCACCTTTTCGCGTTGAGATACGTTCAAGTTGCTGTCCTGTCAACGAGTTTTGAACGGCGGACTCAACGTATCCCGACCCCCTGGCGACCGGCATGCCCCTCCATGCCTGTTGCGGCGAGTCCGCCATTGTCCGTGCTGAATATTGGCCGATTCGGCGTCAATTGCGCCCCGGTGGGCGTTTCCAGTAACATGAGGTCCCTATGTTCAGCACCATCGAGTGGACGGACGACGGCGTCGTCATGCTCGATCAGCGCCGTCTCCCCGAGCAGGAGATCTATCTCACGCTCCGCACCGCCGAGGAGGTGGCCGCGGCCATCCGGGACATGGTGATCCGCGGAGCGCCGGCCATCGGCGTGGCCGCGGCGATGGGGATCGCGCTCGGCCTCGGGAGGGCTGGCGACGCGGCCACGGACGACCGCCGCGCCCGGTTCGATACCGTCGCCCGGCTCCTGGAATCGACCCGGCCCACGGCGGTGAACCTGTTCTGGGCGGTCGACAGGATGCGGCGCCGTTTCATGGAGCACGTCGCCGATCCGTTCCCTCGCCTCGCCGCCGTCCTGCGGGAGGAAGCGATCGCGATCCGGCGGGAGGACATCGAGGCGAACCGGGCCATGGGCCGGCACGGAGCGGCTCTCCTCCCGGACGTGTGCCGCGTTCTCACCCATTGCAACGCCGGCGCTCTGGCGACGGCCGGCTACGGCACGGCGCTTGGAGTCGTCCGGTCGGCCGTCGAGTCCGGCAAGAAGGTGGCGGTCTATGCCGACGAGACGCGGCCGTTCCTGCAGGGCGCGCGCCTCACGGCCTGGGAGCTGCACCGCGACGGCATCCCGGTCACCGTTCTGACCGACGGGATGGCGGGGCACCTGTTCCAGAAGACGGAGATCGATCTCTGCCTGGTCGGCGCCGACCGCATCGCGCGGAACGGCGACACGGCCAACAAGATCGGCACGTACCAGGTGGCGGTTCTGGCCCAGGCGCACGGCGTGCCGTTCTACGTCGCGGCCCCGACCACGACCATCGACGCGGGGGCGGCCACGGGGGCCGATATCCCGATCGAAGAGCGGGCGGCGCACGAGGTCGAGCACATCGCCGGCCGGCGTGTCGTCCCGGAAGGAGTGCCGGTGATCCATCCGGCCTTCGACGTCACGCCTCATCGACTGATCGCCGCCATCATCACCGAGCGCGGTGTCGTGCGCCCGCCCTACGAGCCGGGTCTCCTGGCGATCTGCGGATCCGCCGCGACGGCCGGGGCGCCCTCCCCCCGCCCGGCGGAGCGGTGACGGCCGGCGTGACGCCCGACGCGAACCCGCTGATCCTCGGAATCGAGACCTCCTGCGACGAGACCGCCGCGGCGGTCCTGCGGGGACGCGCCATCCTGTCGAACGTCATCGCCTCGCAGGCCGACATCCATCGCGAGTACGGAGGCGTCGTCCCGGAGCTGGCCTCGCGCCACCACCTCGAGCGGATCGACGCGGTCATCGACATGGCGCTCCGGCGCGCGGGGCTCTCCCTGGACGACCTCGACGCCGTGGCGGTCACCCGCGGCCCCGGTCTGGTCGGGTCGCTCCTGGTCGGCCTGCAGGCGGCCAAGGGGATCGCCTACGTGCGTCGCCTCCCGCTGCTGGCGGTCAACCACCTCGAGGGGCACCTGCGCTCGGTCTGGCTGGAGCATCCGGAAGCGCCCTTCCCCGCAATCAGCCTCATCGCCTCGGGAGGACACACGTCGCTTTACCTGTCCGCCGACGAGGAGAGCGTCGTGCGCCTGGCGCGCACCCGCGATGACGCCTCGGGTGAGGCGTTCGACAAGGTCGCCAAGCTCGTCGGTCTCGGCTACCCGGGCGGACCCGTCGTCGATCGCCTGGCGAAAACGGGAGACCGCCTGTCGGTCCCGCTGTCCCCCCCGAAGATGAGCGACGGCAGCCTCGATTTCTCGTTCAGCGGCTTCAAGACCGCGGTGCTGCGCCACGCCCGGGCCCGCGGGCTCGACCGCCCCTTTCCCGCCGGCGAGCCGGACCAGGAGACGCGCGATCTGCTGGCCTCGTTCCAGTCCGCGGTGGTGGAGTTCATGGTGAAGCGCGTGATGACGGTCGCGATCCGCGAGAGGGCGCTCTCGATCGGCCTGTCGGGGGGCGTGGCGTGCAATTCTCTTCTGAGGTCCCGCGTCGCGGAGGAGGCCCGGAAGGCGGGGCTCGAGAGCTACGCCGTCAGCCCGTCGCTCGCCTCCGACAACGCCGCCATGATCGCCGAGGTCGGCAGGCGGCTCCTCCTGCGCGGCGAGATCGCCGACCTCGCGGTCAACGCCGATCCCGGGCTCGAGTTCTAGGAACCTGGCCGAAACGATGGATCCACGGCTCATCCGGAACTTCTGCATCATCGCCCACATCGACCACGGCAAGACCACCCTGTCGGATCGCATTCTCGAGCTGACGGGCGCCTTGACGCAGCGGGAGATGTCGGACCAGGTCCTGGACGGCATGGACCTGGAGCGCGAGCGCGGCATCACCATCAAGGCGCACGCGGTGGCGCTCGAATACCGCGCGGCGGACGGGAACACCTACCGCCTGAACCTCATCGACACCCCGGGGCACGTCGACTTCGCCTACGAGGTGTCGCGCTCCCTGTCGGCCTGCGAGGGGGCCGTGCTGGTGGTGGACGCCTCGCAGGGCGTCGAGGCGCAGACCCTCGCCAACTCGTACATGGCGGTCGATCACCACCTGACGGTCCTGCCGGTGATCAACAAGATCGATCTCCCCTCGGCCGAGCCGGACAAGGTGAAGGACCAGATCGAGAACATCATCGGTCTCTCCGCGCAGCACGCCATTCTCTCTTCCGCCAAGGAGGGGACGGGCGTGCGCGAGATCCTGGAGGCGGTGGTGCGGGAGGTGCCGCCACCGGCGGGGGATCCGCAGAAGCCGGCGAAGGCGCTGGTGTTCGATTCGTGGTTCGACCCCTACCGCGGTGTCGTCATCCTGGCGCGCGTCATCGACGGGACGCTCAAGCGCAAGATGCGCATCCGCCTCATGGCGACGGGGCGCGACTACGACCTGGAGGAGCTGGGTCTCCTGACACCCAAGATGGCGCCGGTCGAATCGCTGTCGGTCGGCGAGGTCGGCGTCCTGATCGCCAACATCCGGAACTCGGCCGAGGTGAAGATCGGCGACACGGTCACCGACGCCCGCCATCCCGCCGAGGCGGCGTTCCCCGGCTTCCAGGAGATGCGCCCGATGGTGTTCGCCGGTCTGTTCCCGATCGGCGAGTCGAGCTACGAGAATCTCCGCGATACGCTCGACAAGCTGCGGCTCAATGATTCGTCCTTCACGGTCGAGCCGGAGACCAGCGAGGCGCTCGGGTTCGGCTACCGCTGCGGCTTCCTCGGACTCCTGCACATGGAGATCGTGCAGGCGCGGCTGGAGCGCCACTTCGGGATGGAGCTGATCACGACCGCGCCCTCGGTGCGCTACCGCGTCACCACGACCGACGGCCAGGAGCTGGAGGTGAGCAACCCGGCCAAGCTCCCGCCGCCTCAGAGAATCGAACGCTGGGAGGAGCCGGTGATCACCGCCCTCATCCTGACCCCGCCCGAGCACGTCGGCGGGATCCTGGCGCTGTGCCAGGACAAGAGGGGCGTCCAGAAGGAGCTGAAGTACGTCACCACGAACCGCGTGCTGATCACCTACGACCTGCCGTTCAACGAGGTCGTGCTCGATTTCTACGACCGGCTCAAGACCTTGTCGCGCGGCTACGCCTCCTTGGATTACCACCACACCGGCTGGTGGGAGTCGGACCTCGTGAAGCTCGACATCCTGGTCAACGGAGAGCCGGTGGACGCCCTGTCGCTCATCGTGCACAAGGAGCGCGCCCCCCAGAAGGGGCGCGCCCTGGCTCAGAAGCTGAGGCAGGTGATCCCGCGGCAGCTGTTCGAGGTGGCCATCCAGGCGGCGATCGGCAGCAAGATCGTCGCCCGTGAGAACGTCGCGGCCATGCGCAAGAACGTCCTGGCGAAGTGCTACGGCGGCGACATCACGCGCAAGCGCAAGCTTCTCGAGAAACAGAAGGAAGGGAAGAAGCGGATGAAGAAGGTCGGGCGCGTGGACATCCCCCAGGAGGCCTTCCTGGCGCTGCTCAAGGTCGACTAGAGCGGGCGCCGCGCGGGCATTTCCACGTGGAAACCGGCGGTCGATCGCTGCATACTCTATCCAGGGTCGGATGATGACGATTTCACTGAAGCCCAGACGGTTCTTCTTCGAGTACACGCAGGCGGGGCTCGTCGCCATCATCTTCGCGCTGTTCGTCCGGACGTTCCTCGTCCAGCCGTTCACCATCCCCAGTCCCTCCATGGAGGACACCCTCCTGGTCGGGGACTACATCCTGGTGAACAAGTTCGCCCTCGCCTCCCTGGCCTCCCCGCTCGAGCGCGCCTTCATGCCGCTCGCCGAGGTGCGCCGGGGGGACGTCATCGTGTTCCGCTACCCGCACGACGAGACCCAGGATTACGTCAAGCGCGCCATCGCGCTTCCGGGCGAGACGGTGAAGATCGTCGACCGCGTCGTCTACATCCAGAAACCGGGCCAGGAAGGCTACGTGCCGATCATCGAGCCGTACAGCAGCCACAAGGACCCCGGCTCGGTCCCGCCCGAGCTCGACAACTTCGGCCCGCTCACGATCCCCGAAGGCCAGTATTTCGTCATGGGCGACAACCGCGACAACAGCCTCGACAGCCGTGAGTGGGGTCTCGTCCCGCGCGATCACATCATCGGCCGGGGGCTCCTGATCTACTGGTCCTTCGTGCGCGCCGATCGCGACGGCGTCCGGGCCGCCGGCCGGCGCCCCTCCCCGACCAAGGCCTCCCGGCTCCTGACCAGCGCCGGTGCCTTCTTCACCGGGACACGCTGGGACCGCAGCGGCCGCCTGATCCGCTGACAACCCGAAACACGCCCGCGGCCCCGCCTTCGATCACAGAACCGTAATCACGCCCTTGCAAGAACGCGCGCCGGTTCCTATATTGCCCTGGAGGCAACGCTCGACGCCGCGAAAGGGGGCATCCGCCGTGTTTCTGCGGGATGAACGGGGCGAGGGACGACTCGGGACGCTCTTCGGCATCGTAGTCCTGGCGGTCTTCATCTACCTTGGGGTGAAGATCGTGCCGATCCTGATCAACGTCTACGAGTTCCGCGACTCGATCGAAGAGCAGGCCCGCTTCGCGGCGCTCCCGCGCCACGACGACGAGGTGGTCAAGCACGCCATCCTGCTCAAGGCCCGGGAGCTCGAACTCCCCGTCGGCGCCAAGGACGTCATCGTGAACCGGAGCTCGACGCGGATCGACATCCAGGTCCGCTACACCGTCCCGATCGAGACCCCGGTGTACACCTACAAGTGGAGCCTCGACGAGTCGTTGAGCGCGCCGCTCTTTTAAGCGCGGCTCGGCGCCGTTCGCGACCGAACCGATCGATTCCAGGAAAAAAAGGGGGCCCCGATCGGGGCCCCCTGTAGTTTCAGTCCCTGTCCCGAGCGGGACAGGAGTTCGTTACCCTACGGACAGACCGGGGCGAGCGGCCTGAGTGTGCCGTCACCCCGCCTCCCGAGAGCCGCCTGGCCGCCAAAGACCACCGGGTTGTGGCCGACGAGGTAGTAGAACACCGTATTCATCTGTGGATCGACGGTCTGCGTCGCCGTCACCGTGCTCCCGGGCGCCCCGTTCGCCAGATTGCAGAAGCCGGGACCCAGAGGCGTCAGGGTCGACAGGTTGTTGTCCGGCAACAAGGGTGTCGACGATAAGCCGTCGTCCACCCTGTTGCCGGTGAAGACGTCGAAGCCCGACAGGGACGGTGGCTGCACTCTCGCCGGCCAGCTCAACGTCGTGAGCGGCGGGATCGCCGAGCGGTTGTAGGACACCGACAGCGGGATGTCGGTGCCGTCTCCCGAGAACACCTGGATCGACCGGCTGTTCACCCCCGAGGCCGTGGCGCTCGAGGTGCAGGTCGTGTCGATGCTGCAGCGCACCTGAACGCGGTACGACGCATCGATCGTCGGGTTGTCCGTGAACGTCGGGATCTCCGACCAGTCCTGCACCAGGAGGTTGTTCTTGAAGAAGCGGAACTGCGCGCCACCGCCGATGCAGCCGCCGGGATTCGTCGTGTTGGCCGCCGAGACCACCACCTTCTCGCCAAGCACCACGATGTTGTCCTCCACCGCCTGGGCCAGGTTCAGGCTCAGGTTGAACCCGCTGTCCCCCTGCGTCGCGTCGCACGCCTTGGTCGGGCAAACCCCGTTGGCCGGGGTCTTGACGTCGGCCAGGGGGGGTGACTGCGCCTGCAGGGCGCCGGTGATGACGATGTCGTCCACGTACCACCCTTCGTCTCCCTGCGTCCCGACCCACGAGCCGACCTCGTCGTACGACGAGTCGGTGTTGTCGAACTCCCAGGCCATCGCGATCCAGCGAATGCGAACCCGCTGACCGAGGAAGCCGGCCAGACTGAACTTCGTCTGCACCCACAGGTTGCCGGAGGAAGGCGACCTGCTCCCCGGAGCGCCGTGCCGACCTTGATCATCGGCGTTCGGGCACTGGAACGTGCTCGTCTGATCGCGCGGGTTGCCGCAGCTCGACCAGATGCCGCTCGGGTAGCACATGGTCTCGTGCACGCCGCGCGGCGCCGGCGGCGCCGTGCCGGTATCGGTCGGCGTCAGGTCGCAGTACGACAGCCCCCCACCGAACTGGGACCAGAGGTAAGGGATGTGGTCGTACACGTTCTGGAACGGCGCGAGCTTGTCCCACGGGCTCCAGTCGTCGATACCCGGGTTCGGGTTCCTGTCGGTCTGGATCTGCACGTCGCCGTAGTCGTTCGCATAGCCCGGTGGCAGGTTGTACCAGTTGTTATCCATCATCGCGGCGATGTGGTAGAACGACAGCTCGAGATCGGGGGGGTTCCGGCCGGAAATCGGCAGCGGCGTCAGGTTGATCGGGTTCGTCATGAACGCCGCCATCTGGCGGAAGCGCGTCGTGTCCAACAGCTTGTTCGCAAGGTCCAGGTGGTAGCCCCAGTGCAGCGAGTTGTCCCCGGCCTTGGCCTGGGCGTCGTTCACCGGCGTCTGGTGCTGCGGCAGATTCGGGCAGGTGGAAAGGGTCCCTGGCAGGCAGTGGATGTGCCAGTCCATGTCGTTGTCCGGGTCGATCTCGCACGCCGGGTCTTCGGGCGGGACGGTGTAGCCGGCGCAACCGACGGCCGCGAGCACGTTGAGGCCGCCCGGGGCCGTGCCCACCCACACGCCGATCGTGTCGTTCTTCACCCCCGTCGAGTTCAGGTTGCAGTAGGTCGGACCGGTCGGGTCGGTATCCCCCGCCTGGGTGACGACCTCGCAGCGGCTGTCGAGGGTGAACAGGCCGTCGTTGTCGCGATCGAGGTCGAACGTCTCTTTGATGGTCCCGTCATCTGTGTTGCCCGGGATGTTATCCGGTCCGTTCACCCTGGCGGGCAGACCGGCGGTCGGGGCGTCGATATCGAGGAGGATGGAGAAGGTCGACTTCCCTCCGACGCCCACCGCCTCGTTGCTCGTCAGGGTGACGAAGAAGTCTCCCTTCGCCGGATTGGTCCCGTCCGTGGTGCTCGTAGTCGGGGACACGATGAACTCGAACTCACCGGCGCCCGGCGGGGTGTTGATGCTCGGATCGGTGACCGTGTTCACCGAGCCCTGGGCGGGGATGGACGGGATCAGGATCGTCCCCTTGGTGATGCACGAGATGTCGGAGTCGGAGGTTCCGAGGATGAGCGTGACCCCGCTCACGCTGATGTTGCTGTTGTTCGTAACCTGGACGCCCATCCGCACCACTTCGCCGGCGTCCGCGAAGATGTCGTGGTCGCCATTGAGGTCCCTGGGGTTGAGCGGCAGGATGACCAGCTGCGGCAGAGGCACCCTCCTGCAGGAGACCGTGGTGGTGAAGGAGACCGCGTCGTCCGGGATGCCGTTGTTGTCGTCGTCCAGCGTCTCGGGCGAGTCGCAGATATCGCCGCGGCCGTCCTGATCGGTGTCGAGCTGATGGAACGTTCCCGGGATGATCGGTGGGTTCGCCCTGTTCGGGCAGTCGTCGACGTTGTCCGGCACTCCGTCGCCGTCGGCGTCGTCATTCACGACCCCGCAGGACCCGTCATTGACCAGTCCCTGCTTCTGGCAGGTTTGCGGACCCGGGCTAACGCAGGTCTGATTGCCCGGGCACTGGTTGGAGCCCGTGCAGAGGACGGTCGTGCTGACGTCGCAGTGGCCGACCTGCGGGCAGCAGATCTGTCCCACCGGGCAGGCGGCGTTGGTGTCGGCCGTGCAGAAGGTCTCGCTGATCAGGTTGCACGAACCGATCGCCAGGTTCGAGGGGCGCGCGTTCAGGCAATCGCCGTCGCAGGCGTCGCCGATGCCGTCCAGGTCGTGGTCAACCTGTCCGACGTTCGCGGTTCGCACGCAGTTGTCGAGCCGATCCTGGACGCCGTCGCCGTCGGTGTCGGTGTTGCCGTTGCACGCCGCCCCGAGGGTCGAGGAGCCGCCCGCCGGCACCTGCGCCGGGTTGTAGACGTCGGGGCAGTTGTCGATCGAGTTCACGATGCCGTCGAAGTCTATGTCGTCGAAGTCGCAGGCGTCGCCCACGCCGTCCGCGTCCGAATCAAGCTGGCTGGGGTTGTACACTCCCGGGCAGTTGTCGCAAAAACGGGATCCGACGTTGTCCCCATCGATGAAGCACGTCCCGGCACCGCACACCGCGGAGGTCGAGCAGGGTAATCCCGGCGTGGGGCCGCCGGAGCAGATGCCGTCCTCCTGGCCGGGATTGTAATCGAACGGGCAGTTGTCGGCCGAGGGGACGATGTGGTCGTTGTCCAGGTCGCCGAAGGAGTCCTCCCCCGGGGTGCCGTCGCCGTCGCCGTCGCACTCGGGGTCCAGGTAGTAGAACGTCATGTTCGAGTCGTTGAAACCGGTGAACAGGAGGTTGGCGTTGTCGAACAGGGCGCCGAGCGTGACGTTGCCTCTGAACAGGCCCGGGCTCCCCGCCACGGCTGGAATGTCGAACGATTTGCGCGGGTGTTTCGCCGCGACCGCGCCGGTCTGCACCTCGATGTTGTCGGAGTCGGTCACGCCGAACACCTTCACGCTCGATACGCCGGCGCGGCGCGGGTCGTCCACCGTCACCTCCACGGTGTCGTTGCACTCGTAGAGGTTCAGCCGGTCGACGACCAGCGTGGCGCACTGCTGGCCCGCCGGGTTCCCGGGCGTACCGAAGCGGTTGCAGGCCGGGGTGTGGGCCGGCACGAAGGCCCCCTCGTCGACGGGGTGCACCTCGTCCCACTCCAGGACCAGGTCGTCGAAACCGATCCCGTAGTCGTTCTTGCCGCCGGCGTTCTCCTGGACGATGAACCCCATGCCGATCTGCCAGCGGTTCTTGGCCGGGCCGGGCGAGAAGGAACCGGTGGGCTCGAACTGACCCTTGCCGAGGCTCATCTCGATGATACCGTCCTCGTACTCGAGCAGGCTCATGTCGAAGCTGCGGGCGGGGCCTTCCACCGTGTTCTTCTGGCAGCACGCCTGGGTGGGATCGATGTTGCAGGTGCAGCCCGGCGCCCCGATCACCGGCGCCCCCTTGCGGGGGTACGGCGTGAAGTCGGCTCCGCCGAGAGGGATCGGGCTCGTGCTGTCCGGGTTGGTGTTCTGCGTGAACCCGGTGAAGCCGGTCTCGTCCCCCGTGATCGTCTTGTTGAAAGCGAACGATCCGTCCGGATCGTCCAGCGGTCCGAAGGTCCTCGGATTTCCAAAGAGCGGATCGATGGGGTTCGAGTACTGATTGAACTGCGCCAGCTCGTAGATATCCTCGAACCGGACAGATCCGTAGAAATACGAGCAGATGAGACAGTTGCGCTGGTCGCTGTCGATGTCGTTGTCCAGATCGACGCCACCGCCGGCGTAGTAATACGTCTGGATATTCAGGTTGAATCCGAGGCGCTGGAACTCCACGGTATAGGGAAAGCCGCGTGCGTCGTTGACCTGGTTCACCTTCGCGATAATGGGCGACTCCAGGACGTCAAAGATGATTTCCTCGAAGTCGGGCGTCGATAGATCGGTCGGAATCGTGTAGTTGTCGCACGCGTTGGCGTTGGCCAGCGGAGTCGCCGGGTCGCCGTCGCCCGTGTGCCAGATGCCGGCGCCGCCGTTCTGGAACCAGGGGAGGCCGGTGTTGCCCGTGTCGAAGCGGGCCGTCTGGAATCCGCAGACGCCGGTGTGGAAGTTGCAGGTCCCGCCCGGGCAGTCGGCGACCGCGAAACACTGCTTTCCCGGCACCGTGCTGGTGCTGCTGCACACTCCGCCCCCCTTGTACTCCCACAGCGGATTCGGGCTGATGTTCCCCCGCTTGCTGAAGCTGGAGCGCAAGGGGAACCAGCCGCCGTCGTTCGTGTCGAAGTTCCAGGGCACTTTGTCCCCGGCGCTGGGGCCGGTCGCCGAGGCCAGGATGCCGCGGTCCAGCCGCCCGTTCGGGATGGTGTCCTCTCCCGGGTCCAGGTTATTGTTGTCGTTCAAGTCTTCACCGAGCGTGTTGCTCACCTTGCCGCTCGCGGTCCCGACCACGAACATGCTCGAGAAGGTGATGTCCTCGTCGGGGAAGAACAGCCCCTTGAACGGATCGATCTTGTCGGCCGCGTCGATCTGGAGATTGCGGTTGAAGTCGCGCACCTCACGGCCGCCGGCCGGGAAGTCGGTCGAATAGTGCAGCGTCTCGTTGTCGGCGTTGATGACGTTGCTGAAAGTGTAGGTCGTGCGCGAGAGCCGCACGCCGCGGGCGTTTCCGTCGAGCTGCAGGACCATGTCCACCTTGCGGCTCGCCACCGGGAGCGCGTTGGCCGCCGTCGGGTCGACGAACAGGGAGAACGTGATCCCCGTCCTCTGGCCGCCGGGGATCCGACCGATGTTCTTCGGCGAATCCAGGACACGGATGGCTCCCGCCCCGAGGCCGGTCGGCGTCAGGGTGGCCACGACGTCGTTCAGGTCGTCGGCCCGCTCGAAGTTCTGGATGGCCATCGAGTAGGTCACCCGCTCGTTGGCGTCCAGGTACTGGTCGCCGTCGCAGCCGCCGCCGATGAACGATGGCTGGTTGGTACGCCCGTTGATGTCGATCGCTCCCTGGATGATGTTCGGGGTGCACTGGAAGCGGGCGCTCGCGTCGGCGTTGCGCGGCGAGCTCGTGTACCGGACGAACACGTTTTGTCCGCTGTCCCCCTCGAGCACCCCGTTGTACTTCACCGCGGGCGACCCGAGCCGCGTCGGCAGCGGCGCCGAGCGGAAGTCGTGGCTGGTGCTGTAGGTTTCCGTGAAGGCGATCCCTTTCTCCTCGTCCAGCACGGTTCCGGCCGCGTTCACCACCTGGAAGACGACACTGCCGCTCACCGCTCCTGCCGACGCGGCGAGGGGATCCAGGACCGTGGCCGTCAGGCTGTCGGAGCAGGAATACTGGTACTTGTCGAGGCGCAGCGTGCTCCCCGGCAGGGAGTGCGACGAGCCGTTCCAACTCTGCGTCTGGCCGGCCGTCCCGAGCACCGGGCCGGCGATCACCAGCGCGAACGGCTGTCCACCCGCGTCCAGGAGGCCGTCGCCGTCCGTGTCCTCTCCAGTATCCAGCCGGCCGTTGCCGTTGGTGTCTTCATTGTGGCCATCCGGGGTGCCGTTGATCGCCGTGATCTGCCCGGCAATGAACCCGCCCGCGCCTCGTTTCACGCGGACTTTCCAGGTCCCGGTCGGGATCTGGTTGCCCGAGTTCGGCAGGAACCGGTTCACCAGAGTGGACACGTGCACCGCCTCGATGGTGTTGTATTTGTCGTGCACGGACGCCTGCGACACAGGGTGTCCATTCGACCACTGACCGAAGAGAATCGGCTGGCCCTGGATATAGACGTTGCCGTCGTAGACGACGTTGTCGCCGGTCGCCGCGATGTTGTTGTCCGGACCGGGAGACTCGACCTCCAGGTCGAGGTCGTTGACCAGGGCACCGCTGCCTAAGTTGGCCAGCGTCCCCAGGACCGTGCTCGGCGGGTCGGGCCAGGAGAGGGCGATGCGCAACTGTCCGTTCTCGATGAAGCGCGTTCCGCCGATCACGATCGAGTTGACGCCGTCGACGACGAACGATTTCTCGACGCAGCCGGCTCCCGTCGCGCAATTGATCGGCGACGTGTTGTTGATCGGCGCCTCGCCCGTCCCCAGCATGTCGTAGACGATGAGACCGGCCGCCGGGTACTCGATGGTGTCCGGCGAGCCGATGCCGCGCGTCGAAGGGTAGTTCGTGATCGGCAGGACCTGGTCCAGGACCGGCCGCCCGTACCCCTGTGTGTTGTTCCCCATGACGCCGACCGGAACGCCTGACACGCTTCCGAGGTCGGCGCCTCGGCTGTTGGCGATCAGCTTGTCGGTGGCCGTGGCCTGCTGGCTGTTCGAGATGGACTCCTGGTCGAGGCTGTTGGCGCTCGCCACCAGGGCGGCGCGCACCAGGCTGCCGGACAGCCTGGGCATGCGATCGCCCGCCTGCCGCGTCGCCGTCGGGTAGAAGCCCTGGGCGAAGTAGTCGCGGACCACGGCACCGGCCGCCGTCGCGAATCCCGCCGAGAACGAGGTCCCCCAGTTCCCGTCGTCGATCTCGTTCTCGACCGGGCCAATGTTGTCGTTGTCATGGCTGCGGTTGGTCGCCGCCGCCTGGAACAGCGGGTAGGCGAACACGCCCGTACCGTCGATACCCACCGTCATCAGAAGGGGTGCTGTGCGCAGCGACGCCGCGGTGGCCGGGCCGTGCGAGGTGATGTTGTAGTCGTTCTCTTCCTGGTTGAGGGTGCCGTTCACCGTCCAGATGTCGGAGAAGGTGGCGCCGACGGTGACGCTGTTCTTGGCGGTCGCCGGCGGCGGAATCTGCATGGGCCGTGGGTTGTTGGGATTATCATCGACGGTGGTGCCGTCGAACATGTCCGGCCAGATGATGTTTGTGTTCGGATCGCCCGGATCGGTGCCCTGGCTCCCCACCGGGCTGAACACCATGTAGTCCCGGTTGTTCACCAGGAAGGTGTCGATCTGCTGCGCCTCCAGGCTGTACATCCCGTTCTCGGTGTTGTTCAGGGCGTTGTCCCAGTTCGGCACGCCGAACGGCAGGACCTGCAGGTGGACTTCCTCACCCCCGCCCGTCACTCCGGCGCACGCTCCGGTGCCGCCGGTCTTCGGGCAGATAGCCGAGTTCAGGCGGTCCAGCAGATTGCCGGGGTTGACGCTGCCGCCGACTTCGACCAGCTCGGTCGTGAGGCAGCGGCTCGGGAGCCCCGCGTCCTGCATGATGATGCGCGAGCCCCGCGCCAGGGCGTCCAGGCTGATGTTCGACAGCGGCACGCCGTCCGCCGGGTCCACCGCCTTGGAGTAGGTCAGTCCGAAGTCGCCCGGCGCGCCGGCGATGATGCCGGCCACGACGTTGCCGTGCGTGTTGGCCCCCGAGAGCAGGGCGTCGCACGACGTCCCGTTGTCCTCGACGTTCTGGATCGCGTGCACCTTGCGGTGTGCCGTGCCGATCGGATGCGTGGCGTCGCTCACCTGCGTCAGCGTGTGCGAGAAGTGCACGGCGTCGGTCGAAATACCGTTGTCGGTCACGGCCACGATCTGCGGAGGGACCGCCGCAGTGTCGTTGTTATATTTCTGCAGCGCACAGACCCCCCCCGGAAACGGACCGGTGCAGGTGCCGGCGGCTGCCCCCGTGCAGCAGGCCGTCGGGTTGCCGGCCGCGAGACACTGGGCGTTATTGGTGCAGTCGTTGTTGGTCGCGCAGATCCTGGCCGGGGCCTGCGTGCACAGCAGCGCGCCGCTGCCGCCGCCGTCGATCCCGATATCCTGGAACGGCCGCGAGATGTTGTAGCTCTCCTCCGTGTTGCCGATCATGATGATCGTCGGCACCTCGGAGTTGGTCAGGACGAACTCCGGCACCTCGGTGAGGAATTCGACGGCGTCGTCGCCCGCCAGTTTCGCAAGGTCGGCCCGGGACGCCTTCACGCGCAGCAGGTGCCCGTCCATGCTGTAGTCGCTGACGTTCGCATCACCCACCAGATGCGCCAGGCGACCCTTGGCCTCCTGGGCGTCCTCTCCGTTCCACAGCTTCACCTGCAGGTCCAGGACGGTGCTCTTGGCACGGCTCGCCTGGATCAGGGGCATCTGCCCGATCGCGGGATCGAGCTTGAACGCCGCGCGATACGCCGCCGTCCCCTCGACGAACGACTGCGCGGCGAGGCGCGCCAACTGCCCCGCCGTTCCCTTCACCAGCATGCCGCGGTCCGGGACCTGTCCCAGGACGCGGCCGTAGCGGCCCACTTCGGAGGCGATCTGGTCGTAGCCCTGGCTCTTCACCGACGCCTCGTCGATCTGGATGATGTTCACGCCGTCCTGCAGGCTGCCCTTGGGGTGGTTCCGGAATCCCGGTCCCGCGCCCTTGAATTCGGCCGGCAGCCGGTCGAGCACCGCGGACGGGTTCTTCAGATCGAGATAGCCGACGGTCGTGGCGACGAGACCGCGCGCGTTCCCACGCGGGTCCGCCTTGAAATCGCGACCGAACGGCGTCAAGCCGTCCGGACGGGGTTGGGCCGTCATGCGGGGATGCTGGCGGTACCATCTCTGGTTCGCCGCGGCATCCGCCTGTGATGCGGCATTTTGCGACTGCACCTGGTGCCCGTCGCGGCCCGCCCAGTTGATGGCGGCCGGGACGATAAGCAGCAGCGAGAGGCACACGCCCGCGACGACGACGCCACGGATCCCGTTACGGAACGTACTGCAGTTCATCGAAAACCTCCCCAAATGGGAAGAGGCGCCCGGCAGGTCACGGTGGCGCCTGTTCAACGAAGACAGCTTTGAGTCCTCATCCGATAGCAGAAAGACTTGCCCCTCGAACCTTCTTCTGTCCGCCGTTCCCGGGCGACGGCTGCCTCTACCGGAACCGGCAATAATCCAGAGTTGGCCTATCTGATACGGTGCGAGGGTGGGGTTGTCAACTTGATTCTTGAGCGATGAGAACCGGTTTTACGATGAGAAATGCGCTTACAGCAATCGGACAACTTCCTGAGCAGTCAATCCTTTCTCTCGAATGACTATGGGGCATTGTCACAACGCCAATGCACCCGGAGGGGAGGACAGGACCGTGCGGCGGACGGTGACTCAGCGACCGTTGCTGCGGACGTAAGCCGCCGTCAGGGCCGCCTCGCGGAGTCTCTCGGAATCGACCTCGAGACGTCGCAGGCGCTCGCGCAGCTGCCCGGCGCGGGCCCCGTCCACGACGCCCTTGAGGTTGACGCGGACCGTGAGAATGCCGCCCCGCAGCCCGGCGTAGGCCAGAAGAGCCGCCGTGCCTACGTCGCTGACGACGTTGACGTTCCCCTTGCTCGCCAGCTCGGCGGCCATCTCCAGGAGTGCGGCGCAGGCGTCGGCGGTGGCGAGCGGGGTCTCGATGGCGAACAGGTTCGCCCGCGCGAGCGCCTCGGAACGGGCCCGCTTCTCGGCGTCGGTAGCCTTCGGCAGGCGCAGGGCGCGCACCACCTCGTCGTACGCCTGGGCGTCCCGGTCGACCAGAGCCAGGAGATCCCGGCGCAGCCCCTCGGATCGCGCGCGGATCTCCCGTACGGCCTCGTCGTGCGCCCGGTAGGGCTCCCGCCCGATCGTCAGATCGCACGTCATCTGTACGAGGGCGGCCGCCATCGCCCCGGCCTGGGCCGAGGCGCTGCCGCCACCCGGCGTCGGCGTCGCGGCGGCGAGCGCCTCCGTGAACTGCTCCAGTGTCATTCTGGACAACATCGCTCCGTCTCCTCGCAACCGATGCACCAGACGCACGAGCCATCTGGCCAGTGCCCGACCCGCCGTCGGCATGGAAATTTACGGTCCTGTCCCCGGGCTGTCAAGGTCGGAATCCGCCGGAAGTCTTGTCCGTCACCGCGTTTCCGGCAGGGGTGCCCGGCGCTCCGCCCGCGATCGCGCCGTCCTCGACCACCACCCGCCCGTTCTTCACGACGGTGCGGCAGTGGTTCACCCCGAAATGGTAGACCAGATGGAGGTGGTTCGGGACATCCAGAACCTGCGCGTCGGCCGTCTTCCCGACCTCCAGACTCCCGGCTGTCTGCGCCAGTCCAAGGGCGTAGGCCGCGTTCAGCGTCGCCGCCACGATCGCCTCGGCCGCCGACAGACCGAAGTTCAGACAGGCGAGCGGCAGGATCGCCGGCATCGCTTCCGTCGGGCAGGTCCCCGGGTTGAAATCGGTTGCCACCGCCACCGGCACCTGGGCATCCACCAGCCTGCGGCCGAGACCCGAGCCGGGCACGCGCAGGAAAAAGGCGGCGCCGGGGAGGAGGACGGCCGCGGTGGGCGAGCCCGCGAGGGCGCGGATCCCCGCCTCGCCCGCGTGCTCGAGGTGGTCGGCGGAGGCGGCCCGAAGACGCGCCGCCAGGTGGGCCCCGCCCGAATCGGACAGCTGGTCGGCATGCACGCGCAGACCGAGCCCGCACTTCGCCGCAGCCGTGAGGATCGCCTCCGCTTCCCCGGGGGTGAAGGCGATCTCCTCGACAAAGACGTCGCAGAAGCGGGCGAGGCTCTGACGCGCCACCTCGGGGATCATCCGATCGATGATCTCGCGCACGTAGCCGTCGCGGTCGCTCCTGTACTCCTTCGGCACCGCGTGGGCCCCCAGGAACGTCGGCACGATATCGACCGGGTGGATGCCATCGAGCGCCTTCAGCACCCGCAGCTGCTTGAGCTCGTCGTCCAGCGTCAGGCCGTAGCCGCTCTTGGCTTCGACCGTGGTCGTGCCGTGCAGGAGCATGCGGTTCAGGCGTGTCTTTCCGAGATCGACGAGAGCGTCGTACGAAGTCCGCCGCGTGGCCTCGACGGTGGACAGGATTCCGCCCCCCTGCGCCGCGATCGCCTCGTAGCGCGCGCCCTGCAGACGCAGCGAGAACTCGCGCTCGCGGCTGCCGGCGAACGGCAGGTGGGTATGCGGATCGACGAAGCCCGGCAGGACGGTGCGGCCGGTTGCGTCGATCTCGACGCCGCTCCTCTCGAGCCGGACCTGGCGCCGGTAATCGCGCTCGTCCCCCACGAACACGACGACTCCGTCGCGGGACGCGACGCAGCCGTGCTCGACGATTCCGAGGTCCCCCTGGGCGGCGCCCCGCCGGGGGGCGCCCCCGCCCACGGTCACGAGCTCGTTGGCGTCGACGATGGCCAGATCGGCTTCGATCAGCGGGCTTCTCCGGCGGGCGGCTTCTTCATGAACCGCAGTCGATCCTCGACCTCCTCTTCCTTCTTGTGCATGTCGAGGAGTCGCAGGTGCTGCTCGACGGCGGAGCGGACGCGCTGCTCGAAGGCGTCGCGCTCGACGCGCAGATTCTGGATCATCCCTTCGATCTGGCCCGCCTTGCGCGCCGCCTGGTCCAGGAGCTGCCCGCCCTTGATCTCGGCTTCCTTGATGATGAGCTGCGCCTCCTTGCGGGCCTCCTCCTTCATGTCCTCGGCCAGCTTCTGGGCGGTCACGAGGGTGTCCTTCAGGATCCGCTCGCGCTCCTTGTAGTCGGCGATGCCGGCCTTGATCTGGGACAGGTCCTCTTTCAGGGCATTGTTCTCGATCACGAGCTTCTCGAACTCGCCCGAGACGAGGTTGAGGAAGGACCTCACCTCCTCCGGGTCGAAGCCCCGCATCCTCTTCGCGAAGCGGTGGCTGTTGATGTCGATCGGAGTGATCTTCATGCCTCTCTCCTTTCTCCGAACAGGGCGCGTCCGACACGCACCATCGTCGCCCCTTCCTCGATGGCCACCTCGAAATCCTCCGTCATCCCCATCGACAGGTGCCGCAGGGAAAGCCCGGGGTGCCGCTCCTGCGCCTCGTGGAGGAGCTCGCGCATTCTCCGGAAGAAGGGCCGGCTCCTGCCCGGATCCGGATCGTAGGGCGGCAGGATCATGAACCCGGCGAGCGCAACACTCCTCAGGCCGGCCGCCGTCTCGAGGATCCGATCCAGGTCCTCGGTCCGCGCCCCGGACTTGGTCGCCTCACCGGCCAGATTGACCTGCGCCATCGCCGTCATCCGCCGGCCTTCCCGCTCCGCGGCGCGCTCCAGCCGCTCGAGGGTCTCGACCGAATCGATCGAGTGCACGACCTGGAACAGCCGGGCGGCGTGATTCGCCTTGTTCGCCTGCAGGTGCCCGACCAGGTGCCAGCGCACCGTTCCCGGAAGGAGGGGCGCCTTGTCGCGCGCCTCCTGCACCCGGTTCTCGCCGAGATCGGCCAGACCGGCCTGGACGGCTTCCAGGATTCGATCCGGCGGGACGGTCTTGCTCACGCCCACGAGCGTGACCGATTCCGGATCGCGCCCGGCGCGGCCCGCCGCGGCCGCGATCCGCTCGCGGATCCCCTGCAATCGATCCGCTGTCGCGCCCGGCGCCATAGACAACAAATATAGCGGCCCCCGGCCGCCTGTCAAACCGCCGGCGCTCCCGGGCGTCGATCAGGCGAGGCGAGGCTGGAACGGAAGGGGCGGCAGATCCCGCAGCGCCTCCGGAAGGGGACCCGAGCTGTCGCGCAGGTCCATGGCGCGGTTCGCCAGCGCATCGGCCTCGACGTTCCGCTCGCGCGGGACGTGCTCGAGAACGACGGAGGGGACGGACGTCATCAGCCGGCGGGCGGCGGCGTGCAGCACTTGAAGCCCGGGATGCTTGACGCGGTACTCGCCCCGCATCTGCCTGACGAGGAGCTCCGAGTCCGACAGGACCCGCAGCGCCGCGGCATCGTGGGCCCGGGCGTACTCCAGAAGAGCCAGCAGGGCCGCGTACTCCGCCGTGTTGTTGGTCGCGGTGCCGAGGTAACCGTACAGCTGCGCCACCACCCGCCCCTCCTCGTCCTCGACGTGGACCCCGTACCCTGCCGGGCCGGGGTTGCCGCGCGCTCCGCCATCGATGTGGGCGACGAGACCGCCGCCGGACGTCCGGGCGGTCGCGCGCTTGCGGGTGGCGGCGGGCCGGCGGCGACGCGTCACTGGACAGTCGTCTCGGCGGCCGCGACGGTCGCCCGCGGCGGATCGTCGGGAACGTACAGGAAGCGCTTGCAGGAGTCGCAGGCGATCAGACCGGTCGCCCGGCGGACCTGCTGGATGAGCTTCGGCATGACGCGCACGTGGCACCCGCCGCAGCGCTCGTCGCGGACCGCCACGAGGGCCAGGCCCTTGCGCTGGCGCGCCACCTTGAGAAACGGGTTCAGGTAGTCGGCGGAGATGCCGGTCTCGAGCGCCCGCCGCTCCTCGTCCAGGGACGCGGCCCGCGCCTTCAGCTCCTGAGCCTCGGCGTCGAGCCGCGCCTTTCCCTGCGAGGTCTCGCGGCGCCGCCGCTCGAGCGTTTCCTCCAGGGAGCGCACGGCGACGTTGCGCTTCTCGCTCTCCTCCATCTCCAGGAGGATCCTTTCATCGAGGGCGGCGCGCTCCTTCCTGCACCCCTCGATCTCGTGCAGCATCGCCTGGTACTCCTTGTTGGTCTTCACGTCGAGGAGCTGAGCCTGATACTTGGCGATCTTCGTCTCGATCCCCATCAGCTCCATCTCCAGGCGTCTGCGGTCCTTGCCGAGCTCCTGGACGCGCCCGCGTTCGATCTCGATGTCTTTCTGCGCGGCGAGCAGCTCCTTCTCGAGCCGGGCCACCTCGACGGGGATGGCGCCGACCTTCTCCTGCACCGCCTCGATTTCCGAGATGATGTCCTGCACGCGCACCAGGCGCTTCATGTCGTCGTTCATGATCTCGATCCACCGGGCACAAAAAAAGGGGTGCCTCCCGAAGGAAGCACCCCGGAGGCGGTCCGCCCGCGGGACAGACCGCGGGGGCGGCCGGGCCAGGCCGACCTCGCGATCGACAGGATCACTGGCGGACTCTTCATCACGGGACGCCCCTGGCAGAATCGCTTCGCCGAAGAATCGGGATTATAGCACGCGCGTGTTACCATCCCGCGCCCGTCGCAGCGCGCGCTCCTGGCCCGTCCGGGGAACCGCCGCCCATGAAAAAAGACGACAACGAACCCCGCGCTCCGACGGGAGACGTGACCGTCGCCGCCTGCGTGGCCCGGTCCGAGGGCCACATCCTGAAACCCTGATTGACATAGCAAAACGCATGGTATCCTCTCCGAATCCCACGGAGCGGAGGGGCATGGCGCGCACGGCGGACGTGGTCATCATCGGCGGCGGGATCCAGGGGGCGTCCATCGCCTACCACCTGACCCGGAGCGCCGGGACGGACGTCGTGGTCCTCGAGAAGAACACCCTGGCGTCCGGCTGCAGCGGTCGCACCGGCGGGATGATCCGGCAGCACTACTCGACCGATCTCGTCACCGAGATCGCCCGGCAGGGGCGCGACTTCTTCGCGACGTTCGACGCCGTCGTGGGCGGACACTCCGGCTGGGTGCAGTGCGGTCTCGTCTACATGGTCACGGACAAGGACGTGGAGGCGCTCGAGCACAATATCGCCCTCGGGCGGAGGCACGGCGTGCCCACGCGCCTGATCGACGAGACCGAGGCGCGGGAGCGCGTGCCGGGCTTGAACACCGAGGGCGCGGTCAGGTTCGGGTTCGAGGAGAACGCCGGATACGGCGACGGTTACGGCTCGACCGTCGCCTTCGCCGGCCGCGCGAAGGAGAGGGGCGCGACGATACTCCAGAACACGCCGGCGACCGGTCTCGTCCTGGACAACGGCCGGATCGCGGGCGTCGTCACGCCTCACGAGACCATCGCGACCCGCACGGTCGTCAACGCGGCCGGACCCTGGGCCGACCGGGTCGGACGGTGGGTCAGCCTCGAGCTTCCCCTCAGGCTCGAGCTGATCGAGGAGGCGGTCATCCGTGTGCAGGCGCCCGACACGTATCCTATCGACACGCCGAGCGTCTACGATTTCGTCAACGGCCTGTCCTTCCGGCCCGAGGGGACCGGCCACACGGTCGTCGCCGAAGGCAGCTCCTACTTCAAGGGCAGCCTCGACCCCGACGCCTATCCCACGCAACCCTCCGATCGCTACATCGAGGATGTCTCGGTCCGGCTGGCCCGCGCCATGCCGCGCCTGGCGAGCGGCACGCCGAGGGGCGGGTGGGCGGGACTTCTCGAGGGGACACCCGACTTCCACCCGGTGATGGGAATCGCGCCCGGGGTCGAGGGGCTGATCCTCTGCTACGGCTTCTCGGGGCACGGTTTCAAGGAGGCCCCGGTGACCGGCCGCCTCATCGCGGAGCTGATCCTGAACGGGACGCCGAGCCTGGACATCACACCCCTGTCCTTCGAGCGCTTCGCCAGAGGACAGCTCCTCCGATCGATGTACAAAGACGACCCGATCATGGCCTGAGAATGACGGGCACGGGCACCCCCCACGCGTTCGACGTCGTCGTCATCGGCGGCGGGCACAACGGTCTGGTGACCGCGGGGTTCCTCGCCCGCGCCGGCCTCCAGGTCTGCGTCCTGGAGCGCCGCGGCCTGGTCGGCGGCGCCTGCGTCACCGAGGAGATCGCCCCCGGATTCCGCGCCTCGACCGCCGCCTACATCGCCAGCATGATGCGTCCGGAGGTCATCCGCGAGCTGGGCCTTTCGAAGTACGGCCTGAGGATGACGCCGTGCGACCCGCTCCTGTTCGTTCCCAGCCGCAGCGGCCGGCCGCTGTTCATGTACCAGGACGCCCGCAGGACCGCGGCCGGAATCGAAGCGATCTCGGCGCGCGACGCCCGCGCCTATCTCGAGTTCGACGCCGAGATCAAGAGGCTGGCGGCGTATCTGGAGGTGTTCTTCCTGGAGCCGCCCCCGGCGCTCGACCACGGACTGGCGTCGCTCAAGGACCTGGCCCGTCTCGGCCTGCGGATGCGCAGGCTGACCGAGGAGGACGCGGGGCGTCTGATGCAGTTCCTGACCGCCAGCGTCGCGGACCTCGTGGACGCGCGCTTCGAGACCGACGAGGTGAAGAACCTGATCGGCTGCTCCAACGTCCTCGGGGCGCACAACGGACCGATGACCCCCTGCTCCGCCTCCGGCCTGATGTTCCACAGCATGTCGGGAGGCGACGAGGTGTCCCAGGGTTACATGGGGCACGTGCACGGCGGGATGGGGACGATCAGCGAGGCGCTCGCGAAGGCCGCCCGCTCGTTCGGGGCCGTCATACGGACCGGCGCCGAAGTGGCGCGGATCACGGTGGCCAACGGCCGGGCCACGGGTGTCGTGCTGGCGTCAGGGGAGGAGATCCGCGCCCGGGCCGTGGCCAGCAACGCCGATCCCAAGCGCACCTTCCTGAAGCTCCTGGAGGAGCGCCAGGTCGAGGGGCGCTTCCTCGAGGACGTCCGGCGGATCAAGATGGCCGGCCCGTGCGCCAAGATCAACTTCGCCTTGTCCACGGCACCCATCCTGACCCAATGGCCGAAGGGAATCCTGTCGCCCGCCGAGAAGTCCGACTTCACGGTGTGCCACGGCGTCGATTACCACGAGCGGGCCTGGGACGAGTGCAAGCACGGCATGCCCTCGAGCGAGCCGTACGTCGATTGCGTGGTGCCGACCCATGTCGACCCGACCCTGGCCCCAAAGGGCCAAGCCGTCCTGACCGCCTTCGTGCAGTACGCCCCCTATCATCTTGATAAAGGCGACTGGGCGACCGAGCGCGACCGGCTCGCCGACCGGGTGACCGACACCATCGACGAGGTCGCGCCCGGCTTCAAGCGGTCGATTCTGGAGCGCGATATCCTGTCGCCGGTCGACCTCGAGAGCCGCTTCGGGCTGACGGAGGGGAACATCTTCCACGGCGACCTGAACCTGGGCCAGCTCTTCCTCGGTCGCCCCGTGCCGGGCTGGGCCCGCTACCGCACCCCCGTGCGCGGTCTCTACCTGTGCGGCGCCGGGGTCCATCCCGGAGGGGGCGTCACCGGGGCGCCTGGCTACAACGCCTCGCGGCAGATCCTCAAGGACTGGAAGACGAAGCAGCTGCGCTGAGGCGCGTCACAGTCTGCCTCGCCCCCCTTCCCAATCATCCGTGGTAAGCTGTTGGGCAACAGATTTTCCTTGAATGATTGGCGAGAGTATCGTAGTTAGGCAGTGATGAGTACCTTCGAGGGTGAGGCAGCCGGTGTCAAGCCTATGACACTTCGGCACGGCCAATTCCACCGACAGCCGTACTGTGGAGCACGCTAGTGGTAAAGCGCGGGCATCTTTATTTTCATGCTCCTTGCTTCGACGGCATAGCCTCCGCTGTGGTCGCGCTCGATTTTCTGGAACGAGTCGATAGTTGGCGCGACACCACCCTTCATACCGTCAACTACCATCTCCGCGAGGATTGGCTCTCCTCCAGGCTGGACATGCCCTGCGCGATCGTGGATTTCCTTTTCCACCCGGCCGCCTCATTCTGGGCCGACCATCACTCGACGTCATTCTTGACCGACTCTGCCCGGAGCGAGTTTCACTCTCACCCAAACCCTCGGCGTTTTTACGACGAATCTGCAGATTCATGCGCTGGTTTGATCCAGGAGCACCTTGAGAAGGATTTCGGTTACCGCAATCCTGGCTATGACGAGTTGGTGAGATGGGCGGACAAGACCGATGCCGCTCGTTACGAAACCGTCGAGGAAGCGATCTTCCCGACCTCTCCGGCGCTCATCATCAATCTCACGCTCGCTCAGGGGCGCAACGAAGACCTTTCAAGACGCCTAGTTCGCGGATTGCGAACTTCCACTCTGGTCGAGGTGGCCGCTTGGCGGGAAATCCGGACAAAGTACGCTCAGATACTTGCCCTGCTGCACAGCGGCCTCGATCGATTCAAGCAGTCCGCGTCGATCGTTTCGGGAATCGTCAAGTTTGACGTCAATGGAGAGGGAACTATCATCAGCCGGTATGCCCCTTATTATTTCTTCCCGCGAGCGCTCTACTCGGCCGGAGTCGTCCGCTCATCCGCTGGAAGCAAGATTACAGTGATGAGGAACCCCTGGTTGAACTTTCAAAGTCCACATCTAGGCAAAATATGCGAGAAATATGGGGGGGGAGGCCATCAGCGCATTGGAGGGATCCTCCTTCCCAAGGAACGTGCGCAGGAGGCGAGCTCGCTGCTCAACAATGTGGTGGCAGACATTGTGGCGCAGGGGTCCTCCAAATCGACGCAGCTTCTTGAAGACCGAGTTGCCTCATTCTCAGATGGGGAGTCGGGGGAAGACCTCAAAACCGCAACGAGCGCGGCGGTCGGCGTGAAGAATTCGGGCGGGAGTCGGCGCTAATCGACCTCCCCGCGCTCTAGAAGCTGTTCATTTCCAACTCAAACCTGCATGACCGCCCACAGAGTATTGGAGCGCGCGGAGATCGGATCATGATCGAGCGGTTCAATTTCTACGATATCTATGGTTATTTCCTCCCGGGCATTTCAGCCCTGGCTTTGCTTCTGTGGCCATTTCGCACCAAGCTGGGCGCTTGGGCTCCGGCAGATGTTGGCTCGACATTGGTCGCTTTGATTATCGGATACATCGTCGGACACTTCTTGCATGACCTTTCGCAGTGTGCCTTTGACTATGGAATCAGAATAACGGGAAACTCTCCAGGTCCGAGACATCAAAGTTCTCGCGGGCGTCGAGGTCGCTTCCCGCACGATGCTTTCCTCGATGAGGACGACGCGACTCTAAGTCCGCAGCTTAAAGCGAGATTAAAGGCCCGAATCAGAAGCTCCTTCAATCTGGACGTGGACGCCTCCAGTAACCGTGAAGGCATACGGCAGGAGGCGTTCTTTCTATGCCGAAGAACTCTGCAAACAAAACACTCCGTGTCCTACGCGGAGCAATTCCAAGGCATGTACAGCTTGCTTCGGGGCATGACGGGTGTGTGCTGGCTGTACTTCTTCTACTACTCGGGTTGGATTTTCAACCAGATGATCGGAAAGGGGCGTGTGCCGGCCGCATTTCTGACGGTCATTGCGGGGGTTATCGCTCTCGCGTTTGTATTCTTCGAGGGGTGGTCGCCCGGCAAAGGCCGCCTCCAGAGATTGCTTCGCAAGAGGCCGTTCGAAAACCCTCTTGGGGTTGCATACTGGGCTCTATGTGCCTTCCTTCTCTTTTTCGCCGTCTGGGACCCGTTCGAGGTGGGGTGGGTGGCCGGCACGTGGAAACTCGCCGCTATTTGCGCGGTACTCGTACTGTTCGGTGTCAGGTTTAAGGCGGCGTTCCGGAAGTTTGCCAGGCGGTTTGCTGAAACCGTCTATCGGGATTTTTCGATCAGCGAGGCAACGGAGAAATAAACTCTTGGATTGTTAGATGCCGCCCAGCGATCCGCGACATCAAGCGCGATGAAGAGGTCGCGTGAGGCAGGTCGGTCCTCCCGAGCCCTTGAGGGAGATTTCCTTCCCCTCGTACACGGTGACCTCGCACCCGGCTGTCTCGAGCAGGCGCCTGGTCCGGGGGTTTCCCTGCAGCATGATGCACCGGCCGGGTGCCGTGGCCAGGACGTTGCAGCCCATCGAGGCAAACTCCTCGTCGGGGACTTCGAGAATCTCGGTGCCGCGGGACAGCAGCCACTGCCGGAACGGAGCCGGCAGGAGCCGGGAGTACGCGAGGACGAGATCGATGTCGATCGGGCTCAGCAGCGACATGAGATGGAGTACGTCGTCCGGACCGCTCCAGTGCGGCAGGGGCACCGGGATCAGATCGTCCACCCCGCCCGCCAGGATCTCCCGGAGCTGGCGGATCCCCTCTTCATTCGTCCGGTATCCCTGACCGACCGCCACGGTCCTCGCGTCGAGGAAGACCACATCCCCCCCTTCCAGCCTGCCTTCGTCCTCGATGCGACCCGCGATCGGGATTCCCGCCGTTTCGAAATAGCGGGCGGCGGCCCTCGGCTCGTGGCGCCGTTGCGCCTTCCCCATGTTGCACAAGATCGCGCCCCGCTCCGACACGACGACGGCGTCGCGGACGTAGATTGAATCCAGGCCGGTCTCTTCGTCGCGCGGCAGAAACAGGATCTCGGCCCCGGACCCGCCGAGGAGCTCGGCGAAACGCTCATGCTCCGCGGCCGCCTTGCGGAGATCCGGGCGGGCGGTGAAGCGGAGGTCCCGCCACTGCGCCTCGATCTGGCGCTCATCCACGAAGGCGTCCTGCGGACGCTTGAGAAGGAGGCGGCGGATTGTCGCGACCTCGGAATGGCCGCCCGTAGTGCTCATTGCATCCGCACCATGACGAGAGTCCTGCACCCGCAGGGGTTCTGCGGTGGGGCCACCTGGATTCGAACCAGGGACCAACTGATTATGAGTCCTGGCTACGAAAATGTAGCCCTGACGTCTGGGCCCACCATCGGGGAGTTCCTCGACTTGTTCGCTGCTCGCTACGTCCCGTTGGCCCACGACCGCGATACTACCGCTACCCAATCCGGGTGATCAACCGGCTGATGGGCGCTCTGCAACTGCGTGACGTCACCGCGGAGCACATCGAAGCGTTCCGTGCGTAGCGGCTCACCGAAGGTGCGTCGAAGCCGACCGTCAATCGCAACGTGGCGGTCCTGTCGCGGATCTTGCAGATCGCCCGGGACTGGCGCTACATCGACTCGATCCCCCGCGTGAAGGCCTTCAAGGAAAATCGCGGACGAACGCGTTTCCTGCCCGGTGACGAAGCGGCGCGACTCGTTGCGGCAATCCGCGACGACCTGCGCCCACTCATTCAATTCCTGATCAGCACCGGCTGCCGGCGAGGAGAAGCGTTGGCGCTCGACTGGGATCGCGTCGACCTGATCAATCGGCGCGTCACGTTCACGCACACGAAGTCGGGTCATTCACGAACGATCCCGCTTTCGAAGACGTTGACGGAGGCCTTGTCTGCCTTGCCGTCGCATGAAGGCCGCGCGTTCCTGATCACTGGGAGCCAGATCCGGAAGCCCTTGGCCGCGGCGCTGGTGAAAGCGGGGATCAAGGGCTGCGTCCTGCATACGTTGAGACGCAGCGCCCCGTCCCTGATGGCGCAATCGAACGTGCCTATGCAGAAGATAGCGGAAGTCCTGGGACACCGGAGCTTGATCACGACCCGGCGGTATGCCCATCTTCAGACGGACGATCTGATCGATGCAGTGACGGCGGTTGAGATGGCCTTGACTTCAGATCCCACCGGCCGTAGCTCCTCCTCTCGATAAAGGAGGTGGGCGATGTCGAAACCGAAATCGAACGGTCGTGAACGGTGGGGGCGGTGCCACAAGATTCTGACCCCGGGGGCGTTCAGTCCTTCCCGGTGCGGCAAGGTGGGCAAGTGGTGTAGGGAGTGCTTCCGCGCGTACCGGAAGGCGAAGAAGGGCGCCAACCCGACCGCGAAGAAAGTTGCCCCGCGCAAGGTCAAGAAGGCGCCTCAGGCTTCCGCCGCGACGACGTAGCCGCACAACCCGCCCGATTCAGCCGCGATCTCGGCCGTCCTGTCCGGGGTCGTGGTGAGTAGGCCAGCTTTCCGAGTCTCCCCCTGACGGCGCATCAGGAGTCTCCAAGCTCGGGTACAATGCGCCATCCATGATCGATCCGAACACACTACCCGCCGTGGAGTTCAACAAGTCAGCGGACGGTAGCTGGTCGATTAGGGCTACCGATCCTGACGGTCTCCGGCAGAAGCTTGGAGAAGACCTTTTCGGTTCCATCGCCTGTTGCTTTGCTCAGGCCGACCGAATCAACAGCCTTGTCTACTTGATGTCCCTTTCGCGGACCACCGATCCCGAGGACTCTGTTGCGTCCCGACGAAACTTCACCACGTTCTACTTCTTTCTCGTCGGCACGCTGAAGGAGCTTAGCTTGGAACTCGGAAGACTGCGGGGGATTCTGTGCCGGCGCTCCATCTGGGATAAAGCCGCGTGGGGCGGAGGCCTAAAGAAGTTTGAGGAATGGGGTAACAAGCACGACAATTCCGAGCTTAGGAACCAACTTTCCTTCCACGTCTCATCCGAGGAGTTGCGGAGGGGCGCTCGTCTCCTTAGTGCCGGAGATGCGGAGATTCTGATTGAAGGTGACGGACCCAAGAGGAAGAACTCATGGTGCCGTGTGGCGACGTTGGCGCTCTTCCGTGCGCTCGAAGAAAAGGTCCAAGATTTTGATGCCACCGTCGCCGACCCCGCTGATCTAATGGATGTGAGCACTCCCTTGGAGCAGGAACTATTGAGAATTCTCAAGATCCTCGGCCTGATGCCGACGGCTACACCATGAAACCGATCCGGGCTCTCTCGTGCGTCGTATTCGCGGTGGTGACAGTTGCTGCCGGGTCGCCGCGGCCTTCTTCGCGGGTGATCATTCCCGATGCCCTAGCGAGTATCGGTGCGACTGTGGTTGATGGAAAGGGAGATGAAATCGGCTGGACCTTCTTCGTTCTCGATTGTCATACCGGCGGTTGTGCCTTGAGCACTTCGACCTTTATGTCGTCGGATCGAATCGTGAACGGCGCGTCCTCAGCGTCATGTGCCCCGATGCAAGGGATCACGTCTACAGCCGACAGCACCCTCTACGTCTCGGTGAAGGATCGGACGATTACGACCGGCTCCGGCTTCACTCTGGACGGTTGCGACGGGCTAACGCGCCTGAAGCTCGAATTCGAATTCGCTCCGGTTAGCTCCGGCAAATACAAAACGCTCAAGACCTTCAGCGGGCTCCTCGTTCGAGATAAAGACGGTTCGGTACAGGCGCACATTCTCCCGCTGAAGTCCGATCATCCGCGGTCGGTGGACCTTCCGACACTGCCTGAGTAGCGGATGCGGACCTGGGCGGAGTAGGACTACAGCTACACTGTCCTCCCCCGCGGTGTCGCCCAGGCGCCGTAGTCGTCGCTCGGGTCCGCTTCCGGGTACAAGGCGTCGGGCTCGCAGCGGACTAGCGTCGGCGCTCGCTTACTCTGACTGAGTGGGAGCGTTCGGTACACGGTGAGTGAATGACATCAGAAGCTGTCGAATCGACCGCTACCCCGACGATGAGGCGCGTGTCTGAGGGAACTCTGCTTGCCCTCCTGACGGCTGGCGCCTATTGGATCGCGTATCGATACGAAGTCGCTTATCTGGGAGCCTATGGGTTTCCCAGTGACCTGCCCCGCGCATCAGCCCAGTCGACTCTCGTCGTAGTCCTCGCGCTCTCCGGCGGGATCTGGACGCTATTCTTGGTAGGAAACATGGTGGCGATGTCATGGCCTTCGCATCGAGCAATGCGGGAAAAGCTGATCCGCGTCTCCTTTGTTGTTGTGCTCACGCTTTGGAACCTTATCAGTTATGGCCCAAGGCGCAAAGACCTATCACTGTACCTCGGTGTCGCAGGCTTCTTGATACTGGTTGAGGTTGTCTGGCCCATTCTGGTTTACCGGAAGAAGGGAAAGATTCGCGAAAGGTTCATCGCTGATGAGGAAGCCGAAGCATCGACTCGAGACCGGCTTCTGTGGAGTCGGCTGTTCATGGCCGTGGGCCCAACGGCATACTTGCTCGGCCTAGCGATATTCTTCGGCGGTCAGATGGCAAGCACAGCTGGAGACGCGAAGGCAAGGAGGCAGACGGAGTACTTGGTTTACGCATCAGAACCGGAGGTTGCTGTAGTTCGATTTTACGATGACGTTGCGCTGTGTGTACACGTCGACGTCGCTAAGCGAACGGTCGACCGAATCATACTTCGACCGAACACCGGGAAAGGTATGACCTTCAAGAAGGCGACGATCGGGCCACTCGAGTTGCCGGCAAATCCGCATACGCATTAACCAACGGTCACGTCCGGGGATGTCGTTCGCGCAGTTACTTCGTTTTCCTCCGCTGCAGCCGCGTCTTCGCGCTTGGTCGAGCGCACTGACCGGCGAAGAGGCCGGGGCCCGGCGCACCGGAGATCGGCTACGCAGGGGTGGTAGCTGGTTCCGGCGGAAGTCAAAAGTGGGCCCACCTGGATTCGAACCAGGGACCAACTGATTATGAGTCAGCTGCTCTTACCAGGCTGAGCTATGGGCCCGGCTGACGAGACGACGACATTATAGCGAAGCCGCCACGACCGCCGCCTGCGCGGTCCCCCTCGCGATGGGGGTCTTGCGCTCCTTGTTCCCGGGAGGCCGCCTGTGCAAGGATACGCCCCGCGCCGGAACTTCGGAGGGCGGAGGCACGCGATGGACAATTCCCGCAGGGGCGGAGGCGAGGATCTCAATCTCTGGAACATCGTGTCGCGGCAGTTCGACAAGGCGGCCGCGACGCTTTCCGTCCCCCAGGGGCTTCTCGACCAGATCAAGGCCTGCAACGCGGTCTACTACATGCAGTTCCCGGTGCGCATCGGGGACCGCTACGAGCTCTTCCAGGGCTGGCGCGCCGAGCATTCGCAGCACCGCAAGCCGACCAAGGGCGGCATCCGCTACAGCGAGATGGTGACGCAGGAGGAGGTCATGGCGCTCGCGGCGCTCATGACCTACAAGTGCGCCATCGTCGACGTGCCGTTCGGAGGATCCAAGGGCGGCATCTGCTTCAGCCCCAAGAAATACAGCCGCGAGCAGGTGGAGCACATCACACGCCGCTACACGGCCGAGCTCGTGCGCAAGAACTTCATCGGCCCCGGAATCAACGTGCCGGCGCCGGACCTGGGGACCGGCGAGCAGGAGATGGCCTGGATCGCCGACACCTACGAGGCGTTGACGTCGGGGCAGGTCGACTCGCTCGCCTGCGTGACCGGCAAGCCGGTGACGCAGGGGGGCATCCGCGGACGCAAGGAGGCCACCGGTCGCGGCGTGCAGTACGGCATCCGCGAGGCGTTCAAGATCAGGGCCGACATGAAGAAGCACGGTCTGACCGGGGGCCTCGAAGGGAAGCGCGTGGCCATCCAGGGGTTCGGCAACGTCGGGTACCACGTCGCGAAGTTCCTGTCCGAGGAGGACGGCTGCCGCGTCATCGCGATCGGCGACGTGGCCGGGGGCGTGTACAGCGCCGACGGGCTGAACATCGCGAACCTGTCGGAATATCGCGACAAGACAGGCGGCCTGAAGGGGTTCCCGGGCGCCAGGGAGCTGGGCGGGCCGCGCGACGTCCTGGAGATCGAGTGCGATGTCCTGGTCCCCGCCGCCCTGGAGAACCAGATCGCCCTCGACAACGTCGACCGGATCAAGACCAAGATGATCGCCGAGGCGGCCAACGGCCCCACGACGCTCGGGGCCGACGAGAAGCTGATCAAGCGCGGTGTCCTGATCGTCCCCGACATCTACCTGAACGCCGGTGGCGTCACCGTCTCCTACTTCGAGTGGACGAAGAACCTGTCCCACATCCGTTACGGGCGCATGGAAAAGCGTCTGGACGAGATCTACCGGGACAAGCTCGTCTCCACCATCGAGCAGGTCACGGGGAAGCCGGTGCCGGACAAGCAGAGGCGCGACCTGCTGAGGGGGGCCGACGAGGTGGACCTGGTCAACTCCGGCCTGGAGGGGACGATGCAGAACGCCTACCGGGAAATCCGCGAGGCCCTCGACAAGGACCCGCGCGTCGAGGACCTGCGCACGGCCGCCTTCGCCGTGGCCATCGGCAAGGTGGCGCGCAGCTACATGGAGCTGGGTGTCTTCCCCTGAACCCCGCCCGCGGCCGACTCAGTTGACCGGCCCCGTGCCTGCGTCCTCTTCCACGACACCCGACTGCTGCTCCAGCGACTGCTGGATGAACAGCGCCTGCTGCAGCTCGCGCTGCGCCTTGTCGAGCTCTCCCAATTTCGAGTAGGCGCGATACAGATTCAGGTAGGGAAAGTGACGCGGCTCGTAGCGCGGCGCCTTCTTGGCCAGCTCCAGCCACGGGATCGCCTGATCGACCTGCCCCATGTGGATCAGGTAGGAGCCGATGTCGTTGTAAGGGTTGCCGAATCCGGGATCGAGCGTGATGGCGATCTTGCACTGCTCGATCGCGTCCTCGTAGCGCCCCTTCTGGCTGTAGGTCCAGCCGAGAAACGTGTGGGCCTCGGCGGTCGGGCACTCGGCGATCGAGGCCTGGTACAGGCGGACCGCCTCGTCGAGCCGTCCCGCCATCTGCCGCTCGTACGCCTCTCGCAGGATGCGGGCGGCGTGACCGAGCCTCTTCTCGTCACTCAAGGCGTTCCCCCTCCACGGGCCGGCTCCATCCTAGCGGCGCGCGGGGTCTTCGTCAACGCGCCGGGCGGCTTTGCCTTCACGTCCTCGAGTGGCGGGGCGGGCCGCGGCGGGGTCGCGCCTCATATTCGCTCGCGCCGCACAGTCACCAGCCATCTCGCGCGCATGGCGCGGCTCAAAATCGGCTCGACCCCGCCGCG